>Ga0207952_1000750_pt1 | contig 20169 bp, 24 predicted proteins | sample SubbioR12Aug_8Ca_FD_184831 | JGI IMG/M metagenome (GOLD analysis project Ga0207952, IMG submission 184831) | Serpentinite rock and fluid subsurface biosphere microbial communities from McLaughlin Reserve, California, USA - CR12Aug_8Ca (SPAdes) | ecosystem: Environmental > Terrestrial > Deep...
GTTTGCTGGTCTTTGCTTACTTGCATGGCTACGCAAAGGTTGATCCGCATTAGTCAGCTTCCAAATTATACTAGTTAATCAACAAAGCTAAGAAATTTTTTAATATTGATTAGAATTACAGAAAAACTCAAGGTTGTGATAAAGATTACAGAATCATTTTTAGATACAATAGACATTTTATTAAATTTACAAGTAGGTGATTTATCAAGATTAGAACATGTAAAAAGAATGATACAAGAAAACAAGCCACTTTACACAAGTGATGAAAAATATGTTAAAAATCTAGCAGAGACATACATCAAAGATAATCAAATTGAAGAAATCAAATCACCAAAACTGATCAACTGTCGTAATTGTAGTACCAGTATTGCCGAAGATGCAAAATTTTGTACTCTATGCGGGACTAGACAAGAGAGAACATTTCAAAATTATGATGTAAAGAAAATGGTAAAAAGATACAATCCACTACAATTCATATCAAGACCAAATTCGTATCAAAGTCTTGCCATTATTGGGGGATTAATGGCAATAATTCCAGCATTATTTATTGTTGCAAGAATGGAGCCATTACTTGAGGCAATCAACTATGAAACAGGAATGGATTTATCAGAACTTGCATCCGTTTTCATATCTCTCGGGATAATCTCTAGCGTACTGAGCTTCATTGCAATTGCAATAACATTTTTAATAAAAAATCCAAAAAAGGTTGGAAGAATGCTATTTTTCATAGCATTTGGAATACTTGGGTCTTCAATTCTAATAGGAATTGTAGGTTTTGCAATTATTTTAATTTCAAGTAATGTGGCATACAAAAAAAGACATTACTAAAATCACTCATCGGGATAAAAACATGATTCTACATTTCCATTATTTGTAGAATAATGCATGACTGTCCCATGAGACAATTTGGTTTTTCCAATTAATTTCATTAAATTTTATTAAAAAATTTTTACTTAACAAAATGTGTGTTCAATAAAACAAACATTTCTAGAAATATTTAGAGTTCAACATCTTTGGTTTCTCGACTAAGCAATGTAGGGATTATTAGAATTATTGAACCAATCATAATATTAATTCCTAGGGCAACTGGAACCATTTCTGTTGAAACACTTGACATAAAGTACAATGCAATTAATGGAGACCACGAACCAAAGATCAATCCGGCATTATATGAAAATCCAGCTGCACTGTTTCGTATTTGAGTTGGAAATCTTTCTGAAAAATATGCAGGTATTGGACCTGATGCAGTAGATATAACAATTGCATACGCTATAACATATAACACCAACCCGTACAAATTATTCAGTATTGCACTTGCAAGTGGAATTGAAACAAGAATGGAAGTAAATACAAAAATTAACATTGATTTTTTTCTGCCAATTTTTTGAGATAGCCAACCAGTTAGAATCATACCAATCCATGACGATGCGGTGGCATAAATCATAATTAGTGCAATCTGTTCTTTTGAGAAATCGCCAAACTCTCCCAAATATGTCGGCAGGATACTAATTGAGCCATGATACATGTAAACAAGCCCAGTCATTATTGCAGCACAAAGCAAAAATTCTTTTCTGTGAATTTTTCCAAAAACAATACTTTTCAATGGAGTTTTAACAAGACCGAATTCTTTGTTCTTTTTAATCCATAATGGAGATTCATCCATGCTTAATCGCACAAAAAGTGCAACAAATCCAGGAATTATTCCTGTAAAAAAAAGTATTCGCCATCCAATCTCCTCAAACAATTGACCAGGAAATAAAATGGTGATTATTTGAAAAGATATTGCTGCTAATAAAAAACCAAATGAAAACCCACTTTGCAAAAATCCAGATATTACACCTCTCTTTTGTTTTGGCATACTTTCAATTGTCAGCACTGCGCCACTACCCCACTCACCTCCAGCAAATATTCCTTGAATTAGACGTACCATTATCAAAAGAATTGGAGCCAGCACTCCTACCATTAGATATGTAGGCAACAACCCAACTGCAAAAGTTGCAATGGAAAATCCCATTATGGTAATTATCATTGCTTTTTTTCGTCCAAACTTGTCACCATAGATCCCAAAAATCACAGACCCTAAAGGCCTCATAATCAAAGTAACAGTATATGATGCAAATGTTGCAAGTATACTAAACACAGGATCCTCAGATGGAAAAAATAGCTGACTAATTGAAGGAATGACAAGTAGCATCAACACTATATCATATCCATCTAAAGACCAACCAAGAAATGAGCCAACGGCAATTTTTTTCTGAGCTAAAGTTAGACTCATCAAGATAATTCAAAGATAGTTGTATTTAGTCTTGATTTCAAAAATCAAAACATTTACCATAGTAAAAATAGAGACAATTTACCAACAAAATAGAGCATGCCAGAGATTAATGTAGAAGAATATGAAAAAAGATGTCAAGAGATTTTACAAGATAACGAAGTAAGATTTGCTGCACTTTTAGATGAATTTGGAAAGATACTTGCTGGAGGGTATAAAGCAAATGTGGACCCAAGATTAACCGAAGAGCAACATAATGAAGTGTGTAAAGAGTTAGCAGGAAGAGTAGTAAAAAGAAAAAAATTTGACGTAGAATTAGGATATGTGAAATATTCAGCATCACGTAGAAAACATGTTGTGATAATGAGTTTTCCAATCTTTGAAAAAGTAATTATGATAGTAGCAGAACCAAATGTCAACATTGACAGATTAGCATTTAGAATAATTGAAAAGCTTGGTCGACAGTGGGGCGAATTTTTTGGGGAATAAATTTTAAATTATTTTATAATAAAGATTACTTCATCACGTTACTTTTGAAATCACTAATTGTTGAAATGGTACGCTTTGTTTCATGACCGATATCATGAATTGTGGCACCATTATATTTTTTGTCAAGATATCTACCAGTTAGGATCATAGGAGCAGCTATTGCATTACTAATACCAGTTGGTTCTGGTATCCAAAATATAATAAATCCAATTTTTTGAAGTTTTTTACCTGGGGCAGATGCTCGTTGAACACATCCTAGAGAGCGGGCGGTTGATTTATCATCAAACTTTGTCATGTCCACGTATAATGATGCTCTTCTCTTGGCCGAGTCAGAAAATTTACGTATTCTATCTAGGCGTGCCTTTAGGTGATCAACCATGATAACTTATTTAGAAAAAATAAGATAAGATTCAATGATCAATATCAATCACCTGTGTGTCAATAAAGGATAACAAGCCTAAGAGACACTCAATTATACTAGGTTTAGTTTAACTACTAAGATACATTGAAGGATAAAAATTCCAAGAGGTTAGACTCTATCAAAGCAGCTCACCAGTCCGAAAAATCAAGTTTTAGTACTAGAATGGAAGATTATTTGGAGGTAATCTCTGAGCTTGTAGAGCTAAAAGGATATGCAACTACATTAGATATTTCACGATACATGAATGTAAGTGCACCAAGTGTTACAAAGATGCTACAAAGATTAGAAGAAAACAAGTTATTAGAATATGAAAAGTATCATGGAATTAATTTAACAAGCAAGGGCACTCAGATAGCAATCGAAATAAGACAAAACCATGGAATTTTGCTAGAGTTTTTTGAGATATTGGGAGTGAATCATGAGACTGCCAACAAAGATACGGAGGGGATTGAGCATCATTTGAATCCCAAAACAATCAAACAGTTACGAAAGTTTATCACATTTTTAAAAGCGAATCCAAAAGTGATTGAGAGTTTTAAGAATCCATAAGACATGATCTTTTGTTTCTTCAATCCTTAAGAAATATTTGAATATCGTTTTGAGACGATGCCAATTTCATTAAAGTTCGTGATGCTTCAGAGCGTTTTGGAATTGTAATCTCACCTTTTTTCCCAATTCTAACTGAAGTTACATAGTTATCATGAACATAGATATCAGCATGCATTGAGGAGTATTCTCTTCCAACAGTTAAAACTAAGCCATTCTTGGATTCTGAAAAATGAAACGATATTTCATTAGACGAATTTGCTGATTCATAACGATTAGAATTATTCTTTTCAACTACATCAATGTGGATTTTTAGCATTTTTTCAATTTCATTAATGTTAGAACCTCCTTTTCCAATAATTGACGCCATTGATTGTTTATCTACTGAGACTTTAGCGCGGTTATCAGACAATATCTCAACTTCCACTCTAGGATCGTATTTCCTAAAGAGTTCACGTATTTTGTCTTCTGCAAGTTTCTCAATACCAACTTTTTGTACTTTTTTTGATACTGGAACTATAACATTCTCTTCACCAAATGTGTAAATTTCATGCTCAAGTACATGATCTGCAAAATTTCTAATCTCAATTACTGGTCTTGCTAAATCAGATTCTGTCATTCCAGTTGGAACTTTAACCACAAGCTCCAAGTCATAAATTTTCCCTATTGTACCATCTTTAACAAAAACTACAGTATCAATGACATTTGGAATTATTCCTAACTCAATTTTTCCAATAAAACGTTGTATTGCATCAAGAGGAGAGTTGGCATGTACAACACCAACCATGCCAACACCAGTAAGTCGTAAATCAGCAAACGTTCTAAAGTCTTCTCTTCGTCTTACCTCATCAAAGATTGTGTAGTCAGGACGAACCAATAATAAAATATCAGCTGTATTATCAAAACTACCATCCAGTTTTGTATACTGAGTTATTCCTGGATCAACTTGTAAATCGCGTGGAGATTCAAATGTTTTTACAATTTTTCCAGTATTGTGATAAAAATTAGCAAGACTAGATGCCAAAGTACTTTTTCCAGAACCAGGAGGGCCAGAAATTATTATTCCTTCAGCCCTATCAGAGAATCGTTTCATTAATTCTTCAGAGATAGCATAATCATCCAAAGTTAATTTCACAATGGGATGGACTATTGTGATTTCAAATGCTTCAGAAAATGGAGGTTTAGTAATTGCAATTCTATAATCATTGTACTGAATTACATATGCACCAGTTTTTGAGATTTCAACAGTACTAGAATCAGAAGCAGTTGTCTCTAAAATTTGAGAGGTAATTAGCTGTAGATATTCACGGGTTAGAATTTCATCGTTTAGTTTTGTCAAAACAAATGACCCAGGTTTTCCTTTTTTTGCCATTGGCGGTATGTTCTCTTTGAGGTGTACACTCATTGTTTCAGAGTCAAAAAATTTTAAAAATTCCAAAGAGATGTTTTTAGGAATTGGTTTTACAAATACAGATTCCAACCCTTCAGCTTGTGCCACTAAGTGTTGAACGTGATCAGATGTGTACAAAATTGCTTTATTTTGTTTTGCAACATCTTTTATTATTGCATCAATTCTGCCAGAACTTGCCATACGAATATCCTCAGATGTGGGATGTGTACCAGTAAGAGATATTGTCAAACCAAAATTATCAGATATGTCTTTGAGTGTTTTAATTACTTCCAAGCCGATAAACCCCTGTTCTTTTTTCTGAGATGCTTGAGATTGCAATTCATCAAAAACTGCTTGAGGTATAATAATTTCAGAATTTTTAATCTTTCCGGATTCAATCAAAATGATAAGCTGTCCATTAATTATGACACTAGTATCAACAACAATCTTTGACAAATTTTCTATCAAATTTAATTAAAGTTAGATCCTAAATTACTTTGCCAAAGTATCAGATATCACTTTCAATACGTCATTAAAGTTAAAAGGTTTTGAGATGTAAGCAGAAACGCCAGAATTCAAACATTTTTGAATTATTTTTTGATCATCACTAGCAGTAATTAATATAATTTTAGCAGTAGGTTCTTGTTCTAGTATTTCACAAGATACTGTAAGCCCATCTTTTTTAGGCATTGCTAAATCTAAAAGTAACAAATCAGGATTATATTTAAAAAATAAATCAACTGTCTCACCTCCATCTTTTGCTTCACATATTATATCATGTTCACCAATAGATAGAATATCTTTTAACACAAGTCGAATTGCATCAGAATCATCTGCAATCATAATATTTGCCATTATTTTTTCATGCAATCTGGTCAATTAAAAAGATATGTTAAGACAATGTATAAGATATTTGTAAAAAATGTTGTTGAGATTTATCCAAACTATAATCCGGATAAACCATAGAATTTTTCATTTCAGTTACGGCTAAAGATATCAATTCAGAGAGGTTATTCAAAACAGCGCCATCGATGATTTTTTTAAATATTGAATCAAGAATACCAGAAAAATTTCCCAAGTCTGTTTTTCCCATCATTGGGGCAAGCCCCTTTATTTTATGAGTAGATTTTTGAAAATTTACTACATTTTTAGAAATTTCAAAATTGTCATGGCATGAATTCAAAATATTTTGAATTTCAGCAATTTCATTGTTGATTTCAGCAGTAGCAAGAGTAAGAAATTCATCAGACATATGCTTCAGTCTATTAAGATAAACTCATTATTTTTATACCCTGTGAAAAACATTGGGGTTATGAAGATTATCAATAAGACATACATATTGATTTCAATTTTGATATTAGTTGCAATTATCAATTTAACACTACTCTATCAAGCAGCACAGTTAGATAATTCACAATCATATACAATTATTAGCATAGGAGACCTCAAAGCACAAATTGAATTAATCTCAGGATTGGCAATATCAGTAGCTAGTGGAGATATTGAAGAAAAAGAAAAATTAGATTACTCAATAAAAAATACAGAGCAAGTATTATCAACACTAAAAGATGGAGGAATGATAAATAATTTAACAATAGAAAGAGTCCCTTCGACATTATCGGTGGAATTTAACAAAATACTAGCATCATGGAAAGACTATAAAGAAAAAATAATCGATGTAGAAAATACATCAGTTTTTGATAAAGATGCAACAGTTGCAATGAATTATGTATTACAGAAAAATACTGAGTTAGTGTTAGTGACAAATGAAGTATCTAAAGAATTATCAGGTTTAGATAGAGATTACAATAGACATAAAGAGATTGCAAATGAATTAAAAAGTTCAGCTCAAGAAATAGGCAAATTGACATTGGTGATTTCCATAGGTGAAGAAGAATCAGCACAGGAAGAACTAAAAAATGAAAGAATAAAATTCAATACAGGACTAGAAAATTTATTAGGATTATCAAATAGTGAAAAGTTAGCTAAAATTCCAAGAGAAAATTCAGAAGGATTAAGAAAATTAGATCCTTTATGGGAATCAATACAACCCAAAATTGAAATTATTGAAGAAAGGGCGTTATTATCTACAAAATTCATTCAAGTAAGAAATGAAATGAATTCTATGAAAAACACATTGTATTCAGATATTGATGATTTACTATATTTATTAAATTATGAAATAACTGAAGAGAGTAAGAAAGGACAAACAGTAATTCAAGTATTACTAGCAATAGACATCATAATATTCTTGATGGTACTTTATGTAGTAAGACAATCTCTTTTACCATTGAAACTAATAACAAATGCATTATCAGAAATCAAAGAAGGAGCATATGGTAAAAAAATAGATTATAAAAAAAATGATGAAGCCGGAGAATTAGTTCAGACATTTAACATTATGTCAAACACAATAAAAGAAAAAGATGAACAAACTAAAAGAACAGATATTGCAAAAGATGAATTTTTAGCAATGATTACACATGAGTTAAAAACACCATTAGTTCCAATTCAAGGTTATGCAGATATTTTACTTAGCGAACATCTAGGAAAATTAAATGAAAAACAGATAGAGAGAATCAACATCATCAAAGATAGTTCAGAGAACCTGTTATCAATCATATCAGATTTACTCGATGCACAAAAATTAGAATTAGGTCAACTTAGAATGCGATTAGAAAACAAAAATATAAAAACCACAATTGAAGATGCAATTAAAACATTTTTACCACAATTACAAAAAGAGGGAATTAAAATCACTTCAAACATACAAGATGTTATCATAGAGCATGATCCATCTAGAATAAATCAAGTCATTTCAAACCTAATTAAAAATAGTATAAATGCAGTAAAAAATACAAATGGAAAAATAGAGATAACAACACAGGATTCCCCACAAGAATTAAAAATCCACGTAAAAGACAACGGGGTTGGGATTCCAGCAGATAAACAAAAAGGTTTGTTCAAAAAATTTTATCAGGTTGATGCAACACTAACTAGAGAAAAAGGAGGAAGTGGTTTAGGTCTAGCAATTTGTAAAGGTATAATTGAAAATCATAAAGGCACTATTACACTAACGAGTTCGCCTAATCATGAAACAATATTCACAATAAGCCTTCCAAAAAAAGAGTTAAAAAAATCTCCGATAGGAATTACTTAAAGAAAACAAACTTTCTTAACTAAATTCACTCACTCTCTTGAAAAAATGGTGTTTTTGTAATATTTAATAATGAATCAAGAAGACGAGAATAATTCCAAAAATATAGAGTTTTATGAGAATTGTTCAACATATTTTGAATTCTTACGAAAAAAAGGAAAAAACGACGATAGTTTTGAGGATGAGTATTATTTTACCATGCCTGCAATATCAAATTATTAGAAACGACAAAAAAGAAGGTAAATTGACAGAATTCAAAATAAAATAGGTCATAGGCATAACAAGTGTAATTATATTATAAAAAACACATACCAAGAAGGAGTTAATTTAATCAATGGAAATCATATCTGTTAAAGATGTAAGTTGAACTCAGAATTAGAAATCATAAAACCAAAAATTATAGAGTGTACCAAATGTGAATTATCTAAGACAAGAATAAAATCAGTACCAGGTAAAGGAAATTTTTTAGCCGATGTGATGTTTATAGGCGAAGCTCCTGGAAAAAATGAAGATAAAACTGGAGAACCGTTTGTAGGAATAGCAGGTCAAAGACTCACACAAGCATTAGAAAATGCAGGAATGACAAGAGAATCAGTGTACATTACAAATGTAGTAAAATGCAGACCACCAAAAAACAGAGTTCCAACAATCTCTGAAAGAGAAGCATGCGGTAATTATCTTCAAAAAGAAATAGCCATAATAAAACCAAAAATAATATGTATTTTGGGAAATACAGCATTTAATTCAATTTTAGGGGGTTCAGAAATCACAAAATATAGAGGAAAAATTGTAAAAAAAGACAAACAATTTTATTTTTTGACAGTACATCCTGCTGCAACAATTTACAATCAGGAGTTAATCACGGTATTAAAAGACGACATTATAAAATTATTTAATTTGATCAGAGAGTTAAAAAATGATAAAGAAATTTCAATAGATATTGATTATACTACCTAGAACATTTTATTCAAAAGATACAGTTACAGTTGCAAAAAATTTACTAGGAAAAAAAATAGTTAGAAAGATAGGTAGAAAAGAAATTTCAGGAATAATAACAGAAACTGAAGCATATAGGCATAAAGATGATCCAGCAAGTCATGCATTTAGAAATATTACTGAAAGAAACAAAGTGATGTTTGGAGAAGTAGGTAAAGCGTATGTCTATTTTACGTATGGGATGCATTATTGTTTTAATATCGTTGCAAGAAACTCAAAATTTGAGGCAGGAGCTGTCTTGATCAGAGCAATCACACCTGAAAAAGGAATAGAGATCATGGAAAAAAATAGAGGCATAAAAGATTCAAAAAAATTAACAGATGGTCCTGCAAAATTAACTCAGGCATTAGGAATTACAAGAAAACATTACGGATTAGATTTAACAATAAATTCAGAATTATTCATCACAGAAGGTATAAAGATATCGAACAAAATTATTTCTAGCCCAAGAATCGGAATTAAAAACGCCACTGACAGATTATGGAATTTTAAAACTGGAACACAATGAATTTATTTTTCATTGTTTTCATCTAATGTCCAAGGTACAAATCGTCCCAAAATTTTTTCCCAATTTAATCTCAAAAGTAAAACAACGACAGCGGTCATCATAATTCCAAATACAATAATTCCAACATACACCGTAGTCACATCAGTAATATCTTCAAGATATGGTTGCACTAGTGACATTCCAAGATGATGGGAAATAAAGACAATAGAATAGCTAAGAACCAATTTACCAGTAAGTGTTGCTATGAAAAATCGTTTTGGATTATATTTTGCAAGTCCCAACGGAACATAAATCAAGTCATCAGGTATAGGAGTTGCTGCTGCAAAAAACGCAGCACCTGCACCATATCGTTTTACTAGTCTTTCAAATGGTCGCATTCTCTTTCTAGTTTTTTCACTAATTATACGACGCCCTTGATAACTCACATAAAAGATAATTTGTTTTGCAGCAGTTGCAGCTAACGCAGAAAGAATTGCCAGCACATGAAGATCAAATTGATTACCTACAGACATTGAGGCAAGAAAAATAAATCCAGGTAGAGGGATAAATGGAATTAAAGAACCAAAAAAATTAACCAATACTAAACCGAGATATCCAATTTCAGGAGCAAATGGAAAGATTGCTGAAAAATCCACAAAACAACCATCAAATAGGCTTTATTTATTAAAAGCGAACTGACAAGTATTTTTTGAAAAATACCGCAATCATTAAAATATCATCTTTTTACAACAAAGCAGATGATAAAAAAAGAATATGTAAAAATCTGCGATGAAATATCAGGAATTAGTCCATTTATTAGATTTGTAGGTGTAATTGGGAAGGGAGGAGAACTCTTAGCATACAAAAGGAGACCCGAATTAACTCCACTTTTAGATGCTAAAAACACCCAGTATCAATTTTCACATATTGCTATAAAAACAGACTTGGAAGAATTCTTTGATAAAAATCTGGGAGAAGTAGAATTTGTATGGGAAGAAAGAAAAAAAGTTCAGACAATATCATTTGCTATTAAAAAAGTCCGCGTATGGATATCAATCGATAAAAAAGTTATTCGTTCAGAGATGTTAAGGATAATCGATTCATGTTTACCAATTGTAAAAAAACATGCAAAATCTTAGAACACTAATTTACAAAAGGTACATTTCATAAAATAACCATTAACTTTTTTAGAATATTTATTTTAAGAAGTCTATGGAAGAAATTGACGAAATTAAAGGATTAATAGATGAAATAAACAAAAGAGATTCTAATTCTAAAGATTATCTAAAAATGAAAATTGAAGAATTGAGTATGAATATGAGAGAGATCATGAAATTTCAACAAGATACAATTCAAAGAATTGAAAATTTTGAGGCAAAAGGATTACAACAAGATTTGACAAAATATGCAAAGATGATTTGTAAAAACACCGCAGAAAGAGAGATTTTAAAAATTCAAGACATTTATCTTAAAAAAATTGAAACCGAGTATCTCAAATAAGAAATTATGGTTCGTCATATAACCAACATCGAACATAACCAGTCTCAGTTTTAAATTTAGGTGGAACGGTTTTGCATTTATCTATAGCGAGTGGACATCTTTCAATGAATCTACATCGAGTTGCAGGTTCCAATAAACTTGGAGGATTACCTTTGATGTATTTAGGAATAGTTCCTTTTAATGTAGGAATTGATTCCAAAAGTCCTTGTGTATAGGGATGTTTTGGATTTTTGTAAATTTCATAAGATGAACCAAATTCGACCATATGTCCACCATACATGATTCCAATTTTATCAGCAATTTCAGATAAAACTGCCAAATCATGGGTTATCAACATAATTGACATTCCATCTTTTTTGAGTTTTTTTAAGAGATTAATAATTTGAGCCTGAATTAAAACATCAAGTGCAGTTGTAGGTTCATCAGCAATTACAAATTTTGGTTCAAGTAATAACGCCATGGCAATTATTACTCTTTGTTTCATTCCTCCACTTAGCTCGTGAGGATATTTTTTTAAAATTATTTCATCTAAACTTACAGAATGAAGTGCTTTTAGAATCACATCACTAAAGTTTCCAGTAAAATTATGTTGTTTTAGAACTTCAACAAATTGTTCATTAATAGTAAACACAGGATCAAGTGAATTCATAGCTCCTTGAAATATCATAGAAATTTTTTTCCATCTAAATTTTTTAGTAAACTCAGATTCAGAGACATCCAATATTGCAACATCATCAAAAATTATTTTGCCACTTGTTGTACCTCCCATAAGCATCCTAACAACAGAAAGACCCAAAGTGCTTTTTCCACAAGCACTTTCACCTGCAATACCTAGAGATTCACCATCTGCTAAATTAAAATCGACGTCGTCTACGGCATATACTGACCCCTTTGATGTGTTATATTGAGCTGAAAGCCCATTGACAGTTAAAACCACATATTTGGTAAAATTAAACTAGAATTTCTGTCTTACACTAAATAATTAAATTATTTAGCCATAATGAATGATCTCACCATAATTTACCATATTTTTGCAATGATGTTTTTACATCGCCAATTAAGGTATCTAATGTGTAAGAATCATAATTTGCACCTGTAAAATCAACTCCGGTGAGAATTGCACCATCAAAATTGGTATGTCTTAGATTCACACCACTTAGATTTGCATTAGTTAGATTAGCACTTCTTAAATCAGCATAAAACAAGTCAGCCCCACTAATATCAGCGTCTTGAAGATCTGCACCATATAGTTCTGCGTCCCAAAGTTTTGCATTTGAAAGATTGGTGTTCCTCATATTGGCACCTCGTAGTTTGACATAAAACAAGATTGCATTATGGAGGTTAGCATCACTTAAGTCACTACTACTTAAATCAGCATTATGGATATCTCTATTTTGAAGATCAACACCATGCATAATTGAATCGGATAGATTTCTTCCAATAAGATCCTCATAATCAAAATTAATGTTTGTAAGATTTCGTTTTCTAAAAATGTCAGATGAATTCATAATATACAAAGTAACAAAAGACATCACATTTGAATTTAGATAATAAATAACTGTACTAATCTAACGTTGTTTTTTTACTGAGGCGATCAATTAACCAGATTTGCTTATGTAGTCAATTAGTTCAAAGATCAACGACTGGTTTCGCTAAGGGATATAAACAACTTTACAGAAAGAAAAAAAATCGATACAAATGAAACTGCCAATATGTAATTTTGACGCAAAAAATGCTGTACTTTGTCCAAAATGTGAAAGTAATGTAGAAGCAGGGGTAATTACAAAAGCAGATGCGGATGCATCAATAATACTAGCAAAGCTAGCCAAATCAAATCCAATAATTGATAAATTTTCACTTTATTCGTGTAAAGAGTTCAATGGAAACTATGTTCTGTCTTTAGCTAAAAACGACATAATGGTCATTAGACAAAGTCGTGTTCTCTACAGACTATTACAAGAACAATTTCAAGGTAAAATATGGCTTGTAGAAGCTGATGAGGACGATAAAAAATTCATAGAAGATTTATTTTTCCCAACAAAAATTCTATCAATTAATTCAGTTTGGGCTCCAGGAGGAGTACAAAAAACAAAAGCGGTTGTTTCTGGAAAATGGACTCCAAGATTTCCAATCGACACAAATAAGATAATTCAAATCGTTAAAAATGCCCGAAACCTTGACATTGAGATAGAATTTGAAGAAAAAAGACGGTGAAAATAGTGGGATTTGTTAAGACTCATGATATTGCAGAATTAGATACATCAAATATTGGAAAGCAGGTTGTGCTTGGGGGATGGGTAGAAGATCTCCGAAAATTAGGAAAAATGACATTTATAACATTAAGAGATGTTTCTGGAATTTCTCAAATAATAGTAAAGGGGGAATTAAATGACAATTTAGGAGAGATAAACCGTCAAAGTGTAATTAGTGTTAAAGGAATTGTACAAGAAACAAAAGCAAGAGATTTTGCTTTTGAAATAAAAGCAGAGGAAATAGAAATTTTAGCAAAAGCTATACACCCACTTCCAGTTGATCCAATTGGAAGATTAGAAAGTAATATCGACACAAGATTAAATCATCGTGCATTAGATATGAGAAATCAGAAAACTGCATCTATTTTTAAATTACGACATTTTGTTTTAGAAACATTACGTAAGACTTTATCAGAAAAAAAATTTATTGAAATCACAACTCCAAAAATAATTGGCAGTGCAAGTGAAGGTGGTGCAAATTTATTTTCATTAGATTATTTTGGAAAGACAGCATATCTTGCACAAAGTCCACAGTTATACAAAGAACAAATGACAATAGGACTTGAAAGAGTGTACGAAATTTCCAACTTCTATAGAGCAGAAAACTCACACACTGGTCGTCATCTTAGTGAATTTACAAGTGTAGACATTGAAGCTGCATTTATGGATTACAACGATGTAATGGATATTCTAGAATCACTAGTAATTGAAGTCTACAAAGTAACTTCTGAGAAATGTAAGAAGGAACAAGAAGAAATTGGACATATAATTGAAATTCCAAAATCACCTTTTGAAAGAATAACATATACTCAAGTAATTGATGAATTAAAAAAGGCAGGCGAAAAAATAGAATTTGGAGACGACTTGCTTGATTCGCATCTAAGAATCATAGGAAAGAACCATCCAGGGTTTTACTTTCTTACAGATTGGCCAATGAAGTTAAAACCATTTTACATTAGAGAAAAAGACGAAGACCCAAAATTGTCACGCTCATTTGATTTACAATTTGGATATCTGGAGTTATCTTCAGGAGGGACAAGGCTTCACAACACAGACATACTAAAAGCCAGACTTAAAGAACAGGGCTTGGATCCATCCCAATTTGCCGACCATCTTCAGACATTTGATTGGGGAATGCCTCCACATTCAGGTTGGGGAATGGGTTTAGACAGGTTAATGACTACATTAATTGGAATAGATAATGTAAGAGAAGTAGTACTGTATCCAAGAGATCCAGATAGATTGAGTCCATAAATTCAGATTTTTATTATAAAACAACAACAGAAATTACATGATAGAACAAACAGATGCAAAAAAAGTAGTTGAAGTAATAGGAAATAATTTGATAGGAGTTTCACATGATTCCAACAGCTTTCAAAAACTACCAGATTCTTTTTGGGGTTATTTTGCAAGAGGTCATGATACAAAAGGAACCTTTGGCGTAATAGTCACTTATTCAGAAGATGGAAATGATGTAGATGAACTAATCAAAATGTATGAAGAGTGGGCAAATAAAAATAAAAGTAAAGAATCCAAATAAATTATTTGGTTTCCTTTAAGAGCTTTCTGTACTCGTGACACTCTTTACAAATTGGCTTTCCTTTGTATTTTGGATTACCATCAATAATCTTCAGAGTTCCAGGAGCTAATTTACAAATACAACAAGTTACCATAGTAAGAGTTGTAAAATGTACATCTAATAAGAATTATTCTTTGATAATTATTGGAATAGATAGTCCTGATAACCTATCACAACCATCAATACCTTCAGATGGATGTATTGTCCACAAACGATAATTTCCAGCAGGTGCATTTAAGAAAATAGTTCCTTGCCACCCAGATTGATCTCCTAATTCAGAAATAGAATCAAAGTGTTTGAACGAACCATTTTTTTCATTTCCTTGTATCGCATCATCTCCAAGTGAAGTGAATGGAATTGAAGGAGATACTCCATCATCAAAATACACTAGATCAATTTGCCTGTTATCATCATTTTTTTTTGAATTAAACCAAGAGTTGGAAATAGAAACATCTTCAGTTATCCATTGAAGACCAGAAGAGGTAAGACCAAATTTTAAAGATGCATCATCATAAGTATCACCACCAATGGTTTGACCATCCCATGGGCCATCATCTACACATTCATCCTGAATCTTATAATCAATTTTTAATTGTTGATTAGAATTTCCAATATAATGTGCCTTAACAAAATAATCAGCTTTCATATCGCCATTCTCATCAAATCGTATGTTAGTTGAATTTGAAAAGTATATTGGAGCATGTCCATTTCCAACAATCAATAAATCATCAGAATAACCAGAAGTCATAGAAATTGATGTAATCCCAACCAAAACCAATAGGAGTGTTTTCATAACATATAATCACTGTACATATTGATATAAAATTGCAGAATTTCCCAAAAATGGAAAATTAGCCGTATTTGATAAAAAGCAATAATCATAGACATGGAATTTTCAAAATAGAATACAAGAAAATCAATTTTTGTTTACTTTGAATCTAATAAAAATAAGAAATCAAGACAATTTGTGAGTATTAACCAGAAAGTATTCTTGTGGATTGTTCAAAATCAGAAGAGAATTCATGAGGAATACATTGAAAGAATTTCTTAAAGCATGTTAGTGATTGCTTGAGTAAATTCAGATGTAGATTTTGTACCACCTATATCTTTAGTCTTAACACCGCTTTTTACCAAATTAAAAATTGTAGATTCTAATTTTTGACCAACTTCAATACATTTTGAATCGTTATGTTTTGTACCAAGCCAATCAAGCATCATTTTAATTGATAAAAGAAATGATGACGGATTTGCAATATTCTTACCTGCTATATCAAATGCAGCTCCATGAACTGGTTCAAATAATGCAAAGTTATCACCGATATTTGCTGCGGGAGCCATACCTAATCCGCCCACAACCTGAGAGGATTCATCAGACAAAATATCACCAAACAAGTTAGTAGTAACTATTACATCAAATTGTTCAGGTTGACGAATTAGATTCATTGCACATGCATCGACATACATTTGTTCAAATAAAACATCAGGATAGTTTTTTGAAACTTCAGTGCAAGATCTAGCAAATAATCCATCTGTAATTCGCATCACGTTTGATTTATGAACACATGTGACTTTTTTCATAGAATTACGTTGTTTTGCAGTTTCAAATGCATATTTTGCAATTCTCTTAGATGCGTTTTCTGAAATTATTCTTAATGCTACAGCTGAATCCCCCAAGCTAAATTCCTTACCAGTGTAAAGATCCTCGGTGTTTTCTCGAACAATTACCATGTCGATGTCATCTCGTAATGCAGGCATGTGTGGATAAGATTTTGCAGGTCTGATGTTAGCATATAAATCAAGCATTCTTCGTAAAACAACAATAACATCAGCAGCTGATTCACCTACAGGCGCTTTCAAACATGCATCAGATTTTTTTATGGTATCAACTGTTTCATCAGGTAATGCTTTACCAGTCTCTTTGAGTGCTTTATCACCAGCAGATAATTTTGTGACATCAAATTTTAATCCTAGATTATCATTTATTGCATTAATTACAGAAATTGCAGATTCGGATAATTCAGGACCAATTCCATCACCAGTAATTAATGAGATTTTATACATAATAGAACATTATCACAATATAATTTTAGGATTATCTTACCTGTTTTTCCTGAAGCATTTTTTTGAGCATTATTCTATTAATTGCATCAATCACTGCCTTAACAGATGTTGTTACAATATCTTCGCCAACAGATTTTGCTGAAACCTTGTTTCCTAATGCATCCTCTACTTTTACAGTAACCTCACATAATGCACTAGAACCACCAGAAATTGATGCCAAGCCATAGTCTTTAATTCTAATTTCAGAAATCTTTCCAGTAATTTTTTGAATGGCGTTTAATGCAGCATCTACTGGGCCTACTCCATAATCAGTTCCAATGTGATCCTGACCATCAATGTTTAGTTTTACAAATGCATAAGGCATTGTTCCAATTCCAGTTGAAACAGAAAATCCAGTTAGTTGAACAATTCGTTTAAGTTCTTTTTCTCCCAACACATCACTAGCAATTGATAACAACTCTACATCAGTGATCTGTTTTCCAGCATCACCTAATGTTTTGACTTTATCTAAGATTTGTTTAGATTGTTCTTCAGTAGGTTTTACTCCATATTCTGCAAGCATTGCATTCATTCCATGAATTCCTGCATGTTTTCCAACTTGAAGCCATCGCTTTCTTCCAACCAATTCAGGACTGATTGGCTCGTATGTGAGAGGATTACTTAACACGCCATGTGTGTGAATGCCTGATTCATGACCAAATGCGTTGGTCCCAACTATTGCTTTGTTTGGTTGAACAATAATTCCCACAGTCTTTGAGATAAATCGAGACGTATCATAAATTAATTCAGATTTGATATTAGTCTCATATTTTTTCTCAAATGGAAGACATTTCAAAGCCATTGAAAATTCTTCTAATGATGCATTTCCTGCTCTTTCTCCAATTCCATTAATTGTTACATGTGCACAAGAAGCTCCAGCATGAATTCCCGCTAATGAATTTGCAACTGCCAATCCAAAGTCATTATGACAATGAACACTTACCGGAAGTTTTGTAACCTCCACGGTATCTTTTGTTAATACTGCCATATATTCAGGGGTAGAATATCCAACTGTATCAGGAATGTTGACTCGGTCTGCACCTGCTTTTGCAACATCACCAAATACTTTTTTTAAGAATTCCCTATCAGTTCTGGTAGCATCTTCTGCTGAAAATTCTACTTGAAGACCTCTTGATTTTCCATACTCTACTGCTTCAATTGCTTTTTCAAGTGCTTGTTCTCTTGTCATTTTGAGTTTGTATTGTAAGTGAATATCAGAAGTTGCAATGAATGTGTGAATGTAATTTAATCCTGCATCAACTGCGGCATCAATATCATTTTTAATGGTTCTAGTTAATCCAGCAATCTCACATGATAATCCTTCAGCAGCAATCATTTTGACTGCTTTGAATTCACCAGCAGAAATTACGGGAAATCCTGCCTCAATTGCATCAACTCCTAATTCATCTAGTTTTTTTGCAATTGCTAATTTCTGATCTGGCGATAGGGAGACTCCGATTGTTTGTTCTCCGTCTCTTAATGTGGTATCAAAAATTCTAATTTTCATGCTCCGCTCCTCTGTAAAGCGGCGACACCAGTTCTTGCAACATCAATGATTCCAAATGGTTTTACCAATTCTTCAAATGCTCTAATTTGATCAGGTGTGGCAGTTAATTCTACCATCATGGAGTCTTTTCTGACATCATGAATTTTACCACCATAAGCATTTGCTAATTTGTTTACTTCCATACTATCATTAGCATTACCAAGTTTTATCTTAAAAATACTTAGTTCTCGGTATACTGTTTTGTGCTCATCTAAGTGCCTAACTTCTAATGTATCAATCATTTTATCAAGTTGCTTTACAATTTGTTCAACTTGCTTTTCATCACCGTATGTGGTAATCGTCATTCTTGAATATTCAGGATTGTCAGTGACACCTACGGAAATGCTATCAATGTTAAAATTTCTGGATCTGAAAAGATGAGTAACTTTAAACAAAATTCCAGGTTTGTTTTCAACTAATAAAGTAAGAATTGCCCACATGATAATCACTAAGATGGTAAAATCATATCCGCAAGAGAAGTTCCAGGTGCTACAAATGGCAATACATCTTCTTCAGGATCAATTGGGATATCAATAACAGTTGCAACATCACTTTTCAATGCTGTCTTTATTGCCTTATCTAATTCATCCATCGATTGTGCACGTATACCTTGAGCACCATATGATTCAGCTAGTTTAACATAATCGGGGCATTTTCCTTGATCAACTCCAATCATTCTTCTATTGTAGAAAGTTCTTTGCCATTGTGCAACCATTCCTAATGTAAAATTATTTAATAAAAATACAATGACGGGGATATCTTCCAACACCGCAGTTGCAAGTGAATTTTCTGTCATGCTAAAACTACCATCGCCTGCAATATCCACTACAGGAACATCAGGTCTTGCAACCTTAGCACCGATTGCAGCTGGAAATCCCCATCCCATAGTTCCAAGTCCAGTAGAGCTAAAGAAAGTACCAGGTTGAATTACATCATAAAATAAAGATGCCCACATTTGATGTTGACCTACTTCAGTAGTTACAATGGAATCATGTGGTAAAACTTCTCTAAGTTTTCTTAATATTTTTGCAGCACCCATTTCACCTGGATGTAATTTCAAATGTTCTTTCCAGTATGCTTTGGTTTCTTTGACATGTTTAATCCAAATATTTTCTTCATTTCTTTTAACAGCTTTTTGCATAAGCATTTTGACCATGATTCTAAGTGATGCACGTACATCACCTACCACTGCAACAGATGTTGTTTGATTCTTACCAATTTCAGCTGGATCCACATCCATGTGGATAATTTTTAGTCTCTTCTCAAAGGCTTCAAATGTTCCAACAGACCTATCAGAAAATCGTGTACCTATAGCTAAGACACAATCAGCCTCAGTCATCATTTTATTTGCTTCTGCATGACCATGCATTCCAATAGGACCCAAAGATAACGGATGATTTTCAGGAAATGCTCCTTTCCCTTTGAATGTAGTAA
>Ga0207952_1000753_pt1 | contig 20048 bp, 15 predicted proteins | sample SubbioR12Aug_8Ca_FD_184831 | JGI IMG/M metagenome (GOLD analysis project Ga0207952, IMG submission 184831) | Serpentinite rock and fluid subsurface biosphere microbial communities from McLaughlin Reserve, California, USA - CR12Aug_8Ca (SPAdes) | ecosystem: Environmental > Terrestrial > Deep...
GATGGCGGCGCAGGCCATGGCGCGCGCTGTGTGTCAGTCCCCATACATCTTGGCCCATAAACTGGAATTGGCCGCTGGCTGGCTGATGGGCAGCAGCCAGGGTATGCAGGAGCGTGGTTTTGCCTGCACCAGACGGACCTATGATGGCAATCTGTTCACCCTGGGCCACGGTCAGGTTGAGGTTTTCAAGTATATATCGCTGCACCGTTTGGCCTGCCACCGGTGCAGTGTGTGCTGCACCGGGAAAGGCCACGCTCAATTGCTGCAAAAGCAGCGGTGTTGCTGACATTACTTCAGCAGGCCGGCATTGTGAGCTGCCGCTTCTATGGCCTTGTAGTTGTCAGCCTTGGTAGGAATAAAGCGTGTCGCGCGCTGCAGATCCAGGATTTCTTTGTCCTGAGGATTGGCCGGATCAAGGTTCAGGAAAGCATCGGCGATCTTCTTGCGCATGTCGGCAGGCATGTCGGCGCGCACTGACCAGTTATAGTCAAAATAACCTGGTGTGGTGTAAAACACGTGGACAAGTTTGATATCGACCTTACCTTGTGCTAGTAGTTTTTCCCAGACTGAAATATTCAGGGCACCGGCATCTACCTTGCCGCCGGATACGGCAGCCACAGTCGCATCGTGTGCGCCAGAATAGGCGATGCGTTTCATGTCCGTATCAGGATTGATCTTGGCGGCCAGCAAATAAGAACGTGGCATCAGATGGCCGGAAGTGGAAGATTCAGACCCAAAGGTAAAGGTCTTGCCTTTCAGGTCTTCCAGTTTGGTGATGTTTTTATCGGTCGTAATGAACACTGATTTGAATTTTTCATCTTCTTCACGCTGCACCAGAGGTATGACCTGGTCTTTGCTGCGCACTTTGGCTTGCACGAAGGTGAAACCGCCAAACCAGACCATATCGAGTTTTTTACTGATTAATCCTTCCACAGAGGCGGCGTAGTCGGTTACTGGGATGAACTCGACTTTCATACCCAGCTTTTTCTCCAGCATGGCACCCAGGGGTTTGAACTTGCGTTGTAATTCTGTCGGTGCTTCATCAGGTATGGCTGATACGCGTAAGACCTGTTGTGCCTGGGCCATGCCGATGAATGCCAGCAAGCTGGCAGCAATCATGATGTTACGACGGCACGAAGCAAAGCGCGAGACAGATTTAGTCATGTTTTTTCCTTGAAGGCTAACTTAATTAAAACAGGTGCCACAAATTTAATATGGGGAGCCTGGGTCTAATTACTGGCGGTTTTATGCAAAGTACCAGCAGGTGCTGTGCTTGATATATTGAAGTTCTGCAGGGGTAGGTACTGGCTTTGATTGCGGCCTGCCTTCTTGGCTTCATACAGTGCAGCGTCTGCACACTTGAGCAGCGAGTTGGCATCCACATCAGGATGTTTATAGAAATTGCTAAAGCCTATGCTGACACTGATGCGTTGGCAGATGCGGGAGTTGATATGCGGTATGTTCAAGTCCCAGACAGCCATTCGCAATTTTTCTGCAAACAGCATGGCTGAGTCGGGTGCCATATTGGGTAGCATAAGAATGAATTCTTCACCGCCAAAACGGGCAAGTACATCGGTTGCCCTCAGCAATTGCTTGCGCAGGGCTGCGGCGACTTGTATCAGTGCCTTGTCACCCGCCACGTGACCATAACTGTCATTATATTCCTTGAAGTAGTCTATATCGACCATGAAAACCGACAAAGGCACGCTATGGCGCACGGCATGGCCCAGGGCCATTTTGTAGTGTTCATCAAAGAAGCGGCGATTATAAATGCCAGTCAGGCTGTCGGTCGTGGCTTCGCGCTTCAAGGCTTCAGAATGTGTGCGCAGGATTTTTTCGCGTTTGATCGAGGTGGTTGAATCACTGATTTGTATCAGGCAATGACGCTCGCCATATTCAGCCGTAATCGGCGTGATGGTGATGGATTGGTCTATGCGGATCTTTTCGCCTTCCGGTTCGTGCTCATTGCGCTGGAACAGCGGCAATGGTGAACGATGCAAGGCATTCGACAAAACCACGGGCAAGCCATAGTTAAGCGTATTGGTAATGGCGTTCAATATGGCGCGGCTGGGCAATTCTTCAAAGGCTTCGGATATATGCTTGCCTATGGCCTGGTTTGCTGGAATGCCAGTATGTCTTTCCACCCAGCCATTCCACATGCGCACGGTCTGCTGTGCATCGAGCACAATCAGGCCCAGGCTGATGGAATTGAATATCTGTTCCATCGCAAATGGTGAAGGGGACATCAACTGCGCCATTAAACTGCTCCCAGAAAGCGCTCAAGCTGGATAATCAAATCTTTTAAAGATGTAGAGCTAAGCAAGAAAATCAAATGTCCTTCTGAATGTCTTCTCTCTATTGCCAGGTCTATATGCAGCAACAAGACATAGGGTTGCTCAAGATCATCGCTAACACGGCGGAAAATTTCTTCTGTCGTTGCTACCGAGTAGTCTGGCAAGGAGCAATTCAGTGGTATGTTCAGCATATCCGCCATCGCCGACAGACAGGCGTTGAGGATGATATTGCCCAGCTCACACATGGCTTCCTGTTCAAACTCTGCCAGATCTTCGAGGCTGATTTGCGAACCCATCATGTCGCGTACTATTTCCAGCGCATGTTCTTCAGTGAACAGCAGGATAGCCTCGGCTTCGAACGAGCCGCTAAAGGTTTGGTGTACTGCCCCAAAACGCTCACTTTGCAAACCCATGGACGAGACATCAATCTCTGAAGACTTGCGGATTTCGACAGAAGGGACCGACAAGCGAACTTCTTCACCCACAATGTCACTGAGGCTGGCAGCAGCCCTGCCAGCACCGACATTGAAGACCTCGCTTAATGCATCGAGATGAAGTTCGGTAAGGGAGTTCATTTTCCGCTCGCGAAATAATTGAGGACGATAGTGATGGATTTCTCAGTCACCGGTTTGGCGACAAAGATGGTGCCTATGGATGTGGCCCGGTTTTGCATGGTGTCCTGTACATTCGCGGAAAAAATGGCGATGCGTATATGTGGATTGGTTTGCAAAATCTGCTCTGCTGCGTCAGTACCCAGCATGCCTGGCATATTGATGTCCATGGTGCAGAAGTCGGGTTTGTTCTCGACGACTGACTTGATGGCTTCTTCGCCACTGGCAGCTTCAAAAAATTCCCAATCCGGATGCACAGCCTTGACATGCGCACGAATAACCATGCGGGAAACTTTGCTATCGTCAACAATAAGTATTTTTTTCATAATGTATTTTATGCAAAACTAATGCACCAAAGAATTGTGAGTAGTAGCGTAAATTCATTTTACCTTAGTGCGACACAAAATTCGCCCTCCAGATGATCAATTAATGTTTCAAATGATTACGACTTTTGCTTGAGGCGTCGCCACAGTGTGGTTCTGCTGATACCCAGATAGTCAGCTGCCGCTTCACGATTGTGATTAAACCTTTCCATGACCAGTTCCAGTGATTCTGTTGGCGGCTGTGTATCTGAAATAGCGAGTAAATCCTGGACGGTATCCGGCTTGATATTCAGCGCCGTATTTAGTTCTGGTAACGTTCTGGCGACGAAGCCCGGGGTTATTGCCTGTAGTGGTTCGGCGGCCAGAAACAGGGCCAGACGCTCCATGAGATTGCGTAATTCTCTTACATTTCCCGGCCAGGTATAGGCTTGCAATAGCACGCCACAACTGGCGATTTCGGCATTCAGGTTGGCATGTGGCCTTACGCCCATGGCAGCTAAAGCGTGCTTCAGGGACCACACTGCCAGCGGCAATAAATCGTCAACACGTTCCCGCAGCGCGGGCAGGTGCAAGCGTAATACTGCCAGACGGAAATACAGGTCTGCACGAAACTTTCCTTCTTTTACCCTGGCTTCCAGGTCGCAGTGGGTAGCACTGATGATGCGTACGTCGACAGGTATGGGGCGCATGCTGCCCACCCGGTTGATCTCGCGTTCTTCTAATACCCGCAGGAGACGGGTTTGCAATGGGAGGGGCATTTCTCCAATTTCGTCGAGGAATACCGTTCCTCTGTGGGCAATTTCAAACAAACCGGCATGACCACCACGTTTCGAGCCTGTAAAAGCACCTTCTTCATAGCCAAATAATTCAGATTCCAGCAGGCTTTCTGCAATAGCGCCACAATTCACGGCGACGAAGGGCTGGCGTGCCCGCGTGCTTTCCCTGTGCAAGGCCTGGGCCGCTAATTCTTTGCCTGTGCCGGTTTCACCTTGTAACAACACCGTTGCCGGGGAACGGGCGAACAGTGCGATGGATTTGCGGGTTTCCTGCATGGCAGCAGAGTCACCGCGTAAATCGTTCAAACCATGTTTGGCGCGCAGGGAATCTGCCGCAGGATGATGCCGCCCGCGGGCGGATTCCAGTCGTGTCAGACGGGCGATTTCCAGCGCATCATCAAAAGCCTGGCGTATAGATGTGGCGGAATACATGAAAATGCCAGTCAGCCCGGCTTCTTCAGCCAGGTCAGTTATCAGGCCCGCACCGACGATGACCTTGATACCGCCAGCCTTGAGCTCACTGATCTGGGCACGCGCATCTTCTTCTGTGACATAGGTACGCTGCTCCAGCGGGAAGCCAAAAGTCGTCTTGAAATCCGCCAGCTCAGGCATGGTCTCCTGGTAATTGATGAGGCCTATGGCGGGCGACACCTTGCGAGCCCTGGCCAATGCCTGCATGACATCAAAGCCACTGGCCTTGGCGATCACGACCGGGACTGGCAGGCGGTTCTTGAGGTAGGCCCCATTCGAGCCTGCTGCGATGACGGCATCGCACCTCTCGGTTTGCAGGCGCTCTTTCAGGTATTGCGCCGCTTCTTCAAAACCCATGTGTATGGGTTCTATGTCGGCGCTGACGTCATATTCAACCATGATGTCACGGAACATATCGAACAGGCGTGAGATGGAGACTGTCCAGATGACAGGTTTGTCGTGAGTGTCGCGCAGCGCTGGTGGGTGTTTCATATATGTTTCAGTTGATGTTTCAAAATTCAATATGAAACATCATTATGAAACAAATCTGTGGCCTTGCACAGGATTTAATACGCCAGCCTGGCGAATAAGTATTTGATTTATATGCATATAGGCCTGAAACAGCAGTATGACCATAGCTGCTGGCACGCCGATTGCAATACGCATCCCAGAATCTGTTCATTAACCTGAAAGCATACACATGAGTACATACTCCGCAGGTGCCGCCTTCCGCAAGGCGATGCAGGAAGAATCCCCTCTGCAAGTCGTTGGTGCAATTAACGCCAATCATGCCTTGCTGGCAAAACGTGCCGGTTTCAAGGCGATTTACCTGTCTGGTGGCGGTGTCGCTGCTGGTTCCCTGGGTTTGCCTGATTTGGGCATTTCCAATCTTGACGATGTCCTGACCGATGTACGCCGCATTACTGACGTTTGCGATCTGCCTTTGCTGGTCGATGTGGACACCGGTTTTGGTTCATCTGCCTTCAATGTGGCACGTACCGTCAAATCCATGATCAAGTTTGGCGCTGCGGCTATCCATATCGAAGACCAGGTAGGTGCCAAGCGTTGTGGCCATCGCCCTGGCAAAGAGATCGTCAGCAAGCAGGAAATGGTAGATCGCGTGAAAGCTGCAGTTGATGCGCGTACTGATGACAATTTCGTCATCATGGCACGTACTGATGCGCTGGCAGTTGAAGGTCTGGAAGCAGCGATAGAACGCGCCCTGGCATGCGTAGAGGCGGGTGCAGACATGATTTTTCCTGAAGCGATCACTGAGCTGGCGATGTACAAGCAATTTGCCAATGCGGTCAAAGTACCTATCCTGGCAAATATTACCGAGTTTGGTGCGACACCCCTGTTCTCCGTCGAAGAACTTGCTGCCGTGGATGTAGGTCTGGTCTTGTATCCGCTGTCCGCTTTCCGTGCTATGAACAAGGCAGCAGAAAATGTCTATGGCGCGATACGCCGTGATGGTACGCAAAAGAATGTCGTCGATACCATGCAAACCCGTATGGAACTGTACGAGCGCATCAATTACCACGACTTTGAACAAAAGCTCGATGCCCTGTTTGCGCAGCAAAAAGCCAAATAATAATGATATAAGCTGTCCCACCCTTGTGCCACATCAAGCTGGCGGATGGGAACAGCCCTGAATATGAACCTCTGGAGAAATAATCATGACTGAAGCAGTTCCTTTCAAACCTAAGAAATCAGTTGCCCTGTCTGGTGTTACCGCTGGCAATACGGCCCTGTGTACCGTAGGCAAAACCGGTAATGACCTGCATTACCGCGGTTACGATATCCTGGACGTGGCAGATGCTTGCGAGTTTGAAGAAATTGCCCATTTGCTGGTGCATGGCAAATTGCCTACCGTCTCAGAATTGCAAGGCTACAAGACCAAACTGAAGGCCTTGCGTGGCTTGCCAGCGAATGTCAAGGCAGCGCTGGAATGCTTGCCAGCATCGTCCCATCCTATGGATGTCATGCGTACAGGTGTATCGACGCTGGGTTGCGTATTGCCAGAAAAAGATGATCACAATCACCCCGGTGCTCGCGATATCGCTGACCGTCTGATGGCTTCGCTGGGTTCCATGCTGCTGTACTGGTACCACTACAGCCATAATGGCAAACGCATAGAAACTGAAACCGATGATGATTCCATAGGTGGACATTTCCTGCACCTGCTGCATGGTAAAAAACCTAGCGCATCATGGGAAAAAGCCATGCATACATCGCTGATCCTGTATGCAGAGCATGAATTCAATGCGTCCACCTTTACTGGCCGCGTCATCGCTGGCACAGGTTCTGACATGTACTCTGCCATCACCGGTGCGATCGGTGCCTTGCGTGGCCCTAAGCATGGTGGCGCAAATGAAGTTGCGTTTGAAATCCAGAAACGTTACGACAATCCTGATGAAGCAGAAGCGGATATCAAGAAACGTGTAGAAAACAAGGAAGTGGTGATCGGCTTCGGTCACCCTGTTTACACGATCTCTGACCCACGCAACAAGGTCATCAAGGAAGTTGCACGCAATCTGTCTAAAGAAGCGGGTGCAATGAAGATGTTTGATATCGCAGAACGTCTGGAAACCGTGATGTGGGATATCAAGAAGATGTTCCCTAACCTGGACTGGTTCTCTGCCGTTTCCTACCACATGATGGGTGTGCCGACTGCCATGTTCACACCTTTGTTCGTGATTGCCCGTACCTCAGGCTGGGCGGCGCACATTGTAGAACAACGTATTGATAACAAGATCATTCGTCCTAGTGCCAATTATGTTGGCCCTGAAGATCTGAAGTTTGTTCCTTTGAATAAACGCAAATAAATCAACGAGAATAAATAAGCCAGAGGTTGCAATATGAAAGAGCAGGCAGACCTGTCCAAACTCAGCACCAGACGCGCTGTAAGGCAAGATCTGCTGCGCCTGCTGGAACTCATTGCCGATGATGATCTGGGCAAGAACCGTGAAGGCGTGGGATCTGATGAGGCATGTTACGCAGAAGCCTTTGACCGCATCAGCGCCGATGACAATCAGTTCCTGATGGTGGCCGAGCTGGATGGCCGCATCATCGCCATGCAGCAGGTGACCTTTATCCCTGGCCTGAGCAGGAAAGGTGCTACCCGCGCGATGATAGAAAGCGTGCGTGTCGATGGCTACTTGCGCGGGCAGGGTATTGGTCACTGGTTCATAGAGCAGGCCATACAACTGGCACGTGAACGCGGTTGCCAACTGGTGCAACTGACCAGTGACAAGAAGCGCATACAGGCCCACAGGTTCTACGGCAGCATGGGTTTCACAGCATCACATGAAGGCTTCAAGTTGCAACTCTGAACTGCTCTGAATCACCTTGAACTGCCCTGAACACCAAATACTAATATTTAAAAAATAGCGAGCCATGAATACTCAATTCCGCAAGCCACTACCTGGCACTACTCTGGACTACTTTGATACACGTGAAGCAGTAGATGCCATCGTACCAGGCGCGTATGACAAGCTGCCATATACATCTCGCGTACTGGCAGAAAACCTGGTGCGCCGCTGCGACCCGGCTACGCTGACTGATTCATTGCGCCAGTTCATAGAACGCAAGCGCGACCTGGATTTTCCATGGTTCCCGGCGCGCGTAGTTTGCCATGACATCCTCGGCCAGACTGCGCTGGTAGATCTGGCGGGTTTGCGCGATGCGATCGCTTTGCAAGGCGGTGATCCTGCGCTGGTCAACCCGGTCGTGCCTACCCAACTGGTGGTCGATCATTCACTTGCTGTCGAATGCGGTGGTTTTGATCCCGATGCTTTCAACAAGAACCGCGCCATTGAAGACAGGCGCAATGAAGACAGGTTTGACTTCATCAACTGGACCAAGAAAGCATTCAAGAATGTCGATGTGATCCCACCCGGCAATGGGATCCTGCACCAGATTAACCTGGAGCGCATGTCACCAGTCGTGCAGGTCACAGATGGCGTGGCTTATCCAGATACTTTGGTCGGTACAGACAGCCATACACCCATGGTGGATGCATTGGGTGTAATCGCAATTGGTGTCGGTGGACTGGAAGCTGAAAGCGTCATGCTGGGTCGCGCATCCTGGATGCGTTTGCCAGATATCATTGGTGTAGAGCTGACCGGTAAACCGCAGGAGGGGATTACTGCTACAGACACGGTATTGGCATTGACAGAATTCTTGCGTAATCAAAAAGTCGTGTCATCTTACCTGGAATTTTATGGCGAAGGTGCATCCCACCTGACCCTGGGTGACCGCGCAACGATTTCCAACATGGCACCGGAATTTGGTTCCACTGCGGCGATGTTCTACATCGATGAGCAAACCATCAAATACCTGAAACTCACGGGCCGCGATGATGAATTGGTCAAGCTGGTAGAAACCTATGCCAAAGAAACTGGTCTGTGGGCAGATACACTGAAGAAGGCGGAATATGAACGCGTACTGAAGTTTGATCTGTCCTCTGTCGTGCGCAACATCGCTGGCCCATCCAACCCGCACAAGCGTGTGCCAACTTCAGAACTGGCTGCACGTGGCATCAGCGGCACGGTAGAAAATGAGCCTGGTCTGATGCCAGATGGTGCCGTCATCATCGCCGCTATCACCAGTTGCACCAATACCAATAACCCGCGCAATATGGTGGCTGCCGGTTTGCTGGCACGCAATGCCAACAAGCTGGGTCTGACTCGCAAGCCATGGGTCAAGAGTTCACTCGCTCCTGGTTCCAAGGCTGTGACCCTGTACTTGGAAGAAGCCAATCTCATGCCTGAGCTGGAGCAACTGGGTTTTGGTGTGGTTGCGTATGCCTGCACATCCTGTAACGGCATGTCGGGTGCGCTTGATCCTGTCATCCAGAAAGAAATCATAGACCGTGACCTGTATGCGACGGCTGTGTTGTCGGGTAACCGTAATTTCGATGGTCGTATCCACCCATATGCGCAACAGGCTTTCCTCGCTTCGCCACCGCTGGTCGTGGCGTACGCCATTGCGGGCACTATCCGGTTTGATATTGAGAAAGATGTGCTGGGTCTGGATGCTGCAGGCAAGCCAGTAACTTTGAAAGATATCTGGCCAACCGACGAAGAAATTGATGCCGTGGTTGCTGCCAGCGTCAAGCCTGAACAATTCCGTAAAGTTTATATTCCGATGTTTGCCAAACAGGCTGATGACGGCGAAAAAGTCAGCCCCCTGTATGACTGGCGTCCACAGACCACCTATATCCGTCGCCCTCCGTATTGGGAAGGCGCACTGGCAGGCGCGCGCAGCATGAAGGGCATGCGTGCACTGGCAGTATTGGGTGACAACATCACGACTGACCATCTATCACCATCGAATGCCATCATGCTTGACAGTGCTGCTGGTGAATATCTGGCCAAAATGGGTTTGCCAGAAGAAGATTTCAATTCTTATGCGACTCACCGTGGTGATCATCTGACAGCGCAACGTGCCACCTTTGCCAACCCGACCTTGAAGAATGAAATGGTCGTGGTGGATGGCAAGGTCAAGGCAGGTTCACTGGCCCGCATAGAGCCAGAAGGACAGATCACCCGCATGTGGGAAGCCATAGAAACCTATATGGAACGCAAGCAGCCGCTGATCGTGATTGCCGGTGCCGATTATGGCCAGGGTTCTTCGCGTGACTGGGCAGCCAAGGGTGTGCGCCTGGCGGGTGTGGAAGTGATTGTTGCTGAAGGTTTCGAGCGCATACACCGCACCAACCTGGTCGGCATGGGTGTCTTGCCGCTGGAATTCTTGCCGGGCGTGAACCGCCTGACGCTGAACATAGACGGCACAGAAACCTTTGATGTCATCGGTGATCGCATGCCTCGCGCAACCCTGACCCTGATCATCAACCGCAAGAATGGCGAATCTGTGGCAGTGCCTGTGCTGTGCCGCCTCGATACGGCAGAAGAAGTGTCGATTTACGAAGCCGGTGGTGTCTTGCAGCGTTTTGCTCAGGACTTCCTGGAATCTGCCAAAGCTGCATAAGTTCTACTGATACTGTTTGCAAGCACTACTCTTGACGGAGTAGTGCTGCCACTGAATCAAATTTTAAAGAGTTTAAGACTATGTCCCATCTTCCACAGATCAAAATCCCGGCGACCTATATGCGCGGCGGCACCAGCAAGGGCGTGTTTTTCCGCCTGCAGGATTTACCCGAGGCTGCGCAACAGCCAGGTGCAGCACGTGATGCCTTGCTATTGCGCGTGATAGGCAGTCCCGATCCTTATGGTAAACAAATCGATGGCATGGGCGGCGCGACATCAAGCACCAGCAAGACTGTCATTCTTTCAAAAAGCAGCAAGTCTGACCATGATGTTGATTATCTGTTTGGCCAGGTGGCGATAGACAAGGCCTTTGTCGATTGGAGCGGTAATTGCGGCAACCTTTCTGCGGCAGTCGGTGCTTTCGCCATCAGTGCTGGCCTGGTGGATGTTGAGCGTATTCCGCAAAACGGTATTGCCACTATTCGCATTTGGCAGGCAAATATCAGCAAGACCATTATTGCGCATGTGCCTATGACTGATGGGGCAGTGCAGGAGACTGGTGATTTTGAACTTGATGGTGTGACCTTTCCTGCAGCAGAAGTGCAACTGGAATTCATGGATCCGGCAGCGGACGAAGAGGGCGCTGGTGGCTCCATGTTCCCGACCGGTAATCTGGTCGATGATCTCGACGTGCCAGGTGTGGGTACACTGAAGGCGACCATGATCAACGCCGGTATTCCGACCATCTTCATCAATGCAGAAGCGATAGGCTATTCGGGGACGGAATTGCAGGATGCCATCAATGGTGATGCCAAGGCTCTTGCCATGTTTGAAACCATACGTGCCCATGGCGCACTGCGTATGGGTTTGATCAAGGACATCTCTGAAGCGGCACAGCGCCAGCATACCCCCAAGGTAGCTTTTGTTGCCAAGGCTGCTGACTACACTTCATCCAGCGGCAAACAAGTCCAGGCAGCAGATATCGATTTACTGGTACGCGCCCTGTCCATGGGCAAGCTGCATCATGCGATGATGGGTACGGCAGCTGTGGCCATCGGTACTGCGGCAGCTATCCCCGGCACCCTCGTGAATTTGGCTGCTGGCGGTGGTACACGCACTGCCGTGCGTTTTGGCCACCCGTCCGGCACTTTGCGAGTGGGCGCAGAAGCGACGCAAGTCAACGGCGAATGGAGTGTCACCAAGGCCATCATGAGCCGTAGCGCGCGTGTACTCATGGAAGGCTGGGTGCGCGTACCCGGCGGCAGTTTCTGATTCTTTTGTTGCTTCTAGCGAGCCTGGTAAGCCTGTAGCAAGCAAAGTAATTCAAGATAAACATATCCGACTCTCAGGTGGAAACACCCGAGAGCAGGGCAGGCTTGCGCCCGGATTCTTGGCAAGACTGTGAAATAAAGGATAGCCATGTGGTACGCCCTCGCCGGTAGTTTGAACTCCATCTTCATATTGATCAGTCTGTACGGTATCTGGTCGCAAGTGAAGATAGTTTGGGATAGAAAGGCTTCAGCGCGGTCTGTGCATTGTGTGGATGGTAGTGAAAGCGAAAAGCCGACTGACTTGCTGTCCTTAAACCAGTTCACTGTGAGTTTTCTGGCATATTGCGCATTCTTTGTTTATGGTTATTCCATACGGCCATTCAATCATTTCATCGTCTGGCCGAGGATGATAGCGGCGATGCTGACACTGGCTTTGTTGTGGGAAATTTATAGAGACCGCAAGACCAGGCTCGCTTTTGCTTCTTCCATGATGACTACTGCCATCATGTTGCTCGCTTTGTCAGGATTGATATTTGGAGGAACTTTTATAGATGAGGGTCGCAGGGTTTCTCAAAGCCTGATCGTGCTGGTCACCCTGTTTTTAGCCCAGGGATATGCGCATCAAATCAGTCTGATCTGGAAGTCAGGCAAGACCGGCGCGGTCTCTTTGAAAATGAGTCAATTCATTTTGGCCATGGATGTGACGACGATCTTGTTTGCCTTTGCCATGGGCTTGCAAACTGGCTGGCCTTTATTATTTTTGGCGACGGTCAGTGCCATCACCAAGCTGGCCATCATGTATTTGTTTACATGGGTGAAATTCAGCCCCCTGGCATTACAGCGCAGGAGCGGCTTTGCCTGATTGGGACTGCAAAGAATACGATTTTAGTGATAATAAAATGAAGGAGATACCATGTCTTATGCAGCTTTTTATCAAAAATCCATACAAGAGCCTGAGGCTTTCTGGGGCCAGGAAGCCCAACTGATAGACTGGCACAAACCCTATGAACAGGTGCTTGATCACAGCAAGCCGCCCTTTGCCAAATGGTATGTCGGTGGTGAAACCAATCTCTGCCATAACGCAGTCGATCGTTGGCTCACCAGCCAGGCGGACCAGCCTGCGCTGATCGCCATTTCTACTGAAACCAATACCGAAAAAACCTATAGCTTTGCCGAGCTGCATGCAGAAGTGCAGCGCATGGCTGCCATCATGCTGGGACTGGGTGTAAAGCAGGGTGATCGGGTTTTGATCTATATGCCCATGATCGCTGAAGCGGCATTTGCCATGCTAGCCTGCGCACGCATAGGTGCGGTGCATTCTGTGGTATTTGGTGGCTTTGCTTCCAAGAGTCTGGGCACACGTATTGATGATGCCAAGCCTGTGCTGGTGGTATCGGCTGATGCCGGTATGCGCGGCGGCAAGGCTGTGCCTTATAAACCCTTGCTGGATGAAGCCATTGCCCTGGCCGAATACAAACCGGCGCATGTCTTGCTGGTAGATCGTGGCCTTGATGCCATGCAAATCGTGGCCGGGCGTGATGTTGATTATGCGACTGCAAGAGCGCAGCATGTGGACGCTCAGGTACCTGTGACCTGGCTGGAATCGAATGCCATGTCCTATGTCTTGTACACTTCAGGCACTACAGGGAAGCCCAAGGGCGTGCAGCGTGATGTCGGTGGCTATGCAGTGGCACTGGCGTCGTCGATGAAGCATATTTTCTGCGGCAAGCCGGGTGAAACCTATTTTGCTACTTCAGACATAGGCTGGGTGGTGGGGCATTCCTACATCGTCTATGGCCCGCTGATTGCCGGTATGGCCACCATTATGTATGAAGGCACGCCGATACGGCCTGATGCTGGCATCTGGTGGAGCATCGTCGAGAAATACAAGGTCACGCGCATGTTCTCGGCGCCGACCGCAGTACGCGTCTTGAAAAAGCATCCGTCCGAGCTGATGCGCAAATATGATCTGTCATCACTCAAAGCCCTGTACCTGGCAGGTGAACCGCTCGATGAAACCACCTCAAGCTGGATTGCCAATGAGCTGGGTGTATCCATCATCGATAATTACTGGCAGACAGAAACCGGCTGGCCTATCCTGACCGTGGCGCGTGGTGTGGAGCAGACTGCTACTCGCCTCGGTAGTCCGGGCATTGCCATGTACGGTTACGACGTGCGCATCATCAATGAAAACACCGGCGCTGAGTGCGCGGCAAATGAAAAAGGCGTGGTTGCCATCAAAGGGCCTTTACCACCCGGTTGCATGCAAACCGTGTATGGCGATGACCAGCGCTTCGTCAATACATACTGGTCCAATTTCTCCCATGAGCAATTATATTCCACCTTCGACTGGGGTATCAGGGATGCCGATGGTTATTACTTCATCCTCGGTCGTACCGATGATGTCATCAATGTTGCAGGGCATAGGCTGGGTACGCGCGAGATAGAGGAAAGCATTTCCAGCCACCCGCAAATTTCTGAAGTGGCCGTGGTGGGTGTCGAAGACAAGCTCAAAGGTCAGGTGGCAGTTGCGTTTGCCATACTCAAAAACCCTGAACTGGCTGAAACGCCAGAACAAAAGCGGGCGCTGGAAGCCGAGGTAATGAGTGTCGTCGACAAGCAACTCGGTGCAGTCGCCAGACCATCACGTGTACATTTTGTCAGCATGTTGCCGAAAACCCGCTCCGGCAAGCTGCTGCGCCGTTCAATACAAGCGATTTGCGAGGGGCGCGAAGCAGGCGACTTGACGACTATCGAAGACCCGTCTTCCTTGCAGCAAATCCAGGGGGCACTGAGAGCTTGATTGCGTACAGTGTACAAAAGTAAAAAAGGGAGCAAATGCTCCCTTTGTTTTTTTGCATAATCAAGTTCAGATTTGCAGCGCTGCTGCCAGTGTTCTCACTTCTTCTTCTGACTCTTCCAATATGCTATTGAGCGTACCGTCTCCAACTACAAAATCTATTTCAGAAGTACATTGTTCTGACTCTTCTGCATAGGAATGGATATCCATCGGTGAATGGGTAGTTGCCAGTTCATTCGCCAGTAGTAATATATCGCCCAGGGTTTCTGGCGGCATGGCACGCAAGCCGAACCATAGAGCTTCAACTGCTTCCACCACTTGCTGAGGCAGCATCAGGCTCTTGATCACGGCAGCACCAATTTGCGACTCGGATGATTCACGGTCGATGATGGTATCCAGAAATGATGGCAGGTCATCGACGTTGGAATCAGGTGCTGGTTCATCACGTTCCAGCAGGGAAGGAAACTCATCAACACGCGACAGCAGGTAGAAATTACCTACTTCATGGACGATGCCAGCAAACATGGCCGTGTCCGGGTCAAGCTTGGTGATGCGCCTGGCGATAACGCGAGACAATGATGCCACCTGTGCAGTATGTTCCCACAGCTTATTCGTCATGGCTTGCAGTTGCTTGTTCTTGCTGCTACCAGCCAGTTGCCTTACTACCAGTGAGGCAACTACGGCACGCAAGGTGCGGAAGCCGAGGCGGCTGATGGCTGCCTTGACATTGGTGACGTCGTTGCCACGGTTATACGCTGCAGAATTGGCAATGGCCACCATGCGCGCCGCTAGAAAAGGCTCGTTCAGGACCAGCTTGGTTGCAGTGTCGATACTGCACTCAGGGTCGTCCAGGGTTTGTTGTATCTTGAGGGAAGCCGCAACATTCGTAGGGAAAACCAGTTCTCCCCGTTTGGCTTGTTCAGCTATGCTGTTGAGCGCATCGATTTTATTCATCGCTATGTCTTTTGCACAAGTTAAACAAACATATAGTGCAGGTGCATGCTGCACCCGGCCAGTAGGCATTTGACTTATTTATTTAACAAGTCAAATGCCAGATTCCATCGTTGTTTATGTTTGCAGAATAAGTTCTATATTTCATTCTGCTTCAGATAGTGATGCAGGTCAATCAAGCGATGGAAAATAAGTCCAAACTCGCTCAATTTGTCTTTTGGCTGTCTATCCACTTGTTCACTTTGGCTTCCAGTAAGGCCAGCGGCAGGGTGCCATCACTCAGTATCACGTCATGAAATTGACGCAGGTCAAAGCGTTTGCCCAGTGTATTGCTGGCTTTTTGTCTGAGTTCAACGATTTTCAGTGAACCTATCTTGTAGCCCAGCGCTTGCCCTGGCCAGGCCATGTAGCGTTCCGTCGCCTGACGTGACATGGCTTCCGTATAGCCAAGGGTAGCTTGCTGATACTGTATGGCTTGCTCACGCGTCCAGCCCTTGGCATGCAAGCCGGTATCGATGACCAGGCGGGTCGCACGCAAGAGTTCATCCGTCAGGTGACCCAGATAAGCGCTGGGATCATTTTCAAATAAACCCATCTCTTTACCCAGGGTTTCAGCATACAGGGCCCAGCCTTCGGTATAGGCATTATTGCCCCCAAATTTGCGGAACTTAGGGATATCCAATTCTTGTGAAGTTGCTAAGTGGAAATGATGGCCGGGCTGGCCTTCATGCAGATACAGGGTTTTCATGCCCACCGTGCTGTAGTCTTCAGGCTTATTGATAACAGCCCAGAAGACACCAGGGCGTGAGCCATCAAAGGCAGGCTGGGTGTAATGGTCGGATGCGGTCTGGCGGCTGATTTCTGGCTCTGCACGGATATCCAGTGCAGCCTTAGGCATCTTGTTGAACAGTTCAGGCAACTTGGCTTTGACCAGTTTTTCAATCTGGCGGTAACCATCCAGCACCTCAGCCTCAGTCTTGTAAGGACGATACTGGTTTTGTGTATCTATCCAGGCAGGCAAGCCAGCAGGGTCGCCGCTATAACCCAGTTTTGGTCCGAGGGCGACAAATTCACTTTGTATGCGGGCGACTTCTTTCAAGCCCAGGGCATGTATGGTTTCCGGGTCCAGATTGGTTGTGGTCTGGTCACGTACCAGGGCGCGATACCAGTTGTCACCACCTGGCAAGGCACTGAAACCACTGCTGCTGCGGCTGGCAGCCAGATAATCCTGGGACAGGAATTGATTGAATTGACGCAAGGCGGGCAAGACTTTTGCTGTCAGTACCTGCTTATACTCTTTGCCCAGGCGTTGTTTATCTGCCGCACTGAAACCCTCGGGGAAATTCTTGACTGGTGCGAAATAGGCATGATCTTCCACTTTATCCGTCACCAGTTGCGCAAACTGGGGCAGGGCAGAGGTAACCAGGGCTTTTGGCAGGACGATGCCACGCTTCATGCCTTCACGCATATTGCTGCTGGCCAGGTTTAACCACGCCGGTAATTGTGCCAGGCGACGCAGGAAGATGTCGTATTGTTTGACTGTCTTTAAAGGCTGGGCGTTTTGTCCAGAGGCGAAATGGGCCAGAGTGACAGGTACGCTGTCCATTTGATTGATGGGCAACAGGTGGCCGTCAAATTTAGCCATTTCCAGGCTGGCCTTGAGTTCAAAGTCCAGGCAGTCATAAGTGACAGCATCAGCCGCCGATAATTGCTCGCGTTTGATGCGGGCCAGTTTGCTGGCGGTATCCTTCAACATGGCGATCTGCCTGGCCCTGACAGGCGCGGCCAGTGTCATCGGCAACTTGTCGTCATAGCGGGTGTCACCATTATAAGTAGCACCTATGGGTTCAAAGGCAGTTTGTTTTTCATAATACTCATCAGCCAGTTTATTGAGCTGCTGCCCGGTTTGCGCAACTGCTACATGCTTATTTTGTGCCGGAGCAGTGTCATTCGCTGCCATGACGCTGGCACAGCTGATCAAGCCAGCAGAAATAAGAACACTGGATAACAGGCGCAACTTGAGCATAAGAGTTTCCCAAAAAGATGGTTGAAATAAAATAGTTTGCAAGCATACCACTGTGCGTGCACAAGTCTGCTATGACCTGAAGCCATACCTGCCAGTTCCCGTGTTTTATCAAGTGTTAAAAAAATCTGGCCTGGCAGCTCTTTTCTCATAAAGCTTTTTATTCTTTTACCGTTACCTGTGTAGATCACGCATATTCCATTTGAATGTCTGAGACTTTTGAAATGCGTGCGGATGGAACAGGTATCTGGCATATAAGCCATGCGTGGTCGCGCCTTATGATAAAGGCTGCGAGGGAGTTTTTCGCCCGATCACATTGCATTTTTTTTGCCAGTATGGGTTCCAGGTTTTTGTTGGTTTAATAGCCCCAGGCTGGAGCGCATCATGAAAATTGCATCATCGGATATTTCTCTTTCATCGCAACATGCCGCGACAGCGACGCTGGAAACGCAGGAGAGACTGCGCGCCTGGGTAGGTAATAAGCGCCCTGATTTTGAAGGCAGGAACGCCGCCGTGCCTGTTAATGTGAGAATTCCTTCAGCAAATGTGCAAATCTCCGATGCCGGTTGGGCAGCACAGGCTGCACCTTCAGGTAGTTCTGCCGCATCCTCGGCTGATTCAGTCCAGCAAGCCAGCGATGAGGCAGAAAATGATCCACGTATACGTTTGATCAAATATATTGTTGAATTGATGACGGGTAAAAAAATCAATCTCCTGAGCAGTGCAGATATACAGCAAGCAGAGGCTGCCCCTGCGCCTGCAGCCCATGCTACCTCCGATGCCGCGGCAACACCTGCGCAAGGGCCAAGGCCGAAACCAGCCGGGTGGGGCGTAGAAATCGACACACACCAATCCTATACCGAGACAGAGCAAACTTCTTTTCATGCCAATGGCAAAATACTGACGGCAGATAACAGGGAAATCAGTTTCGATCTGTCATTCCAGCTCAGCCGTAGTTATCACGAGGAAAGCAGCACGAATATCCGGCTGGGCGATGGCAAGAAAGTCGATCCCCTGGTCATCAATTTTGCTGGCAATTCTGCCGAGCTGACATCGCAAAAATTTTCCTTTGATTTGAATGGCGATGGCAAAAAAGAAAATATCTCTTTTGTCAAAGGTGCTGGTTTCCTGGCGCTGGATAAAAACAATGATGGCAAGATCAATAATGGCAGTGAACTGTTCGGGCCAGGCACGGGCAATGGATTTTCTGAACTGGCTGCCTATGACAGCGATGGTAATCACTGGATAGATGAAAATGATGCCGTTTTTGATAAACTAAAAGTATGGACCAAGGACAGCAATGGCAAAGACCAGTTGCAAAGCCTGAAGCAGGCCAATGTGGGTGCACTGTATCTGGGTAATGTGAGTACAGATTTTTCCCTGAACAATGCACAAAACCAGTCAGATGGACAGCTACGTTCTTCTGGTATCTGGTTGAGTGAAGATGGCAAGGCGCACAGCTTGCAGCAGGTTGATTTATCGGTCTGATCTAAAGAGTAGCATCAGAAAGTACATCAAAAAACAGCTCGCCGGTTATTAGCCGGGGAGCTGTTTTTTTTTGCGCTTGAGGTTTTGTCGAGGTCTTTGCCAGACTAAAACTCTTCCCAGTCATCATTGCCACTTGGTGAAGGTTTTTCCAGGCTGGATTTTTTTTGGGCCGTTTTTTCTGCAGGCTTGCTCGCTGCAGGTGCCTTGCTGATTTTCAAGGTAGTTGTGTTGGGCTGCGTTGAACGCGCTTTGCTGGCGGCAGGTCTCGCTTGAGCCAGAGGAGGGGGCTGAACATTCACCATGCTGTCAAGCTTGAAAACACTGACGGCCTGAGCCAGTGCCCCAGCCTGTTCCTGCATGCTTTCTGCTGCCGCTGCTGCTTGTTCCACCAGGGCTGAGTTTTGTTGCGTCATTTCGTCCATATGGGTAATGGCGAGATTGACTTGTTCTATGCCAGCGCTTTGTTCCTGGCTGGCGGCAGTGATCTCGCTCATGATATCGGCGACATGTTTGATGGAGGTCACGATTTCATCCATGGTCAGGCCAGCTTCATCGACGAGCTTGTTACCCAGGTTGACCTTTTCTACCGAATCATCGATCAGGGTCTTGATTTCCTTGGCTGCACTGGCGCTGCGTTGTGCCAGGTTCCTGACTTCGGCTGCGACCACGGCAAAGCCACGTCCCTGTTCACCGGCACGGGCAGCTTCTACCGCAGCATTCAATGCCAGGATATTGGTCTGGAAGGCAATGCCATCAATGACGCCAATAATGTCGACAATCTTGCCCGAGCTGTCCTTGATAGAGCCCATGGTATTGACCACCTGGCCGACGATATGCCCGCCCTTGGTGGCAACTTCTGTCGCAGAGATCGCCAGTTGATTGGCCTGGCGTGCATTGTCTGCATTTTGTTTGACGGTGGAGGTGAGCTCTTCCATGGAGGAGGCGGTTTCTTCCAGTGAACTGGCCTGTGACTCTGTCCTGCTGGACAAGTCTGCATTGCCGGAAGCGATTTCGCTGGAGGCAGTGGAAATCATGGCGGTACTGCTGTGC
>Ga0207952_1000754_pt1 | contig 20020 bp, 16 predicted proteins | sample SubbioR12Aug_8Ca_FD_184831 | JGI IMG/M metagenome (GOLD analysis project Ga0207952, IMG submission 184831) | Serpentinite rock and fluid subsurface biosphere microbial communities from McLaughlin Reserve, California, USA - CR12Aug_8Ca (SPAdes) | ecosystem: Environmental > Terrestrial > Deep...
GACGCGGACGAATCGGGGCGCCGAAGGCATAAACGGTCGCGTGATTTTTGCCGATTTTTTCCAGCAGGATGCCCGAAAAAATCTTTCGGCAAAAATAGTGACTCTCCGGTTCCGCCCTACCGATTTATCCGATTTGCCATGAATGGCCGCACCACCAAAACCCTGTTACTCGTCGACGACGAACCGGCGAACCTGCACGTCCTGCGCCAGATATTACAAGACAATTATCGGCTGATTTTTGCCCGCGATGGACAAAAAGCCTTGGAGTTGAGTCGGGAAACCGTCCCGGATCTGATTTTGTTGGACGTCATGATGCCCGGCCAGTCGGGTTACGAAATATGTCAGGCACTGAAGCAAGACCCGCACACCGGCAAAATCCCGGTGATTTTCGTCACCGCGATGTCCGATAGCCTCGACGAAGCCCATGGTTTCGACGTCGGCGCCGTCGATTACATCACCAAGCCCGTCAATCCCGCCATCGTGCGCGCGCGCATCGCTACACACTTGACCTTGGTGCGGACCGACGAGTTGGAGGAAACCCGTTTGCAAATCATTCAGCGGCTGGGCCGCGCGGCCGAATACCGGGACAACGAAACCGGCCGTCATGTCATACGTATCAGCCATTTCTCCAAGCTGCTGGCCGCTGCGGCGGGTTTCTCGGCGCACGATGCCGACGAGTTGTTTCATGCCGCGCCGATGCACGACATCGGCAAAATCGGCGTTCCCGACAAGGTGTTGTTGAAGCCGGGGCCGTTGAACGATGAAGAGTGGATTATCATGCGCCGCCACCCCCAGATCGGCGCGGAAATCATCGGTCAACACACTTCGCCGTTGCTGCAAATGGCGTACACCATCGCCCTTACGCATCATGAAAAATGGGATGGCAGCGGTTACCCTTATAAGCTGAAAGGCGAACAGATTCCGATGGTCGGCCGCATTGTGGCGCTGGTCGACGTGTTCGACGCCTTGACCACCGCCAGGCCGTACAAACATGCTTGGCCGGTCGAAGAAGCCGTCGCCTTGCTGCAACGCGAATCGGGACGGCATTTCGATCCGAACTTGGTGCCCGTATTCTTGGACCTGATGCCTGAAATCGGCAACATCATGCAGGAATGGGCGGAAGATTGCGCACCCGCTGAACCGACTAATCGGATCGAGGCGTGCGATTCGGTATGACCTGAATTTTTGCGGTTGCCCGGGATCGTCATTAATGCCAGCAGCAAACACAAACAATGCTTGCCCCGGGCGCTTCCGCCGCACTCCGCCCCTCCTCGCGAGGGGCATTTTTTGGGTGGCAATCGAGCCAAGGCCAAGATTTGTCATCGTAGTCGACGGAAGGTGGCATGCGCATTTTCGATCATAATCAACCCCGTTTTAGCCGTTGCCAGTTAGCAACGGTAATACTAAAAAATCAGTTGCATGAGTGAGTTCCGTTCGTCCCGAGCCGGTCGAAGGATGGGCGGGAAAATCCTTATCAGGTGAAACAACGATTGCGATAGGTTTTCCGCGCCGGTCCATGGCGCTACTTCGGCTTTGGTTTGGAATAACGTCCCGAATTGGAATCCTCATTCAAAACATCGCCGTTCCGGCGGGGATGGCCGGAACCCGGATGTCATGGATGACTTAAGGCCTCCCGCAGCCGTGTGGCCAGAATGCCGGCATGACGTGCTTGGCTAGCGGGAAGTTACTTATCACCGAATCCTTATAGGAACTTTCCTATGTCGCATCGGCAAATTCCCATGACTATTTTCAGAAATGGCCGGATATTTTTTCCAGGTCGGTTAGCGGATGATTGACCGCAACAAGGCTTAAGGTAGGAATTCGGTCATGAAAGTATTGATCGTGGAAGACTCGCAATTACTCCGCGACCGCGCGGTCGAGGAACTGGCCGGCATCGTAGGCAAAGCGGCCATCATCGAAGCGGGCAGCGTCAACGAGGCGCGGAGCCAACTGCTCGAACACCGGCCGGAGATTGTGATCCTCGATTTGCTTTTACCCGATGGCTACGGCCTGGAATTGTTTACAACACTTCGGGAATTACGCTTGCCCGCGCAGGTGGTGGTGGTGACTTCCGAGCCTAGCGAATATCTGAAACGAAAAGCCCTGCAACTGGGAGCGAGGTGTTTTTTCGACAAAATGAAGGACTTTGACCAAGTCTTTATCAGCATTAGCGAAATCGTCGCCCGTATTCCGGCCGACTATTCAACCACCGCTAGAACTTGAGGTACCTCGTGATGGAAAACAGCATCAAGCAGATCAGTCTGACCAGTAGCCTCGTTAGTGCTTTGCTCGGCGCCACCGCCTTACTGATAACTGCCGGCTTGAGTTTGCCAAACCTGCTGGCTATCGCGGTTTTGCTGACCGCCGCCGCCGGTTTCGGTTTTTGGTATGGCGGTATGCAGGATGACAAGGCCGCTTACGAACGCGAACGGGCGCTTGAGCGACAGCAGGAAGATTGTCATAGGGATATCGGCAGGTTGCTGAACGGACAAAAAACCTTGGGCGACAGTGTCATGCCGGTTTGGATCAATCAAATCGACAATTCCCGCATGCAAATGGCGGAGGCGATCTCCGATCTGACCACGCAATTCAGCGCCGTCGTCGGGCGCTTGGCGCAATCGGTGGCAGCTTCGGCCATGACAAGCGGCGATCATGGCTTGGTCGGTATTTTTGCCCAAAGCCAGCGCGAACTGGGGGCGGTGGTCGACTCGTTGCGTAAGGCCAAGACCAACAAGGAAACCTTGCTGGAAGAAATGCACCGCCTGATGGAATTCATCGGCGAGTTGAAGCACATGGCCACCGATGTGGCCGGCATTGCCGACCAAACCAATCTGTTGGCGCTCAACGCCTCCATCGAAGCGGCGAGGGCCGGAGAGGCCGGACGCGGTTTCGCCGTAGTAGCCGACGAAGTACGCAAACTTTCGACCAAATCCGGCGAGAGCGGCAAGCGCATCAGCCAAAGCATAGAAGCTATTAATCTCGCCATTAACGCCGCGTTCCGCGAAGCCACGCTCAATGCCGAATACGACGCTAAATCGGTTACGCAGGCCGAAGCCACCATCGATTGCGTGCTGAACGGCTTTCGCGGCGCCACCCAAACCTTGGCGCAATCGATGGACATTCTGCGCCGCGAAAGCGAGGGCATTCAACATGAAATCGAGAACTCGCTGGTCACCCTGCAATTTCAAGACCGGGTCGGCCAGATATTGGCGCATGTGCGCGACAACATTGCCTGCCTGCCCGCGCAATTCGATGCGGCGCTTGACGAATTTCAGGCCGGCGGCAAATTGCGCGGCATTGACGCGCAGGCGTTGCTGGCCGGCCTGGAAGGCTCCTACGCCATGGCGGAGGAGCGCCATATTCACCAGGGCGGACGGGCGACGGCTAGCGCGGAAACCGAAATTACATTCTTTTAGGAGACTATCATGAGCAAAACCATACTCGTCGTCGACGATGCCGCTGCCATCCGCCAAGTCGTCGGCATTGCCCTCAAAGGCGCGGGCTATAACGTCATCGAAGCCGTCGATGGCAAGGACGGCCTGTCCAAGCTCAACGGCGAAAAAGTTCACCTGATTATCAGCGACGTCAACATGCCCAACATGGACGGCATTACCTTCGTCAGGGAACTCAAACAATTGCCGGCCTACAAATTCACGCCGGTGATCATGCTCACCACCGAGTCGCAGGAAGCCAAGAAGCAGGAAGGCCAGTTAGCCGGCGCCAAAGCCTGGGTCGTCAAACCGTTCCAGCCGCAACAAATGCTGGCGGCCGTATCCAAATTGGTTATGCCTTGAGGTTTGCCATGGAAACGCTGGAGATTAAAGGCGAATTGACCATTTTCAATGTCGCCGGGCACAAAGAAAAACTGCTGGCGGCTCTACGCGCGAACGATGCGTTGGAGCTCAATCTGGCCGGCGTCGACGAAATCGATACCGCCGGTTTGCAGTTGCTGATTTTGTTGAAGCGGGAAGCCTCATTGACCAGCAAAAAACTGAGTTTCGCCATGCATAGCAAGCCCGTGCTCGACCTATTGGAACTCGCTAATCTCACCACCGCATTCGGCGACCAATTAGTGTTGCCGCAAACCGAGGAGTAGGCCATGAGCTTTGACGAGGAAATGAAAAATGCCCTGAAGACTTTCACTCTGGAGAGTCTGGAGTTGCTGCAGGATATGGAGGAGCATTTGCTTAACCTGGAGGACGACGAGGCGCCGGCCGAACGCATCAACGCCATTTTCCGCGCCGCGCACACCATCAAGGGCTCGTCGGGCGTATTCGGTTTGACGCACATTGTCGCGTTTACGCATGTGGTGGAAAGCGTGCTCGACGAATTGCGCGGCGGCCGCATTGGTGTCGGTTCGGAACTGGTTGCCGCGCTGTTGCCCTGTTGCGACCATATTACCCTGCTGGTACGGAATGTCGTCGACGGCCGCACCGAAGAAGATGCGGCTTTAACCGCCGAAGGCAAACAGTTGCTGGATGAATTGAACGCCTTTACTCAAGCCGCGCCGGCCGATAAAGCGGTCACCGAATTCAAATGCCCGCGCGAACAGTTACAAAAACTGGAAAACGAGTCGGTCAAGGATGGCAACTGGCATTTGTCGTTACGCTTTGGCGCCGATTCGTTTCGCGACGGCATGGATCCCTTGTCGTTCGTATCCTACCTGCGCACGCTGGGCGACATCGTCCAATTGGTCACTATTTGCCAAGCGCTGCCGCCGGCGGACGAAATGGACCCTGAAACGTGCTATCTGGGTTTCGAAATCGAACTGAAGAGCAGTGCCGGCAAGGCGGAAATCGAAGGCGTGTTCGAGTTTGTCCGCGAAAGCAGCATCATCCGTATCCTGCCCTACGGCAGCGGCATTGACGAATTTATCGAATTGATCGACGAACTGCCGGAAAATTTGAGTTACCTGGGTGAAATATTGGTTGCCGCGGGCGCCATTACCCGCCATGAACTGGACGACGCCCTGCATCATCAGCAGGACAAAATGCAGACGGCGCGGGAACAGGGCAATGCGGAAGCCGAAGCCGCGGTGCCGGCGCTGGGCGAAATTCTGGTCAAGTATCAAGCCGTTTCGGAGCCGGTGTTGAATGCGGCCCTGGAAAAACAAAAGCAGGTCAAAGAGAAAAAAAACCAAGAGGCCCAAAGCATTCGCGTCGACGCCGAGCGGCTGGATAAACTCATCGATTTGATTGGCGAGTTGGTGATTGCCGGCGCCGGCGTCAACTTACGTTCGCGGCTGTTCGCCGACGAAGGTTTGAAGGAAATGACCGGCGAAACCATGCGTCTGATAGAAGAGGTGCGCGATGGCGCGCTGCAACTGCGGATGGTGCCGATCGGCACTACCTTTAGCCGCTTCCAGCGCGTGGTTCGCGATGTGAGCAAGGAGCTGGGCAAAGGCATCGATTTAATCGTCACCGGCGGCGACACCGAAGTGGATAAGTCGGTGGTGGAAAAAATCGGCGATCCGCTGATGCATTTGGTGCGCAATGCCATGGATCACGGCATCGAAACCGCGGACGTCCGCTTAGCATGCGGCAAGCCGGCTCGAGGTAGCTTAACCTTGAAGGCCTACCACTCCTCCGGCAGCATCGTGATTGAAGTCGGCGACGACGGCGGCGGCCTCAATCGGGAGCGTATTTTGGCCAAGGCGGTGGAGCGCGGCTTGATTCAAGCGCATGACGTATTGAGCGACCATGAAGTCTATGCCCTGATTTTCGAACCCGGCTTTTCGACCGCGCAAACCGTTTCCAACTTGTCAGGTCGCGGCGTCGGCATGGATGTGGTCAAACGCAATGTCACCGCCCTGCGCGGCAATATCGAGGTCGATAGCCGGCTCGGCGCCGGCACCACCATGCGTATCCACCTACCGTTGACGCTGGCCATCATCGACGGCTTCCTGGTCGGCGTCGGCAAGGCGACTTTCGTGATTCCGCTGGATAGGGTCATCGAATGCGTGGCCTTGCCGGAGGATGCCGGCGAACGCGAATACATGGACTTACGCGGCGAAGTGCTGCCTTTGGTTTGGCTCAGCCAGGTTTTCGATGTGGAAAGCCATCAGCAGCGCCGGCACAACGTGGTTGTCGTCGAACACGCCGGCAACAAAGCCGGTTTCGTGGTGGACCGGCTGCAAGGCGAATTTCAAACCGTCATCAAACCGCTCGGCAAATTGTTTACCTACATCAAGGGCGTGGCGGGTTCCACCATTCTCGGCGATGGCAAGGTGGCCTTAATCGTGGATGTGCCGACCTTGTTCGAATTTTGCGAACGCGCGAACCGCCATGCCGAGCACGCTTTACCGGCGCCAAGCCACGCCAGTTGACATTGCGCTAGCTAACTATCGATTACCGCTTATGAAAATTAATCAGCCTATTACCCAAAACGAAGTCCATTTTTCGGAGGAAGACCATCTGGTTTCCACCACCGATCTTAAGGGCATCATCACCGGTGTCAGCCCGGCCTTCGTGAAATTGAGCGGTTTCGCCGAACACGAACTGGTTGGCCAAAGCCATAACGTGGTGCGTCATCCTGAAATGCCGCGGCAAGCCTTTCGCTCGCTGTGGGAAACCGTCAAAGCCGGCCGCAGCTGGAACGGCAGGGTCAAAAACCGCTGCAAGAACGGCGATTACTATTGGGTGGACGCTCACGTGGCACCCATTTTCGATGAAGGGAAAATCATAGGTTATCGCTCCATTCGCTTTAAACCCACGCGGGAGCAGGTTGAGGAAGCGGCAAAATTGTATGCCGACCTTAATGCCGGCCGGATTGCCGATCCGTTCCAAACCGGCTTATGGGCCAAATTGAGCGCTAATGTCAAACTCTGGCAAAAATTTTTGGCCTTGGTGGTGTTGACCGTGGTCATGTTTGCCTTGCCCAGCGGATTGTTACTACAACGCTTTAATACTGAAATTGCGGTTTCGGTTGCCGAGGAACAGGGGGCCGAATATGTCCGCGAATCCATCAAACTGTTGCGCTTGCTGCAATTGCACCGCGGCCTGGCGTCCATGGCCCTGTCCGGCGACAGTCGAAGCGCGGAGAACTGGCACCGGGTTCGGGAAGACATCAATAGCCAAATCGGCGTGGTCGGGGAGGCAGACAGGCGCTTCGCCCACTTCGGCTTGCGGGGCGAATGGCAAGCGCTAACCGGCGATTGGAGCAGTTTGGCCTTCGATGCGGACAGACTGGATGTACAGACCAGTATTGCCCGCCATTCGGCCTTGATCGACGGGTTGTTCAAATTCAACCGCAAACTGAGCGACGTGTCGGGCATGGCGCTCGATCCGGAAGTCAATACGTATTACATGATGCTGACCGCCATTACCCATTTGCCGGAAATGACGGAAGCGTTAGGTAAGCTGCGGGCGGTAGGCAGCGGCATTTTGGTCAGGCAAACCGTTACCGCCGAAGAAGCTACCGTGTTGCGTCAGTTATTGGAATCGGTAACAAAAAACCAAGCCTTGGTGGAAGAAAATACCGGCAAGATTCCCGGTTTGGATGCCGACAGCAAGAACCTGCTGAATAAAATGCATAGGGATATGGAGCGGATCGCCGAGCTGACCAAGACGAACATCGTCGAGGCCGGCAAGCCGAACTTCGATAACCGGGTTTTTTTCGACACATTGTCCGCCGCGATCGATTTGCGCTACCAAGCTTCCGGCCGGTTCAACCAATTGCTGCTGACCGCATTGGATCAGCGCATAAACCGGCTGCAAGGGCAACGTAACAGTCTAGTGGCGACGATTTCAGTGCTGTTCGTGCTGTTCATCGGTTTAAGCGGATTCACGGTTCGCGGCGTGCTCATCCCCGTTAAAGCCATCAATGAGGCCCTGGATCAATTGCGGCATGGCAAAATGCCTCGGCGTAATGCACATGACTATGGTTTGGAGTTTAACCAGGTCCAGGAAGGCTTGTTTTCCGCCGTGCTGAGTGTTCAGGCGTTGATTGCCGACGCCGGCATTCTCTCGCAGGCCGCGGTGCAAGGTAAATTATCCGCCCGTGCCGATGCCAGAAAACACCAGGGCGATTTCCGTAAAATCGTGGAAGGCGTCAACGGCACCCTGGATGCGGTGATGGGGCCGTTGAACGTGGCGGCCGATTATGTGGACAAGATCGCCAAAGGCCATATCCCGGCCAAAATTGTCGACGCGTATCAAGGTGATTTCAATATCATCAAAAACAACTTAAATACCTGTATTGATGCCATTCATGCCTTGATCGAAGATGCCGGCATGTTGGCGGCAGCGGCAGTGGCCGGCGAATTGAAAACCCGCGCCGATGCCAATCGCCACCAGGGCGACTATCGCAAAATCGTCGAAGGCGTCAACGCCACTCTGGATGCGGTGATCGGGCCTTTAACCCAAATGCAAGACGTGTTGTCGGCCATCGAAAAAGGCGATATGACCCAAACGATCGCTACCCGCTATCGCGGCCAATTGGAAGATTTGCGTTTGGCCGTCAATAACACGGTGCAAAAGCTGTCCGAAACCATCAACGAAGTCATTGTGGCGGCGGATCAATTGGGCAACGCGTCCAAGCAAGTCAATGCCACCTCGCAATCCCTGGCGCAAGCAGCCAGTTCGCAGGCCAATAGTGTCGATAAAACCAGCACCAGTATCGAGTCGATGGCCGCGAGTATCGACCGGAATGCTAAAAATGCCGAAGTAACCGACGGTATGGCCGGTAAAGCGGTACAGGAAGCCAACGAAGGCGGCGTGGCAGTCGGTCAAACCGTGCGGGCCATGAAAAATATTGCCGAGAAAATCGGCATCATCGATGACATTGCCTATCAGACCAACATGCTGGCGTTGAATGCCGCCATCGAAGCGGCTCGCGCCGGCGATCATGGCAAAGGCTTTGCGGTGGTGGCCGCCGAGGTGCGCAAGTTGGCTGAGCGCAGTCAGATAGCGGCACAGGAAATTGGCGAATTGGCTTCCGCCAGCGTGGCAACTGCCGAAACCGCCGGCCATTTGCTGGAAGCCATAGTGCCCAGCATTACCGAAACCTCGCGCCTGGTACAAGAAATTGCCGAAACCTCGCAACAGCAGACTATCGGCGTTAGCGATGTCAATAGCGTCATGCTGCAGCTGGGCAATATCACCCAACAAAATGCTTCCGCCAGCGAACAATTGGCGGCCACGGCCGAGGAGTTGACCAGTCAGGCCGAAGCGCTGCAAGACTTAATGAGTTTTTTCAAGATCGGCGGTAGCGCGTCCAACGCGGACGCGCACCCATACAAGGGGGAGAGAACATGAATCAGGGCGTGTATTTCTTAAATTGCATTAGCCGCTTGAAATTACCGTCAGGTTAGGAGGTGCGCATGCCGCAATTCATCGACTGCAATGAATAACCGTAACCGTTGAGTATTTCGATTGCTCATTTATCGCACAAAGGAAAAAAGACCATGAAAATGACCGTTGCACAAAAAATGACCACGCTGGTAGCGACTGCCGTAATCGGCTTGGTGGCTTTGGCTTGGCAGGGACAAAGCAAAATGCAGGACGTTTATGACAAGACCAATTTCACCAATATCAATTGCGTGCCCGGGATTCTCATGCTCAGTCGAGCCACTGAATCCTTGGGCCGATTGCGCATACGCATGTACCGCCATGTGTTGAGCGACGATGCCGCAAGCAAAGCCAAGGTTGAAGAATCCTTGCGGCAATCCCGCGACGTTGTCGACAAATCGCTCAAAGACTATGAAAGCACCATTTTTGATGAGAAGGATAGGCAATTGTGGCAGGACAATATCGATAGTTTTAATGCCTACTTGAAAGGCGTGGATCAAATACTGGCCTATTCCAACCAGAATAAATTGGAACAAGCTAAAGCCGCTCTGGCCGAATATGCCCCGCAAGCGGAACGGGTCAATAAAGCCTTTAACGCCCATATGGATTACAACGCCGAATTGGCTAAAAAATCTGCCGAGGAGGCCGTAGCCACCAAGGGCAACGCTACTTTCGTGGCCAATTTGATAACCGGTCTCGTGGTGGCATTGACTGCATTATTGGGCTTTTTCGTTACCCGAAACCTGTTGAAACAATTGGGTGGCGAACCGGACTTTGCCGCGGAACTGGCCAACAAAATTGCCGTCGGCGATTTGAGTACCCAAATAGCGGTCAAGGCCAACGATAAAACCAGCATGATGGCCGCCATGCAAAACATGGCGCGGGCGATCCAGGCGCTGGTTAACGATGCCGGTTTGCTGGCGCAGGCCGGCGTGGAAGGAAGATTGTCTACCCGTGCCGATGCGGGCAAGCACCAGGGCGATTTCCGCAGAATTGTCGAAGGCGTGAACAATACGCTGGACGCGGTGATCGGTCCCTTGAATGTGGCGGCCGATTATGTCGAAAAAATTGCCAAAGGGGAGGTACCGGCAAAGATTACCGATGCATACAACGGCGATTTCAACGTTATTAAAAATAATCTGAATACCTGTATCGATGCGGTTAATGCCTTGATTAACGATGCGGCCCTATTGTCGGAAGCCGCCGCGGAAGGCCGGCTGGATACGCGGGCCGACGCCGGCAGGCACCAAGGCGACTACCGCCGGATTGTCGAAGGGGTGAATGCGACCTTGGATGGCGTGATAGGACCGCTCAACCGGGTCAAGGATGTGTTGTTCGCCATGGAACAAGGCGACATGACTCAGCAGATTACCGAACAATATCGAGGCCAGTTGGAAGACTTGCGCTATGCCGCCAACAACACGGTCAAGAAACTGGCGCAAACCATTGCCGAAGTCGTCAGTGCCGCCGATCAATTGGGTAACGCCTCCGAGCAAATCAGTTCCACGTCGCAATCGTTGTCGCAAGCCGCCAGCGAGCAGGCTGCCGGCGTGGAGGAAACCAGCGCCAGCATCGAGCAAATGGCGGCCAGTATCGATCAGAATGCCGAGAATGCCAAAATTACCGACGGCATGGCCGGCAAAGCTTCCAAGGAAGCCGGCGAAGGCGGCGTGGCGGTAAAACAAACCGTGGCAGCGATGAAGGATATAGCCACCAAAATCGGCATCATCGACGATATCGCCTATCAAACCAACATGTTGGCGTTGAACGCCGCCATCGAAGCGGCGCGGGCCGGCGATCACGGTAAAGGCTTTGCGGTGGTGGCGGCGGAAGTCCGCAAATTGGCCGAGCGCAGCCAGATTGCCGCGCAGGAAATCGGCGAATTGGCGGAGTCCAGCGTAAAAACCGCGGAAACGGCGGGTCGTTTGCTGGATGAAATCGTGCCCAGCATCGCCAAAACCTCCGATCTGGTACAGGAAATTGCCGCCGCTTCGCAGGAACAATCCCAGGGTGTCGGTCAGGTGAATACGGCGATGAACCAAATGAACCAGATCACCCAACAAAACGCTTCGGCTAGCGAGCAATTGGCGGCGACTTCCGAGGAAATGACCAGTCAAGCCGAGCAGCTGCAAAGCCTGATGAGCTTTTTCAAAATCGGTAATGCCGCCGATACGCGCGGCAGTGCGATTAAGGTCTCCCGTAAGTCCGATGCCGACAGGTTGAATTTACAAGTCACCAGAACCAGTAGCAAAAACGAGTTTGACTTGGCCCAGTTTGAGCGTTTTTAGGAGCTGAACATGACAGCAATGGCAAAAACTCACGAAGGCCTGCCTGTTACGCCATCATCGGTATCGGCGGATGGGGGGCAATATTTGACTTTCGTGTTGGGCGGCGAAGTGTATGCATTGGGGATTTTGAATATCAAAGAGATCATAGCTTACGGCGATTTGACCGAAGTGCCGATGATGCCGGCGTTCGTGCGCGGCGTTATCAATCTGCGCGGCAGCGTGGTGCCGGTCATCGATCTGCTGGCCCGGTTCGGCAAGGGTTGTACTTCGATTGCCAAGCGCACCGGTATCGTCATCGTCGAAACAAGCAGCGAGGCCGACGATAACCAAGACATCGGCATAGTCGTCGATGCGGTTAACGAAGTGGTTGACATCGGCCGGCGGGAAATCGAGCCTCCGCCCAGTTTTGGCGCGGGTATCAGACCGGATTTTATCAGCGGCATGGCAAAGCGTAACGGTAAATTCGTCATTCTGCTGAATAACGCAAGGGTTCTATCCGTTGACGAAATGACCGCCTTAAGCGGGATGAGTCACGGGGTGCCTGCCGGCGAATGATCATGGCTTCTGTTGCAAAACAGAACGCGGGTTATCCTATGGCCGCGCTGCTGCCTTGTTTGGTTATTTCGCCGGTTTCGCCGCCGGTGCTGGCTGCCGCGCGCGATTCGGACACCCATATTCGCGCCGTCGTACAAAGTATGTTGCGGGAAAAGGATGAAAAAATCGAACAATTGGAAGCGCGGATTCGCCAATTAGAGCAAGGTCGCGGCCAGAGTTCGCCGCCTGCTTTGCCGGTGTCGGAGGCGGCACCGGCGGCAGTCGCCGTTACGGGGACTGCAGCGCGAGTCTCCGCCGACGGCGATAGCGGCTTCGATAGCAAATTGCAGGCTTTGGACGCGAAAATTGCCGGCCTGAAAGCCGGCGCCTTGGCAAGCGGTTTGGATATCGGCGGTTTCTTCGACATCAATGCCAAAACCAGTAACTCTACCGACCAAACGTTCAGTGTCGGTCTGCTGGAGCTGGATATCGCCTATACCTACAACGCGCATTTCGCCGCCAGTTCCGCGCTGGTACTGTGCGGTAACTCCTCCGGCGCCGATTACGCATCTTCGCCGGCGCATATAACCTGCGGAAATTACGCATTGATCGGCGCGGGCAAAGGTAGCGCGGCGATTGGCGTCGGTTTTGTGGATTTTCATATGTTCGATAGCAGCATTCCGCCGCGCGGACGTATTTTCAACAATCAGGGTCTGCATATTCAGGCCGGCCGTTTCGATTTGCCGTTCATGGCCGATTATCAGAATTATGCCAACAAGGACAGGGCCAGTATTACCGCGCCGATTACGACGGTTAGAATGCAGAAAGGCGGCTTCAACGGCGACGGCGTGCGTTCCTACGGTTCCTGGGACATGTTCAACTACTCGGTGTTCTGGACCAACGGCGTTTATCAAAGCGACGGCACTTCGATGGGCGGGCGTTTGGGCGTCAATTTGGGCCGGAATCGCTTCCGTGTCCACGGCCGCAATCCCGAAGGCATGGAATTCGGCGTATCGCACCTCACCGAGTTGGATGCAAATAATAATGTCAGCAACGCGTTTTACGGCGCCGATTTCAGTTTGGGATACGCCATGTTGCGCTGGCAGAACGAATTTTTGTTGCAGCAGGGCCACCGGGTTTTACCCAACAGGTATGACGGGCTCGGTGCCGCCGTCGGTTACGGCAAAGGCCGTCAGATGGGTTATCACTCTACCTTGATCGCCGATTTGGAGGATGCCGTTCACCATCCGCTTTTGGCCTTTGTGCGTTATGCCCGTTGGCAATCCAATCAGGATTTCATGGTCGACGGTTACGATGGCAGCGTGGTGGCCGTTCATCCGGTTTCGCTATTGAGCTTGGGTTTGAATTACAAGTTTAGCGAGCATTTGCGCGTCAAATTCGAATATACCGATTCGTTGGGGACCGCTACCCGGGAACATTATTTCGACAAGCGTGTCGCTATGGCGCAGATGGTGGTGATGTTTTGATATGCGCATCGCTTACCCACTTCGCGCGATGATCGGTTTGGCCGTTTGGCTTGGACAGGCGGCGGCGACCCATGCCGCCGACCCTCACAGAGTGGGCGCGGGTCTGCCGCGGGCCGCGTGTGACGAATGCCATGCGAAAATGCCGGCATTGCCCAGCGGATTATTGACGAGTAAAAATTATCCGTCCGTCGCAAGCGAATTGAAGCAGGACGGCGTAGCCATGTGCAAGCATTGCCACGATACCGCGCAAGGCCACAGGGTGTGGGTGGACATCGATTTTCCGGTACCGGCGGATTTACCGTTGAATGGCGGCAATGCTATCACCTGCCTGACCTGCCATTATGTCCACGGCAGTTTGGATAGCGATGGGCCGCAAGCCAGTGTCAGTTTTCTGGACCGGTTGTTGAATGCCGAGCGGCTACGCAAAAGTTTTTTATTACGCCGCAATAACACTGGCGGCGAACTCTGCTTAACCTGTCACAACGTAAATCAAGGTTCGAATCATGAATAAGCCGCCCGTCAAACGTCGTCGCATTTTCATCAAAAAAGCCTTTCAAGGCCGTTTCATGGCCGGTGCGCTTGGCTTGATTCTGTTATCCAGCCTCAGTTCGGCCTTATTGATCTATTGGATTACCGGCGGCGATTTGCTGGCTCAGACGCAATCGGCGCATGCCGGTTTGCTGAATGCCTGGCATCGGTTGGGCCTTTCGATACTGATGGGTAATGCCGTTGCGGTGCTGGTCGCCGGTGCCGCCGGCGTCACCAGTGCATTGTACGCTTCGCACCGGATAGCCGGCCCGCTGTTTCGGTTTGAAACCCTGTGCCGCGAAGTCGGCGACGGCAATCTGGATGTGATGACTCAATTGCGAGAAAAGGATCAATTGCAGGATTTAGCCAAGGCTTTTACCGGGATGGTGGGTAAATTGCGCCAACGCCGGGTATTGCAACTTGAGTTGATGCAAGAATTGGATAATCGCCTGAGCGAATTGGCGGCCGCCGATAATCTGACGGCGGCGCAGTGTCATTGCCTGACTGAATTGCACGGCAGCCTGAACTATTTGCGCGGAACCTTCAATGGCAACGAATAGCGTGGCTTATCATTCGGTCATAGATGGCGCTTCGCCGCAACGCCATCCCGTTAGCGGTAGCGTGGTATTGCAACGGCACGAATTTAATTGGATCAAGGACTATCTATACAAACAGGCCGGTATCGTCTTGAACGACAGCAAACATGCCCTGGTGTCCGGCCGTTTGGACAAACGTTTGCGCCACCTCGGCTTTTCCAGTTACAGCGACTATTTTCGCCAATTCGGTAAACCGGGTTTCGAGCGGGAAACCGTGATGGCGCTGGATTTGCTGACTACCAACGAAACCTACTTTTTTCGCGAACATAAACACTTTGAATTTTTGCAATGCGCGTTATTCGAGGCCAGCGCCGGCCGGCCGCTACGTTTTTGGAGCGCGGCCAGTTCCAGCGGCGAAGAGGCCTATACTTTGGCCATGCTGGCCGCGGAATATGCGCGTAGCAGGCAATGGGAAATCATAGGTACCGATTTGTCCACCCGTATGCTGGACAAGGCACGGCAGGGATTGTATCCGTTGCCGGCAGCTGAAAAGATTCCTGTTCGGTTGCTGAAAAAATATTGTCTGCGGGGTAATGGCGATTACGAAGGCTTTTTCCTGATCCAGCAAGCCTTGCGCGACCGGGTCAGCTTCATGCGCGCCAATCTGATTGATAATCTGCCGGATTTAGGGGTGTTTGACGTGATTTTTCTGCGTAACGTGATGATTTATTTCGACATGCCCACCAAGCAGCGCCTGGTGGAACGCATTCAGCACTATTTGCGCCCCGGCGGTTATTTCATCATCAGCCATTCCGAATCGTTGAACGGCATCCGGCATCGGTTACAGATGATTTCGCCTTCAATTTACCAGCGGAAACGCGATGACTGAACCGGAAAATTGCATCGATATTTTTTTGCAGCCCGGCGAGTTTTATTTCGGCGACCGGCAAACGCGGATTAGAACGCTGCTGGGGTCCTGCGTAGCCATTACGCTATGGCATCCGCGCCGAAAAATAGGGGGGATGTGCCATTATCTATTACCCATGTGCAAGGGGCGCGACTGCGGCAAAACCCTGGATGGCCGCTATGCGCATGATGCAATGAAATTATTTGTCGGCGAGTTGCATAAAGCCGGGGGTAAACCGCACGATTTTGAGGCGAAAATGTTCGGTGGCGGCAACCAGTTTCCGGGCAAATCGCAAGTATGTCCGATCGATGTCTCTGCGCAGAATGTCAAATCGGGCCGGGAGTTGTTGGGACTGTACGGTTTCAATATCAAAGCGGAACATCTGGGCGGCACTGGGCATCGCAACGTGATTTTCGATGTCTGGAGCGGTGAAGTCTGGCTCAAGCATGTCGCAAAAACCGGCGAGCATTAGCGTATGTCGGCCGGTGATTGCAATAGCTCGAATCCCGCAATAGGAGCACCTATGGCCAATAATGTGCGTTTTCTGAGAGGCGGATGCCGATGTTACATCGAAGCTCTGGTTCGGCATCTGGAGAATCGGTATTCGGTTTCAACCAAGTATCGAACCCATTGGAGCGGTTATTTACTGGCCCTGTTGATCATGGCGGGAGCGTTGGGCGTTAGGCTATTGATCGCGCCCGTCGAGGCCGGCCTGCAATATATCACCTTCTTTCCCGCCGTTACCTTGTCGGTGTTGTTATCCGGTTTTCGCATCGGGTTGTTTGCTACCATTCTGGGAGCCTTACTGGCCACGTGTATTTTTACACCGCCTTACTATGCGCTGTCTTGGGCTACGCTGGAAAAAAGTTTTTGGTCGAATCTGGTTTTTATATTCGATGGTACGCTGGTGTCGCTAGCCATTGATGCGATGCGCCGTTATCGCCTGCTCATGTCGGCTAAACTCAATCAAGCGCTCGATGTTTCATCTGCTGTTGAATCGAATAACCGCCATCTTCGGCAAATTCTGGAACATTTGCCGATCAATCTCATCCTGCTGGACCGGCAAGGGAATGTTGCCGAAGTCAATCAGACTACGCTTCAGCGTATTGGCCGTGACCGCGATGCCGTGATTGGCAAGGCATTCGTGGATTTATCGTGCTGGACTTACGATCCGCGCATTCATGGCAAGATTCAACTGGCTTTGCAATTGGTGCAACAGGGTTTAAACCAACGCTTCGACGTGGCGATGAGCGTGGGCGGGCGGATGTTGCCGGTCGATTTCCAGCTGAAGCCGGTTTATGCCGAGAATGGCGAAATTACGGGTTATCTGGCGGCCGGTGTGGATATCTCTGCCCGCAAGCAAGCGGAGATCATACTGTTGCGGCACAAAACCTGTATCGATACGGCTCATGATGGCTTTTGGATCACGGATATGGATGGGTATATTCTTGACGTCAATCAAAGCTATGCATATATGTCGGGTTACACGGAGGTTGAACTGGTTGGCATGCACATCAGTGCGGTGGAAGCCAACGAAGACGCCGCCGATATTAAAGCGCATCTTGCCAAGATATTGGCCCAGGGCCACGACATGTTTGAAACCCGGCATCGTCGCAAGGACGGCCATGTCTATGATGTTGAAGTGTCGGTTAATTTTAATGGCGAAACGCGGGAATTGTTTGCCTTCTTTCGCGATATTACCGAGCGAAAACAGAATCTGGCAAAGCTGCGTATTGCCGCGGTGACCTTCGATTCCCCCGATGGCATCATGGTTACCGATACCACGGGTATCATTTTGCAGGTCAACCGCGCATTTCAGGAGATTACCGGGTATAGCGCCGAGGAAGTGATCGGCAAAAGGCCGAGCTTACTCGGTTCCGGCCGCCACGATAAGACCTTTTATAAGGAGATGTGGACGCAATTGCAGACAACGGGTTACTGGAGCGGCGAAATTTGGGATCGGCGGAAAAATGGACAAATCTATCCCAAGTGTTTGACGATCACCGCCGTGAAGGATGACCGCGGGACGGTCAGCGAATACGTGGCAACATTTGGCGATATCACGGAACGCAAGCGGGTCGAGGAGGAAATTCGCAATCTGGCGTTTTATGATGATCTGACTAAATTGCCCAACCGCCGGTTGCTGCAGGATCGCATCGAACATGCGTTACTGGCCGCGGCCCGAAACGGTCAATATGGCGCTTTGTTGTTTCTGGATATGGATAAATTCAAATTGCTGAACGACACCTTAGGCCATCACCATGGGGATATTATGTTGGTCGAAGTGGCCAACCGTCTCAAATTCAGCGTTCGCGAGGCCGACAGTGTTGCCCGTATCGGGGGCGATGAATTTGTGTTACTGCTGGAGAAGGTGGGGGAGTCTATAAACGAAGCGTCGCAAAAAGCCGCGCTGGTTGCCGAGAAAATCCGCGCCGCGTTGGCCGTGCCTTACCATATTCTGAATCATGTTCATCATAGTACCCCCAGTATTGGTGTGCGGCTGTTTGGCGCGGATGACAACTCCGTGGAAGATTTATTGAAACATGCCGATGCCGCTATGTACGAAGCCAAGAATGGCGGACGCAACCAGGTGCGATTTTTCGATCCAGACCTGCAAAAAGTGCTGGAATCGCGCGCGGCGATGGAAGCCGATTTGCGCAGGGCGCTGGATGCCGGACAACTTCAACTGTACTATCAGCCGCAGTGCGATGTCGAGCGGCGAGTTATCGGTGTAGAAGCTTTGATTCGATGGCTGCATCCGGAGCGCGGTCTAATCCCGCCGTTGGAATTCATCCCGATTGCCGAGGAATCTTCCTTGATACTCGATATCGGATGTTGGGTGCTGAACACGGCTTGCCGACAATTGGCGGAATGGCAAAAACAGCCGTCGATGCGGCATTTGCAAGTGGCGATCAACGTTAGCGCCCATCAGTTCAATACTCACGACTTCATCAAATCCGTGCAGACGGCTATCTCGGCACATGGGGTAGATGCCACGGCGCTGAAACTGGAGCTGACTGAAACCGTGATCGTGAATGATGTCGAGGCAGTAAAGGCAAAAATGCTGGTATTGAAGGCGCTTGGCGTCAAATTGTCGCTTGACGATTTCGGCACGGGGTATTCGTCGTTGGCTTATCTCAAACAGCTGCCGTTGGATCAATTGAAAATAGACCGAAGTTTTGTCCGCGATATTGCCACCGATCCCAGTGATGAGGTGATGGTCAAGGCCATCATCGATATGGCCAATAACTTTCATCTGCAGGTCATTGCCGAAGGCGTTGAAACCGGTGAGCAGCTTAATTTTCTGAAACTGCATGGCTGCGAGGCCTTCCAGGGGTATTTGTTCGGCAGGCCGGTTCCGGCGAGTGATTTGAACTTTATGGTCGAGGGGGGTAACGTCCGATGAACGGAAGATCATCAGTTACGTTGTCATGGCGAATGAAGCGATAACTGGGCCTACCAAGTGGTTGGGAGCGGAATGTCGGGAAGGTAAGTTGAAGTAAGCGAGGAGAGCTGCCGCTGAGGTGACGGTGGCGGGAGTTGGAGCCCTCATAGTAGTGAAGTCTGGCTCAAGCATGTCGCAAAACCCGGCGAGCGGCAAATATCCCCCCGGCTTTGCCGTGGGATATTTACTGCGTATAATTCGCATTCGTTTTCTATAGTAATACCGGCGTCACGGCTAAATTTTTTGCGGTTTGATAAGGGGCAAATGTGAACAGAATCGTATCTTCAACGCCAGGACGCATTCGGGTGCGGGATAAGCGTTTGCGCAATCCAGCCCGGCTGGATATTTTGGAAGCCGAACTATTGAAAATCGAAGCCATTAACGAGTTACACCCCAATGCAGCGGCCGGCAGCATGGTGGTAATTTTCGATCCCGAGCAGATCGATTTGCCGGCTTTCGAAGTAAAAGTCGACGCAGCGGCCGACAGGGCCTTGGATGCGTCATTGTCCACAGAGAATCGCTCGATGAAGATGCGGATCAACCGTTATGCCAAAGTGGGCATGCTGGGGAGTCTGGCGACCTCGCTGGCGTTGGTGGCCGCCGGGCAAAAAAAAGGCCATGCCGTCGCCGGCGGTTTATTTATGGCCTGTCTGGGAGTGCATTTGACCACTCACCGCAAGTCCTTGTTGCGCTGATAGCGCCGATGTCTCGGCCGTTTCATCGTTGCAAACGCAGCCGCCGACCAACTCGACCAACCCCCGTCCCAACTCGATCGCGCGTTGCAGTCCTTCGTGCGTCTCCGGCAAGTAGATTTCCATTCCAAGATAGACAAAAGCCGCATTGCGCCAAACTTGCTTGGGTATCACGGTGTGTGCATGCGGGAAGGTCGTGTCGTCGCCTAGGGAAACGCTGATTAAATCCCCGGCGAGAGATGAGATAATAGAGTTTATCTGATCGTAGCCTGGACTAGCCGATGAACACACCGACCCAAACCAGTTTTGCCGAACT
>Ga0207952_1000755_pt1 | contig 20002 bp, 15 predicted proteins | sample SubbioR12Aug_8Ca_FD_184831 | JGI IMG/M metagenome (GOLD analysis project Ga0207952, IMG submission 184831) | Serpentinite rock and fluid subsurface biosphere microbial communities from McLaughlin Reserve, California, USA - CR12Aug_8Ca (SPAdes) | ecosystem: Environmental > Terrestrial > Deep...
CGGGTGCGCCGGGCGGGGTATGGTCTTTATTATTGGCGCCGGCGCCCGTCCTTCCGGACAGGCCTCGTGCGACGCTACCCGAAACATAGCACGAAACCTGCCGAACCTGCTCATCACATCCGCGTGAGCAAATGCTGGCAGTGCTAGCATCTCGTTCGGTCCAGCCTAATCCGGCAAAGTGGTTCGACCGAGCACGACGTCCTGATAGACATCGAGCGACGGCAGGCCGCCTGTGTGCATGAACAGCACCTTGGCGTTGGGCTTGAAGTGGCCCTGGCGCGCGAGGCCCATGAGGCCCGCCATGATCTTTCCGGTATAGACCGGGTCGAGCAGGATGCCTTCGGTCCGCGCCAGCATCTGAACGGCTTCCACCATCTTGGCGTTGGGCACGGAATATTTCGGCTGCCAGAAGCCGCCGAAGCTTTTTACCGCTTCGCGCGGGATCTTGCCGATGCCGAGCAGGTCGGCCACCGCCTGCGCCTCCTTGTGGACCAGCGGTTCCTGGTCGGCGGGATCGCGGCTGACACCGATGCCGATCAGCGGGATCTTGATGTGGTTGCCGAAAAAACCCGCCACCATGCCGCCATGGGTCCCCGAGCTGCCCGAGCCGACCACGACGGCATCGAGCGCCAGGCCCATCTCGAACCATTGCTGCTGCATTTCCTGCACGCAGGCGACATAGCCCAGCCCGCCGATCGCGTTCGAACCGCCGCCCGGAATGATGTAGCCCTTGCGGCCGAGCGAGGCGACTTCCTGCGCAACCCTGGACATGGCAGCACCCATGTCCGAGCCGCCGGGCACCACGGTGATGGCTTCGACGCCCATCAGCTCGAACATGAAATTGTTGCCGCCGGCCTCCTTGCTATAACTGCCGGGCACGCGCTCCTCGATCACGAAGCGGCATTTCAGCCCTTCCTTGACCGCGGCGGAGAGGGTGATGCGGCAATGATTGGACTGCGGCGCGCCACAGGTGATCAGCGTATCGGCACCCTGGGCCAGCGCATCCGCCGCCAGGAACTCGAGTTTGCGGGTCTTGTTGCCGCCGGGAAAGAGACCCAGCAGATCGTCGCGCTTGATCCAGATCTCCGGCCCGACACCGCCCGGGCAACTCGCCGCCAGTGCTTTGGTGAAGTGCGGGAGCAGTTCTATCGGCGTGGGGGCATGAGTGTAGCTACGACGCGGAAAACGGGCCAAATCCATTCAATCAACTCCAGCAAAAACGTCAATTGAGCACCGCCGCAAGCGTACCCGCATGAACCTTTGTGACGGGGAAGCTCTAGCATTCTGCCGGGTTTCGAGGAAGCCACGGCGCCGATACGAGCCCCTTGCGCTTCCGCTATGCACGACACGCTGACGCTCTGCAGTCTCTAGTTTGGGGGAGCTTGTGTCACCTTGATCTGCTCCTTTCCAAAGCGCGCCGTCAGCCGGTCAACGAGGACTTTCCAGTCCCTTATCCAGGCGGACGGCTCGTCGTGCGAATAGGCTGCAACGTTGAAGCGTCTGCTCGAATCTAAATTGTAGACTTTGAAGAACGACTCGGGCGCAATCTGGATACTAAAATCCACGCGCTGCCCTTCCGGCTTCGGCAGGTTTTTGATCTCCGCGTTTCTCTCCTCCGCAAACCTCGTCACCTCGTCCAACAATCCGTCGCTATTCTGATCAGGTAGTGTGATAGCTATTACTGCCATAGGCAGCCACACCTTGCCGGCATTTTCGAAGTGCCTTGGTTCAGCCAGTTTTGAGATAGACCAGGAAACGCTTGCAACGCTGCAGGCAAAAGTCAGCGCGCAAAGAGCGAGCGGAAACCGGAAGAGCCTGGGCGCCCGCTGCTGATAGACCTTCCAAGTCCCCCATGCCGAGACAACTCCCGCAGCTACGCTGAACATGGCCAAGAATATGAAAGCCACATGGAAGGTTGGTTCCATTTCATTCCTTTTTCGTGAAGGACGGGCAGTCCCAACTTATCGCTCGTTCAACTGGAGAGCTTTACCCACTCCTCTTCCGTCATCGTCTGCACGCCGAGCTCGGCCGCCTTGCGCGCCTTGGAGCCGGCGTTCTCGCCGACGACGACAAGGCTGGTCTTCTTCGACACCGAGTCCGTGACCTTGGCGCCCAGTTCCTCGGCGCGCGCCTTGGCGGCGTCACGGGTCATCGTGCTCAACTCGCCGGTGAAGACCACGATCTTGTCCCTGAGCGCGGCGTCGGCCGCGATCACGCGGCGCTTGACCGCCTCGACGGTGAGTTGCTTGCGCAGGTCCCTTATGATCTCGACGTTGTGGCCCTCGCTGAAGAAGGCGGCGATCGCATCGGCAGTGGTCACGCCAACCTGCTCGACATTGCAAAGTCGGCCGTAGCTCTCGCCCACCTCGGCCATCGCCTTTTCCTTTTTAACGTCGTCGGGCGTCTTCGTGCGCTCCTTGGCGGCCTTCAGCATCTCGGCCAGCCAGTCGTCCACGTCGCCGTATTCCTGGGCCATGATCTTGGCCGTGGCCTCGCCGATCAGCGGGATGCCCAGCGCATTGATGAATCGGTCGAGCGGGATCGTCTTTCGATCCTCGATGGCCTTGATGAGATTGGTGACCGACAGATCGCCCCAGCCCTCGCGCTTCCTGATCAGGTCTTTCTTGCCCGGCAGACGGAAGATATCGCCGGGAATCTTGAGCAGCCCGTCGTTGAAGAAATTCTCGATGTGCGTGCCGCCCAGCCCCTCGATATCGAAGCAATTGCGCGACACGAAATAGCGCAACCGCTCGACCTGCTGGAACGGGCACTCGAGTCCACCCGAGCAGCGCCGCACCACGCCGCCCTCTTCGCTCTTGACCGGCGTCTTGAGCGGACAGGGGCATTTGGTGGGAAAGTGGAACTTCTCGGTCTTCTTCGGTCGCTCTTCGGGAACGTAGCCCAGCACCTGCGGAATCACGTCGCCGGCACGCTGGATGGTCACCATGTCGCCGACGCGCGCATCAAGCCGCTCGATCTCGTCGGCGTTATGAAGCGTGGCGCGCGCCACAACGACGCCGCCGACGTTGACCGGATCGAGATCGGCCACCGGCGTCAACGCACCGGTGCGGCCAACCTGGATGTTGATCCCCTTCAGCCGGGTCCGCGCCTGCTCGGCCGGGAACTTGTGGGCGATCGCCCAGCGTGGCGCGCGGCTCACGAAGCCCAGCCGTTCCTGCCAGTCGATGCGGTCGACCTTGTAGACGACGCCGTCGATGTCATAGGGCAGGGACGGCCGCTCGACGCCGATCTTGGTGTAGAACGCGCGCACCTCGGCGGGGGTGCGGCAGAGCTTGGTGAGCGGGTTGATCTTGAAGCCCCATTCTTTCAGGAGCTTGAGATACTCACTGTGCGTCTTCCAGGCACGCGGCTCGGCCTCGCCCCAGGCATAGGCGAAGAAGCGCAGCGGGCGAGCTGCCGTGATGTCGGGATCGAGCTGGCGCAGCGAGCCGGCGGCGGTGTTGCGCGGGTTGACGTAGGCCTTCTCGCCCGCCGCGATCTGGCGGGCGTTCAATTCCATGAACGCCTTGCGCTCCATATAGACCTCGCCGCGCACGTCGAAGGCCTTGGGCACACCCTTGCCGCTCCCTTGGCCTTTGAGCTTGTGCGGGATGTCCTTGATGGTCTTGAGGTTGGCGGTGACGTCCTCGCCGGTCGTGCCGTCGCCTCGGGTGGCCCCCTGGACGAACACACCGTCCTCGTAACGCAGGCTGATCGAGAGCCCGTCGATTTTCGCCTCGCAGCTCAGCGCGATCTCGGCGTCCGGCTTCAAGTCGGTCTCGCGCTCCAGGCCGCGCCGCACCCGGTCGAAGAAGCCCTGCAGCTCCTCGTCGGTGAAGGCGTTGTCGAGCGACAGCATCGGCTTCGCGTGACGGACCTTGGCGAAAGCCGTGGTCGGCGTCGGCGCCACCTTCTGCGTCGGGCTGAACATGTCGACCAGCTGCGGGAAGCGCGCCTCGAGTGCCTTCAGGCGCTGGCGCAGCTTGTCGTAGTCGGCATCCGAGATCTCGGGATCGTCCTTCTCGTGATAGAGCTTGTCGTGACGGGCGATCTCGTCGGCCAGCCGCTTGTGCTCGGCCCGCGCCTGCCGCTCGGTCATCTCGTCGACCGAGAGCGCCGCCACGACCTTGGCTGCCCGTGACATCGCCCCTCCTCCTAACCTGCAGCCGCCAGCAGGCGATCGGCGGCCGCCCGCGCTTCGGCGGTGACCTGGGCGCCCGACAGCATGCGCGCAATCTCCTCGCGGCGGCCCTTGGCATCGAGTGCCAGGACGTCGGTGCTGGCGGAGTTTTTCGTGGTTGTTTTCTGAATGAGCCAATGCCGATCGGCAACGGCTGCGACCTGGGGCGAATGTGTGACCACCAGCACCTGCACGTCCTTCGCCAGCCGCTTCAGGCGTTCGCCCACGGCTGCTGCGGTAGCGCCGCCGATGCCCGAATCGACCTCGTCGAACACGATGGTCGCGGCATCGCCCACCTTGGCGAGGCAGACTTTCAGCGCCAACAGGAAACGCGACAGTTCGCCGCCCGAGGCGATTCGGGCGATCGGCGCCGGCGGTGCGCCGGGGTTGGTGGCGACGGTGAATTGCAAACGATCGGTGCCCGCCTCGGACCAGTCGGCCTCGGGCAGCGGTGTCAGCTCGGTGACGAATTTGGCCTTCTCGAGCTTGAGCGGCCCGAGTTCACCGGCCACCGCCTTGTCGAGCCGGACCGCCCCCTTGCGGCGCGCCGCCGCCTGCGCTTCGGCCGCGGCGACATAGGCGGCACGGGCGGCCTTGGCCGTGGCCGCGAGCTTCTTCAAGTCGGCCTCGCCGGAGTCGAGGGCGGCGAGCTGGGACGCCATCTTTTCGGCGAGTGCTGCCAGCTCCGGCACCGCGACATTGTGCTTCCTCGCCACGGCCCGCAGCCCGAACAGCCGCTCCTCGATCTTCTCCAGCCGCGCAGGGTCGAATTCCAGCGCGTCGCGCGCGGCTTCGAGCTGGGCCTGCGCCTCGGTCGCCTCGCTGAGCGCGCGGTCGAGCGCGGCCAGCGGCGCATCGAGATGGCCGGCGGCCTTCTCGACATTGCGTTCGATCAGCCGGTGCGCGGCGCTGAGCGTGGCCAGCGTGCCCCGGCCCTGCTCCAGTTCGGCCAGCGCCTGCGCCACGGCCTCGCCCAAGGCACTGCCGGCGCGCAGCAGCTGCCGCTCCGATGCCAGCGTCTCCTCGTCGTCCGGCTTGGGTGCCAGGGCTTCCAGTTCCTTCACGGCATGACGCAGGAAATCCTCGTCGCGCCGCGCCGCTTGCGCCGCCGCCTCGGCATCGGCATGCGCCCGCTCGGCGGCCCGCCAGTTGTGCCACGCAGCGCGCACGGCAGCCGCGGGCTTCTCCAGGCCGGCGAAGGCGTCGAGCGAAGCGCGGTGCGTGGCGACATCGAGCAGGCCGTGCTGTTCCATCTGTCCCTGGATCTCGACCAGGGTATCGCCCAACCGGCGCAGCAATGCGACCGACGCCGGCTGGTCGTTGACGAAGGCACGGCCGCGACCGTCGGCGCCGACCATGCGGCGCAGCGTCAGCATGTCCTCGTCGCCCAGGCCCTGCTCGGCGAGGATCGCGTGCGCCGGATGGTCCCTAGGCACGTCGAAGGAGGCGGCGACCGAGGCCTGCGCCGCGCCGCGCCGCACGGCGGTGGAATCGGCCCGCGCCCCCAGGGCAAGGCCAAGAGCATCGATGAGGATGGACTTGCCGGCACCGGTTTCGCCGGTAAGTGCGCCCAGGCCGCCGCGGCCGGCGCGCGCGAAACCGAGGTCGAGCTTCTCGATCAGGACGAAGTCACGGATCGAAAGCGAAACCAGCATGCCGCCCCGGTCAGAAGAGGCCGAAGAACCAACTACTCTTTTCGTCGGGCGGCCGCTGGCCTTCCCCGGTCATCAGGAAGTAGCTGTCCTGGTACCACTCGCTGCCTGGAAAATTGTATCCCAGGACGGCGGCGGATTCCTGCGCTTCCGATTTCACGCCAAGCGCCAGATAGCTTTCGACGAGACGATGGAGAGCCTCCGGCACATGGGTCGTGGTCTGGTAGCGCTCGATCACCACGCGATACCGGTTGATCGCACCGACATACTGCTGGTTCCTCTGGTAGTAGCGACCGACCGCCATCTCCTTGCCGGCGAGATGGTCGATGGCGAGCTCTACCTTCAGGCGCGCATCGCGCGCATAGGGCGATCCGGAGAAACGCTTGACCACTTCAGCCAAGGCTTCGAGCGCCTGCTGCGTGGCGCGCTGATCGCGGCCGACGTCGGAGATCTGCTCGTAGTAGCAAAGCGCCTTCAGATAGTAGGCATAGGCAAGATCGCGATGCCCGGGATGGAGCTGGATGAATCGATCCAGCGCGATGATGGCGTCGTCGTACTTGTTCGATTCGTAATAGGCGAAGGCGGCCATGATCTGGGCCTTGGTGGCCCACACCGAGTAGGGATGCTGCCGGTCGACTTCCTCGAAGCCCTTGGCGGCCTTCTTGTATTCCTGGGCGCCGAGGTCGTCGAGCGCACGGTTGTAAAGCTGCTCCACCGGCGTCTCGACGTAGTTCTTGTCGTCGTCCGACGAGCCGCAACTGGCCAGGCTGAACGCCGCCCATACCAGCGCCAATCCCGCAACCGTCCGCCTGATCCTACCTACGCCCGTTTTCGACATTTCCCATCCGTCAGCCAATGTGCCGCCGGGTTATATCACGCGGCAGCCAAAAAAAGAGGGGCCGAACGGCCCCTCGATAGGATGCGTGGAGAACCCGAAACTCTGCGTCAGTTGGCTTGCCGACGCAGGAACGCAGGAATTTGCAGGTCGTCGTCATCTCGCGCGGGCTTGGTCCGCTCGGTGACATCGAGGCTGATCGAGGTCTGGACCGGCGCGGCCCGTACAACGGGCTTGGGCGCGACGGCCACGACGTTTTCCGGCGCCGGGCGCGCCGCCGGCTGTTCGGCGGGTGCCGCTGCGGAGACAGGCTTGGGTGCCGAGAAAGCACCCGTGATGCGCTGGAAAAGGTTGGGCGACCGGCTGTCGCCGCCAACCGGCCGCGCGGCCATCGGTCGCGTGGCCGGCTCAGCGCGCACCGCGGCCTTCATTGCGGGACGGCTGACGCGCCAGTCGTTCTCGTCGACCAGCGGACGCGGGGCCGGCGGGGCGACAGGTGCCGGCGCCGGCGCAGTTGCCGCAATCGGCGGCGGTGCCGGCGGAGCGGCCACCGGTGCCGGAGCAGTCGCGGCGACAGGAGCCTCGACCGGAGGTGCCGTCATGATCTGCGCCGGAATGGGCGCTTCGGCGATCGGCGCGGCCTGGGCAACCGCAGCCATCGGCGCCGGTTCCATCATCGCCGGCGCCGGCGGCGGTGCCATCGGGGCCGGCAGCGGAGCCATCGGTGCTGCGGCTACCGGGGCGGCCGGAATCGGCGCAGCCGGCATTGGTGCGGCAGGCATCGCCGTTGCCGCGGTCGGCATGGCGACCCGACCGACCGGCGCCGTCTGGCGGCTGAGCGCCGGCTGGCCGGTCTGCATCGGCCGGTTCATGTCGAGCGAGAGGTAGTTCGGCGCCGGCTGCTGCGCCGCCATCGCGGAGATGCCGGTCGAAACCACCGACACGCGCATGCGGCCCTGCATCGTGGCGTCGAAGGTCGAGCCGAAGATGATGTTGGCGTCGGCGTCGACTTCCTCGCGGATGCGGTTGGCCGCCTCGTCGACCTCGTGCAGGGTCATGTCGAGGCCACCGGTGATGTTGATGAGAACGCCCTTGGCGCCCTTCATCGAATGATCTTCCAGCAGCGGGTTGGAGATCGCCGATTCGGCAGCGACTCGGCTGCGGTCCGGGCCTTCGGCCTCGCCGGTGCCCATCATCGCCTTGCCCATCTCGCCCATCACCGTGCGGATATCGGCGAAGTCGAGGTTGATCAGGCCGGGCATGACCATGAGATCGGTGACGCCACGCACGCCCATGTGCAGCACGTCGTCTGCCATCTTGAAGGCGTCGGCGAACGTCGTCTTCTCGTTGGCGATCTTGAACAGGTTCTGGTTGGGAATGACGATCAGCGTGTCGACCACCTTCTCAAGTTCCAGGATGCCCTGCTCGGCCGACTGCATGCGGCGGCGGCCTTCGAAGTGGAACGGCTTGGTGACGACGCCGATGGTGAGGATGCCCTGCTCGCGCGCTGCTGCGGCGATCACGGGTGCCGCGCCGGTACCGGTGCCGCCGCCCATGCCGGCAGTCACGAACACCATGTTGGCGCCATCGAGGAGCTGAAGGATCTCGGGCAGCGCCTCTTCGGCGGCCTGGCGGCCGACCTCGGGCCGGGCGCCTGCTCCCAGGCCCTGGGTGATGGTGATGCCGAGTTGCACGCGCCGGTCGGCGAGCGACTGGCCGAGCGCCTGCGCATCGGTATTCGCGACGATGAACTCCACGCCTTCCAGCGCGGCGCTGATCATGTTGTTGACGGCGTTTCCGCCTGCGCCACCGACACCAACGACGGTGATACGAGGCTTAATCTCCGACTCCTTTTGAGGGAGGCTGAGGTTGATTGTCATTCGGCTTTCTCCACGCAAACGAGGGGGGTATCTGCTCGGAGTAGCGACGCGGGCCCTTCTAAGAAAAGACCCTTCACCGCCACCGGCTTTTTCTTATCGTTGACTACAGCCTGTTGGGGACTGCCATATCCCACACAACATATTGCCTAAAAGTTATCTCTAATCCAACTGCCAATGCGTCCAATCCGACTTGCCTGGGCCTCCGTCGAGGCCGGCTGGGTCTGGGCGGCGGCATGATGGTGCAAAGCAAACGACAGGAGCCCCGCGGCCGCTGAAAACGCCGGCCCGCCAGTGGAATCGGCCAATCCGGCAAGGCGCAAGGGCGCCCCGGTCCGGACCTTCTTGTTGAGGACGGCGGCCGCGACCTCCGGCACTCCGTCGAGTTGGCAGGCGCCGCCGACGATAACCGCCCGTCCGCCGGCCAACTTATCCACACCGCTCGCCTCGAGCCGGTTACGCACCAGCTCGAACGTCTCCTCGATACGCGGCCGGATGATGCCAACCAGGATCGAGCGCGGGATGTGATTGGGTCGTGTGCGGTCCTCCTCGCCGATCAGCGGCACGTCGATGATGTCGTATTCGTCGTTGGGCTTGGCGACGGCACGGCCGATCTGGGTCTTCATGCGTTCGGCGTGAGCGAGCGGGGTCGAAAGTCCGCGGGCGATGTCCCGGGTGACGTGCTCGCCGCCGACCGGGATCGAGTCGACGTGGACAAGATGGCCTTCGTAGAAGACGGCGATCGACGTCGTGCCGCCGCCCATGTCGATCAGGGTAACGCCGAGATCGCGTTCGTCGGACACCAGCGAGCTCAAGCCCGCGGCGTGGGCGGCGACCACGCGCTCGGCGATCTCGAGATGGGCGCGGCGCACGCAGACCTGGAGGTTGCGCATGGCGCCGCTCGTCGCCGTGACCAGGTGAACATCGACGCCAAGGCGCTCGCCGAACATGCCGCGGGCATCGCGCACCGGGATGCCATCGACGCTGTAGCCGATCGCCTCGGAATGGATGATGTCGCGGTCGGCGGTCTCAGCCGGAAGATGGATGTGGGTCTGTACCCGGCGAACGTCGCGCTCGCCGATCTCGTGATGGCCGATCGCAACCTCGAGGCTCTGGTTGTGCGAAGCGGCCGAGCCGCCGCTTACGCCCACGATCACCTCGCGGACATGCTCGCCGCACATCTCCTCGGCCGTCGACACCGCCGAGGAGATCGCGCGGGTGGCGGCCTCCATGTCGATGATGTTGCCCGAGCGCATGCCCTGGGCAGCCTGGTGGCCGATGCCGACCACCCGCAATCCCTGGCCGTCGACTCGCGCCACGAAGCAGACGACTTTGCTGGTTCCGATGTCGAGCGCCGCAATGACGCCGTTCCTTGCCTTCGCCACGATGTCCCCCGTCTCTACGCGTACACTTTAGGTTTCATTGGACGTCACACCGGCCCGGGGGACGCATCGCCCGGGCCGCGTTTCCTGAGGTAGAGCTTGTCCGGCAGCCTGATATCGACGACGCCGTACTCGCGTGACAACAGCTTGTGCTGGTCCTCGAGCTTGGCGACTTTCTGGAGAGCGGCGACCGCGTCCTCCTCGGGCAGCCAGATCTCGACGCCGTTGTTCAACACCAAGTTCCAGCGCCGCTGCCCGACCCACACGGCGGCGCGCAGTTCGCGGGTAAGCGCCGGCTCGTAGGCCAGAAGCAACAGCAGTTCGCCGACATGCTCAGGGGCGCCGGCGCCCCCCAGCAGCAGCAGCGACTCGGCGCCGGGCGGCATGCGGCTCGCACGGACGGTGCGGCCGTTCCGGTCGATCAGGGTGTATTCCGCACCGTTCTGCCAGAGGGCCACCGCGCGGCGCTCGCGCAGCGTCACGTAAAGCGTGTCCGGCAGGCGACGCTCGACGGTGGCGCCGGCCACCCAGTCGATGGCCTCGAGGCGTTGGCGGGAAGCCTGCAGGTCGACACCCAGCAGCGAATCGCCCTGCTTGACGTTGAGTGCCGCCAGGATGGCACTGCGCTCGACATAGTCGCGGCCCTCGACGGTGACATCGGCGAGCTTGAACGGCGTGATGGCGCTGACGACGCTGCGTGAGGCCGCGTCGATCTGGGACTGGACCTCGACCAGCCAACCCTGCCGCCATGCCCACCAGCCGCCGCCACCGCCGCAACCCAGGAGCAGCACGGCAAGGCCCAGCAGCAAGGGCTGCCGCCACAGCGGCCGGCCGGTCTTGCGCATGGGCCCGCGCTTCTTGCGGCGGTCGTAGTCACGCCGGTTGGACGTCGATCTGGCCGTCGCCTTCTTCGGTGCGGCGCTCACGACGGATGCCTCGCGTGATCGACCATCCAGGTCATGAGGTCGGGCCATGAGATGCCGGCCCACTTCGCCTGCTCCGGCGCCAGCGACAACGGCGTCATGCCGGGTTGGGTGTTGAGTTCGAGGATGACGAGCCCCGACGTGCCGGGCTTCGAATCGTCCCAGCGGAAGTCCGCGCGACTTAGGCCACTGCAGCCAAGCTCTTGATACGCCGCGAGCGCCCACTGCTTCGCCGTCTCGTAGACGTCGGCCGGTACCGGCGCCGGTACGAGATGCTCGGTGATGCCGTCGGTGTACTTGGCTTCGTAGTCGTAGAAGCGGGTGCGCGGCCTGAGTTCGGTCACCGCAATGGACTTGTCGCCCATCACCGCGACCGTGAGCTCGCGGCCCGGCACGAACTTCTCGACCAGCACGCGCTCGCCGAACGTCGCCTCGGCGGCCTCGACGGCGGCGAGATTGTCGCCGTCGCGCACGATATGGACGCCGATGCTGGAGCCCTGGTCGATCGGCTTCACGACATACGGCCGCGGCATCGGATCGCCCGCGGCGAGCGACCGGCGCTCGATCACGCGGCCATCGGCAACGCGCAAGCCAAGCGACGCGAAGACGTGTCGTGCCAGCGGCTTGTCCATGGCGATCGCCGAGGCGAGCACGCCGGAATGCGTGTAGGGAATCGCCATGATCTCGAGCACGCCCTGGATGCAGCCGTCCTCGCCGTAGCGGCCGTGCAGGGCGTTGAACACGACATCCGGTCCACCGCCCGCGGCAGGCCGCAGGAATTCGACCAAGGCGCGTAGATCACGTTTCACATCATATTCGACGACCTTATGGCCGCCTTCGCGCAGGCCCTCGGCGCAGGCCTTGCCGCTCACCAGCGAGACCTCGCGCTCGGGTGACCAGCCGCCCATCAGGACCGCGACAGTGCGCGTCATGCCGGCTCTCCGATGCGACGTATTTCCCATTCCAGCCGCACGCCGCTCTGCGCGAGCACGCGCCGGCGAACTTCCTCGCCCAGCGCCTCGATGTCGGCCGCCGTCGCCGACCCGAGATTGATCAGAAAGTTGCAGTGTTTTTCCGAGACCTGCGCCTCGCCGACACGCAGGCCGCGGCAGCCAGCGCGATCGATCAGCTCCCACGCCTTGTGGCCCTCGGGGTTGACGAAGGTCGAGCCGCCGGTGCGGCTGCGTGGCTGGGACTCGGTACGGGCGGCGTCGATCTCGGCGATGCGCCGCGCGATCGCGAGCTGGTCGCCCGGCGTGGCCCGCAACCGGGCCGACGTGAAAATCCAGTCGGCCGGCGCCGTGCTGTGACGGTAGCTGAAGCCGAGGTCGGCGGAGTCGACACGATGGACGGCGCCGCTGCGGTCGACGGCTTCGGCTGACACCAGAACCTGGGCGAGTTCGCCGCCGTAGGCGCCACCGTTCATGGCGACGGCGCCGCCGATCGTGCCGGGGATGCCGCTCAGGAATTCGAGCCCGGCCAGGGCATGATCGCGTGCCGTCAGGGCGACGTTGAGATCGAGCGCCCCGGCGCCGCTCACCACCTCATGGCCTTCGACGGCAATGGCGGTGAAGCCGCGCATCAGCCGGATGACCACGCCCTTCACGCCGCCATCGCGTACCAGAAGGTTGGAACCGACACCCAGCACCGTGACCGCAACGTCGGCGGGCAACGCGGCCAGGAACGACGCCAGATCCTCGACGTCGGCCGGACGGAACAGCACCTCGGCCGGGCCGCCGGTGCGGAACCAGGTCTGCGGACCGAGCGGCGCGTCGGCCACGAGCCGGCCGCGCGGCTTTGCCAGCCGGTCGATCAGGTGGGGATGGGCGGTCGCGAGCGCCATCATGCTGCCGATCCCGGGTCGTTGGCGATGGCGCGCGGACCGGCCTGTTCGGCCGCGAGCTGCTGGATCTGGCCGGGCAAAGCGTGGGCCCAGGCGGTGATGTTGCCGGCGCCGAGGCAAACCACGACGTCGCCGGGCCGCGCGGCCCGCCAGATCAGCGTCGGCAGGTCGGCCGGTGCGCCGAGCGGCGTCACGTCGCGATGGCCGGCACGGCGCACCAAGTCGACCAGCATGTCGCGGTTGACGCCCTCGATCGGCGCTTCGCCCGCGGCATAGACGTCGGCGATGATCACCGCATCGGCATCGTTGAAGCAGGAGGCAAACTCGGCCTTGAGCGAGGCAAGCCGCGTGTAACGGTGTGGCTGCATGACGGCGATGACCCGGCCCGACCCGCCATAGGCCTGGCGCGCGGCGCGCAGAACGGCGGCAATCTCCACCGGGTGATGGCCGTAGTCGTCGATGACGGTGATGCCATGAGCTTCGCCGGTCTTGGTGAAGCGCCGCTTGACGCCGCCGAAGGTACTGAGCGCTCGGCGGATCGTATCGTCCGGCAGGCCCATCTCCTGCGCCACGGCGATGGCGGCAAGCGCGTTCTGCACGTTGTGCTGGCCGAACATCGGCAGACGCAGGCCGCTGATGATCCGCGACTCGTTGGTGGTGCGGTGCTCGACCATGACGTCGAAGTCGGCGCCGCTGCGGTCGAGCTTCAGGTTGATCGCGCGCACGTCGGCGTTGGCGCCAATGCCGTAGGTGACGATGCGCCGGTCGGCGACGCGCGGGATCAGGGCCTGGACCTCGGGATGGTCGGAGCACAGCACGGCAAAACCGTAGAACGGGATGTTCTCGACGAAACGCACGAACGCCTCGCGCAAGGCGTCGAAGGTGCCGTAGTGATCGAGGTGCTCGGGATCGACGTTGGTCACGACCGCGATGGTGGCGGGCAGGCGCAGGAACGAGCCGTCCGACTCGTCCGACTCGACCACCATCCAGTCGCCGGCCCCCAGCCGCGCGTTGGTGCCGTAGGCATTGATGATGCCGCCGTTGATCACGGTCGGATCGAGCCCACCGGTATCGAGCATGGCAGCGACAAGCGACGTCGTCGTGGTCTTGCCGTGGGTGCCGCCGACGGCGATCGACCATTTCAGGCGCATCAGCTCGCCCAGCATCTCGGCACGGCGCACGACCGGCAGAAGACGCGCGCGCGCCGCCAGCACCTCGGGATTGTCCTTCTTGACCGCGCTCGAGACGACGACCACCTGGGCGCTGGAGATGTTGTCGGCGCGGTGGCCGATCGCCACCTTGATGCCAAGGCCGGCAAGCCGGCGCGTGTTCGCCCCTTCGGAGACGTCGCTGCCCTGCACCCGGTAGCCGAGATTGTGCAGGACCTCGGCGATGCCGGACATGCCGATGCCGCCGATGCCGACGAAGTGGATGAGACCGATATCCAGCGGCAGCGCCCTCATGCGGCGACTCCTGACGGCGAAAGAGAGAGACCGGTCATCTCGACGACCAGATCGGCAAGGCGGGCAGCCGCATCGGGGCGCCCTGCGGCATGGGCGGCGGCGGCCATCGCCGCGAGACGCTGCGGCGTGTCGAACAGCGCGGTCAGTTGGGTCACCAGGGCAGCAACCGTGAACGAGGCATGGGGCATGACGATGCAGGCGCCTGCCGCCTCGAAGGCGCGGGCATTCGCCGTCTGATGATCGTCAGCCGCGTGGGGATACGGAACCAGGATCGACGGCCGGCCGATGGCCGCCAGCTCGGCCACGGTCGAGGCCCCGGCGCGACCGATCGCGAGATGCGCCGCCGCCAGCCGGGCCGGCAAATCGACGAAGAACGGGGCGAGTTCGGCCACGACACCGGCCGCAACGTAGCGCGCGCGGGCACGCTCGAGGTCCTCGGGCCGGCATTGCTGCACCAGGCGAACGCGCGCCCGCAACGGCGCCGGCAACGACAGGATGGCCTCGGGGACGACCTGGCTGAACGACTGGGCGCCCTGGCTGCCGCCGAACACCAGGAGGTCGATGACACGACCCTCCCCTGGCGCGCGGTAGGGCGAGCCGCGCAGTGCCCGCACCTGCTCGCGCACCGGATTGCCGACCAGAAAGGCGCGGCGATCGTCGTCGGCGACATACTGCGTCCGTGCGAACGACGTCGCCACGCGCGCCGCGCCCCCCAGGACGAGGCGGTTCGCCTTGCCGAGAACCGCATTCTGCTCGTGCAGCATAGCCGGTAGCCGGCGCAGGCGGGCCGCGATCAAGGTCGGCACCGAAGCGTAGCCGCCGAAGCCCACGACGGCGGACGGCCCGATGCGCCCCAGCGCCCGCCAGGCATCGAACAGGCCGAGGCCGAGCGAGAAGACAGCTGCGAGCCGGCGGCGCAGCGGACCGGTTGGACTCGCGGAATGGATATAGTGGATCGGCCGGTGCGACAGTGCGCCCTGCCATTGCCGGCCACGCGAATCCGTCACCAGCGCGAACGGCAGACCACGCGCCTCGAGCTCGCCGGCCAGCGCCTCAGCCGGGAACACGTGCCCGCCGGTGCCGCCGGTCGCCAGGACCACGGGACCCAAGAGAGCGTGGGTCTCGGTCATCACACCGCCTCCCGGAGGCCAGCATGCTCACGCGTCAGCGACAGCAGCATGCCGAGGCAGATCGCCATCGCCAACGCCGAGGAGCCGCCATAGGAGATGAACGGCAGCGTCATGCCCTTGGCCGGGATGAGCTGGATGGTCGAGGCCATGTTGATGGCGGCCTGCAAGCCGAACTGAACGGCAAGGCCGGTGGCCGCCAGCGTGATGAACAGGCTGGTCTCCTTCGACGCACGCGACATAGAGCGCAGCGTCACGAAAGCGAACAGGCCGAGGATCAGCAGGCAGACGACGAGGCCGAATTCCTCGCCGGCAACGGCCATCACGAAATCGGTGTGCGCGTCGGGAAGTTGCGCCTTGACCGTGCCCTCACCGGGGCCACGGCCGAACAGCGAACCGTTCATGAAGGCTTCCAGCGAGGTGTTGACCTGGTAGTTGTCACCCGACGAAGGGTCCAGGAAGCGGTCGAAGCGACTGCGCACGTGGCTGAGCATGAAGTAGCTGCCGACCAGGCCGGCGCCGGCGCCGATCGCACCGAGGCCGGCGATCCACATCGGCAGGCCGACGACGAAAAGCTGTAAGCCCCACACAGCAACCACCACGATGCTCATGCCGAGGTCGGGCTGCAGGATCAACAGGGCAAGCACGCTGCCAACCAGCAGGGTCGAGAGGAAGTATCCCGGCATCCGACGCTCGGTGCGGCTTTGCGCCAGCAGCCAGGCCGAGATCACGGCGAGGCTGGGCTTGGCGAATTCCGAGGGTTGCAGGCCGGAGAGGCCGGGCACGGAGATCCATCGCCGCGCGCCCTTGATCTCGACACCGATGACGAAGGTGGCAGCCAGCAGCACGACGCTGCCGCAGAACACCAGCAGCGCGAGCCGCCGGACGTGGCGCGGCGAAGCCAGCGAAATCGCCAACATCACCACCAACGCCATCGGCAGGAAGATGAACTGGCGCTTGGCGAACATGAAGGAGTCGGCGCCGATGCGCTCGGCCGCCGGCGGCGAAGCCGCGAGAGTGAGCAGCACGCCGAAGGCCATGATCGCCAGGATCGCGCCCAGCGACCAGCGGTCGACGGTCCACCACCATTGACCGATGACGCTGCGATCGTCGCGTGGAACCTGGATCATGCCGCTTTCCCCAAACGCTGGGCACCTGGCAGCGCCCGCGCCATGGCGCGGAAGGCGTCGCCGCGATGCTCGTAACTTTTCCACTGGTCCCACGACGCGCAGGCCGGCGAGAGCAGGACCACAGCCGGCCCGTCACCTGGTCCAGAGACCTCGCGTTGCGCGCGCGCGTGCGCCGCATCGAGCGCCGACTGGAGATCGCCGCAGCGGCTGTAAGGCAGCTTGCCCTCGAGCTGGCCGGCAAACAGGTCGGTGGCTTCACCGATCAGGAAGGCATGGCGGATGCGGTCGAAATAGGACGCAAGCGGCGCCACGCCGCCCTCCTTCGCCTGACCGCCGAGGATCCAGTAGATGTCGTGATAGCTTGAGAGAGCGCGCGCCGTCGCGTCGGCATTGGTCGCTTTACTGTCGTTGATGTAGACGACGTTGCCCACGGACGCGACCCGCTCCTGGCGGTGTGGCAGGCCGGGATAGCCGCGCAGACCCTCGACGACCTTCTCGCGCGGTACATCGAGCCAGCGACAGGCTGCCCAGGCACAGGCCGCGTTCTGCGCGTTGTGGTCGCCTGGCAGGGCAGGCACATCGGAAAAATCGACCATGTAGCCGTCGGCGTCGACCAGCCAGCCGGCACGAAACGACACGCCGCCGGCAATCGGGCGCTCGAAGGCAACCGGCACGGCGGTAATGCCTGGCCGCGACGAGATCCTACCGTGGACCGCACGCGACGGTTCGTCGTCGACGCCGATCACGGCGCAGTCGCCGGCTTGCTGTCGGGCGAAGATGTTTTCCTTTGCCGCAACGTAGCCCGCCATGTCGCCATGGCGGTCGATATGGTCGGGCGTGACGTTCAGCCAGACGGCGACATTGGCGCGAAAGGTCTCGAGCAGTTCGAGCTGATACGACGACAGTTCGAGGACATAGACACCACCCTCGCCCAGCGGCGCGAGGTCGAGCGCGCCGCGGCCGATGTTGCCGCCGACCTCGCAGCGCACACCGGCTTGCTCGAGAATATGGCCGATCAGCGCCGTGGTCGTGGACTTGCCGTTCGTTCCGGTGATGGCGACGAAGCGCGCCCTGGGTGCCGCGCGGGCCAGCAGCTCAACATCGCAGATGATCTTCTTGCCCGCCGTGCGCGCCGCCTTCGCTACAGGATGGGGCACGGGCAGATGGCTCGGGATTCCCGGACTGATGATCAGCGCCGCCATGCGCTGCCAGTCGATCGATGCCGGGTCCGCCACGGCCACGCCGGCGGCGGCCGCGGCCGCACGCGATGCCGCATTGTCGTCCCAGGCGACGCAATCCACTCCCGCCGCCGCAAGAGCGCGCGCCGTCGCCAGGCCGGAGCGCGCGAGCCCCAGCACGACGAAGGACGAACCCTTGAGGACGGCGAGATCGATCATCCGTTCACCTCAGCTTCAGGGTGGCGAGGCCGGCCATCGCGAGGATGGCGGCGATGATCCAGAAGCGGAAGACGATGGTGGGCTCGGCCCAGCCCTTCTGCTCGAAATGATGGTGTAGCGGCGCCATGCGGAAGACGCGGCGCCCCGTCCATTTGTAGGACACGACCTGGACGATCACCGAGATGGTCTCGAGGACGAACAGCCCGCCCACGATCGCCAGAACGATCTCATGCTTGGTGACGACGGCCACGGCGCCCAGCGCGCCGCCGATGGCGAGCGAACCGGTATCGCCCATGAACACCATGGCTGGCGGCGCGTTGAACCACAGGAAGCCGAGCCCGGCACCGATGAGGGCCGCCAGCAGCACTGCCAGTTCGCCTGAACGCGGGACATGATGAAGAAAGAGGTAGTTCGTCAGGATGATGTTGCCGACCACATAGGCAATCAGGCCGAACACCGCCGACGCCATGATCACCGGGCCGATCGCCAGGCCGTCGAGTCCGTCGGTCAGGTTGACCGCATTGGACGCCCCTACCATCACAAGACCGCCGAAAGCCACGAAGCCCACGACGCCCAGAGGCAGCAGCACGTCCTTGAGGAACGGTAGCGCCAGCATGTAGCGTAGCGGCGTCGGCGACAGCTGCGCGACCAGGTACGCGGCGACGCCGGCCACCGCGATCGACAGCCCGAGCTTCACCTTGGCCGGCACACCCTTGGAGTTGCGTTTGGTCACCTTGAGGAAGTCGTCCCACAAGCCGATCGCGCCGAAAGCCAGCGTGACGCCGAGCACGATCCAGACGTAGCGGTTGGAGAGATCGGCCCACAGCAGCGTGGCGACCGCCAGCGTGATCAGGATCAGGAGGCCGCCCATGGTCGGCGTGCCCTTCTTGGTCATGAGGTGGCTGGCGGGACCGTCGTTCCGGATCGGCTGACCCTGCTGCTGCTTGCTGCGCAGCCAACGGATAAGAATGCCGCCAATCAGGAAGCTCAGCACCAGGGCCGTCAGGAACGCACCAATCGAACGGAACGTCAGATAGCGGAACAGATTGAACGGCCCGAACACGTCCGCCAACGGATAGAGAAGATTGTAGAACATCCTTAGTGTCCCGCCTCACCGCCGCTTGCCGCCACGATGGCGTCTACGACGATCTTCATTTTCGAACCCAGCGACCCCTTCACCGCGACGACATCGCCGGCGCGGAGAGCCGCGGCGACATCACCCGCGAGCGCCGTCGAGTCCGGCCGATGCACACCGCGCTGCGCCGGCGCCAGGCGCCGCCACAGAGCTTTCATGTGCGGCCCGCACAGGAACACCTGCGCAGCTCCGCTCGCGGCCACCGCGTCGGCGAGCCCGGCGTGGTAGGCATCCGCCCTCTCGCCCAGCTCGCGCATGTCGCCCAGCGCCAGCAACCGCCGCCCGCCGGGCGCCGGCGCGGTGTGCGCCAGCACGGCCAGCATGGCCGGCATCGATGCCGGGTTGGCGTTGTAGCTCTCGTCGAGCAACTCGATCGTGCCGGTACCGAACTTGAGCATCCGGCGCGCACCACGACCCGGCGACGCCTTGACGTTTGCCAGCGCGGCGGCGGCCTCGCCGACATCGGCCCCCAATGCCTCCACGACAGCTAGTGCCGCAACACTGTTCAACGCCCAGTGGCCGCCCGCCGCGCCCAGGCGATACTCGATCCGACGGCCATGGATCAAGGCCACAACATCGCTGCCCGAATCCTGCAGGTTACAGGAAAGAAGCCGTGCCTCGGCGGCTTCGGAGCGGCCAAATCCGACCACCCGTGCGACCCCGAAGCGGTGGGCATGACCCAGCAGGCGATCGTAGTGGCGGTTGTCGCGATTGAGCACGGCGACTGCACGTTCGGCCATGCCGGCGAACAGGCAGGCCTTCTCGTCGGCAATCGCCTCCTCCGATCCCATGTAACCGATATGGGCCGGCTCGACGTTGGTGATCACGCCGACATGCGCCTCGACCTGGCGGGCGAGCGGCTCGATCTCACCGGGATGGTTCATGCCGATCTCGAAGACGCCGTAACGCGCCTCGCGCGGCAGGCGCGCCAGGCTGACCGGGACGCCGACATGGTTGTTGTAGCTCGCCACGCTGGCCGAAGTCGGGGCCTGGGCCGACAGCATGGTGCGCAACGCATCCTTCGTACTGGTCTTGCCGACCGAGCCGGTGACGCTGGC
>Ga0207952_1000756_pt1 | contig 19941 bp, 10 predicted proteins | sample SubbioR12Aug_8Ca_FD_184831 | JGI IMG/M metagenome (GOLD analysis project Ga0207952, IMG submission 184831) | Serpentinite rock and fluid subsurface biosphere microbial communities from McLaughlin Reserve, California, USA - CR12Aug_8Ca (SPAdes) | ecosystem: Environmental > Terrestrial > Deep...
CAGTGAACATGATGATCTGCTCTACCAAGCCAGTACAGGAGCCGCAAGATGCCGATGCCTTGGTATGCTTGCGCACATCATCCAGCGTGAACAGGCCTTTTTCCTTGATAGCCTTGACGATCGTACCTTTGCAGACACCATTACAGCCGCAGACCTCGGCCTCGTCCGGCATGGCGGCAGCCTTGGTGTGCCCTTCATGACCGACGTCACCGGTATTTGATTCACCAAACATCAGGGAATCGCGAATTTCTGAAATATTCTTGCCTTCGCGCAGCAGTTTGAAATACCAGCTGCCATCGACAGTATCGCCATACAGGCAAGCACCAATCAGCTTGTCGTCTTTCACCACCAGCTTCTTGTAGACGCCACCTACGGGATCGGACAAGATAATTTCTTCAGTGTCTTTGCCGCCCATGAATTCACCTGCAGAAAACAGATCGATACCTGTCACTTTCAGTTTGGTGGAGGTGACTGAACCCTGATAACGGCCTATCCCAAAATTCGCCAGGTGATTGGCGCAAACCTTGGCCATTTCAAATAATGGTGCAACCAGGCCATATACTGTGCCACGATGATTGACGCATTCGCCGACAGAGTAAATGCGCGGGTCATAGGTCTGCATGGTGTCATTGACGGTAATGCCGCGATTGCAGTACAAGCCAGCAGATTCAGCCAGCGCTGTATTGGGGCGTATGCCAACCGCCATGACGATCAGTTGCGCAGGGATTTCCAGGCCATCGGTAAAGCGTATGGCTTTGACATGGCCATCATCATCACCAATGATGGCTTCGGTATTTTTTTCCAGCAAGAAGTTCAGGCCACGGTCTTCCAGGGATTTTTGCAACATCTTGCCAGCAACGGGATCAAGCTGACGCTCCATCAACCAGCCTGGCAAATGCACGACTGAGACACTCATGCCGCGCATTTTCAAGCCGTTGGCGGCTTCCAGACCCAGCAGTCCGCCACCGATGACGACAGCATGCGTATGCTTTTCAGCAGCTTCTATCATGGCATTGGTATCGTAAATATCGCGGTAGGCAATCACGCCCTTAAGGTCTTTACCAGGTACAGGCAGCATGAAGGGAGTGGAGCCCGTCGCCAGCAACAAACGGTCATACTCAGTTTGCGTGCCATCTTCGGCAATCACGATGCGCTTGTGACGATCTATTTTGGTGATTTTTTTACCGAGATGCAGGGTGATATTATTTTCTTCATACCAGTCAACATCATTGAGCATGATGTCCTTGATGGTTTGCTCACCAGCCAATACAGGTGACAGCAGAATACGGTTGTAATTGGCATAAGGTTCTGCACCAAATACAGTAATGTCATACAGGTCGGGGGCGATCTTGATTAATTCTTCCAGGGTACGCACACCTGCCATACCATTCCCTACCATCACTAGCTTGAGTTTCTTCATGGCTGCTCCTTTGCTTGTCTCCACAGACACTAAGCAAGAGCAATGCCAGTTCATTTTCCTGAGAGTGAAGACCTGCCTGTTTTTATAAGCCTGCACCAATTTGACTACGCATTAATATGGTTTTCACAGCGAAAAACTGACGAATCCCCAGTTGGCGGCAAGGCCAATGCCACTTATTGACGCACGCTTTAAAATTCCTCACTAAGCTCAAACAAAATCCAGCTATTCTGGTGCGTTGCACCATTTAATTCAGATCACGCACAGTTTTCGCGCAGTAAATTTTGTTTTTAATCATAAAGCAGGGTAAGTGCATGCACATTTTGATGGCACGTCCCTTGCAAGTGGCATGCATGTTCACTATTGGAGCGATCATGCAAAAAACTTCCTTCTGGAAAGCCGGGCACACACCCACCTTATTGGCGTCTTTCTTTTACTTCGACCTGAGTTTCATGGTCTGGGTATTGTTAGGGCCACTCGCCATCCAGATTTCCAAAGACCTAGGCCTGACCGCAGCACAAAAAGGCCTGATCGTTGCCACGCCATTATTAGCTGGTGCGCTGCTGCGTATCGTCATGGGGGTATTGGTAGACCACCTGAAACCCAAGAAAGCCGGATTGATAGGACAAATCGTCGTGCTGATAGGCTTATGCTGGGCATGGCTGGGTAATTTGCACACCTATGAACAGTTACTGTTTCTGGGTGTGATCCTGGGTGTCGCAGGCTCTGCCTTTGCCGTGGCATTGCCGCTGGCATCGCGCTGGTATCCGCCTGAGCACCAGGGCACTGCTTTGGGAATAGCGGGTGCAGGCAATTCTGGCACTGCTTTTGCTGCCCTGTTTGCACCAGCATTGGCAATCGCCTTTGGCTGGCAAAATGTGTTTGGCCTGGCACTGATCCCCTTATTCATCGCATTGGCGGTTTATCTGATTTTCGCAAAGGATGCACCTGGCGATGCGCCGAGCAAATCCCTGACTGAATATCTGGCAGTCTTGAAAGACAAAGACGCCTGGTGGTTCATGTTCTTTTACAGCGTGACCTTTGGTGGATTCTCTGGTCTGGCATCTTCCTTGACGATTTATTTCAATACCCAATATGGTTTAACGCCCGTGACAGCAGGTTATTTCACTGCTGCCTGCGTCTTTGCCGGTTCGCTGGTGCGCCCCATGGGTGGCCGTATTGCCGACCGCATAGGTGGTATCAAAACCCTGTCTGTCATGTACACCATCGCGTCTGCCTTCCTGTTCATTGCTGCCATAGGTTTGCAGTCGGCTACTGCTGCTGTTTGTGTATTTGTGGTTGCCATGCTGGCCTTGGGTACGGGTAACGGTGCAGTATTCCAACTGGTGCCTCAGCGTTTCCGTAAAGAGATGGGTGTCATGACAGGGCTGGTCGGCATGGCCGGTGGCATAGGTGGTTTTTACCTTGCAGCCAGTATGGGTTATTCACGTCAGATCACTGGCAGTTATCAAATAGGTTTATCGATTTTCGCCAGTCTCGCCATCATCGCCTTACTGGGTTTATCATTGGTCAAGAAACGCTGGCGCACGACCTGGGGTTCTGCCGCCATGACTACAGCAAAAATTTAATCAATCGCATATGCCACTGACAGTCAGCACCGGGCATCACAGCTTCGCCGGCTTGCGCCCGCGTAATGAAGACTTTGTCGGCATGGTCACGCCGGGTGAGCCCGAGCTATCCTGCAAGGGCATGGTGCTGGCCGTAGCTGACGGCGTCTCTGGCAATGAAGGCGGACGTGAAGCGGCTGAATATGTAGTGCGTGGTTTGCTCACCGATTACTATGCCACGCCTGACACCTGGGAAGTGACGACAGCGCTGGACAAAGTGCTGGTCGCCATGAATAGCTGGGTGCAGCAGCAAGGCTCGGTCCGTCGTGAACTGGCAGGCATGGCCACCACCATGACTGCACTGGTCCTGCGTGGGCGCATGTATTACAGCGCCCACGTGGGCGATACTCGCTGTTACTTGTTGCGTGATGGCGTGCTGCAAAAACTGACCCAGGACCATGTCTGGGACAGACCAGAGATGCAGCATGTACTGACCCGCGCAATCGGTCTGGACAGCCACCTCGTCATCGATCATGGCATGGGCGAATTGCGTGTTAACGATGTCTTCCTGCTGGCCTCTGACGGTATCTGGGCCAATCTGACAGAATATGACCTGACAGATTTTTTGAAGCAAGTCAGTGCAGGCAGCCTGGGCAGTGAAGCCGCCTGCGAAGCGCTATGTGCAGCCGCACTGAAAGCGGGGTCGCAAGATAATTGCAGCGCAGTGATAGCAAGAGTAGAGACCTTGCCTGAAGGTGAACTGCGCGATGCCATCAGCGAATTGCATGCCCTGCCCGTGCCGCCGCGCATGAAGCCCGGCCAGACCCTGGATGGCTATGCGATAGAAGAAGTCATGCATACCTCGCTGACGACGGTGTTGTATCGTGTCAGTGAACCATCACATCACCGGCAACTGGTGCTGAAAACCCTGCATCCGGACAAGGCCAATGATGCCCAGGAACGCTCGGCCTTTGCGCACGAAGCATGGCTGGCAAAGCGCGTCGTGGCGCGCTTCTTCCCCCAGGTGATAACTCCTGACCAAAGAAATTACCTGTATTATCTGTCCACCTGGCATGCTGGTGCATCCCTGCAACAGAGACTGGAAGCCGGTCAGCATTTCACCATACCAGAAGCAGTTGCCTACGGCGGCAAGCTGGTACGCGCCATCGGTGCCTTGCACAGGCGCAGCATCTTGCACAGGGATATCAAACCTGCCAATGTCCATCTTGGCGAAGATGATGAAATCCGCATCCTTGACCTGGGCGTAGCGCAATCTGGTTTCGATAGCCAGGATGGACAAGGCAATGCCAGCCACACCATGGCAGGCACGCCATCATTTTTAGCACCGGAACAATTTCAGGGTGCGGCACCTTCAAGGTCTACAGATCTGTATGCCACCGGAGTCACGCTATACTATTTGCTGACGCGCCATTACCCCTATGGCGAAGTGGAACCATTCCAGCGACCCAAATTTGGTGAAGCTGCCTCGCCGGGCCGTTATCGTCCGGACTTGCCACACTGGCTGGAAAATGTCTTGCTCAAAGCCATCGCACGTGACGAAGCTGATCGTTTTGAAACAGCAGAAGAATTCTTGCTGGCACTGGAACGTGGCGCAGCCCATCCCCTGCCCGCCCCGCAAGCCAAACCTCTGGCTCAGCGCGACCCACTGGCCACCTGGCGCATGCTGGCAGTCTTGTCCATCGTCGCCAATGTACTCATGTTATATCTATTAATTGCGCGTTAATATCCTGGTACTGGCGCATGCAGTTCATCCCTGTTTTCACCGGACTGATCCCTGCATGCTGGAATAATATGCACACAAGTGACATAGTCATTTAAATTACAGCGGGATATGCTCTGCACTCTTGCCTTTGGCAAACAATCTCACGCAAAATAAACACGATATCCTGAATGATCATGCATCAACTGCATTTCCTATTGCTTACTTAATGATGCCTGCAAACAAAGTCTACAAACTCCCTGGCTGGCCTTGTTTCCTGTCCATTCTGGTGACATGGACGCTGGTGACACTTTTCTTCAGCCTCGCAGATTATGCAGATTTAATAAGAATAGGAAAGCCAAAGGCATTTGCATTCGTACTGGCGATGAGCGCAATCTCATTTTTAAGCTATATCCTGCTGAGCGCACTCCTGGCAATCATCTTTGAGAACTTGCCTGAACGCTGGCTGACTGCAAAATATTTGCTCATCATGTATGCGCTGGTGATATTGCTTTTCTTGCCACTGGAGATTTGCTATGAAGTAAGTACAGTCTACCTTTTGATCAAGAAGAAAGGCCCGCCACCAGTTTTGCTCATGTTAACAAACACGTCAGCCATGGCCTGGTGGTTATTGGGATTTCAAGCCAGTGTTGCCTACTTTATGCAGGTGGCTATTACACTTTGGCAGCGCGGGCGCGAACAGGCTTTACGTACTCAGGATTTGCGCCAGAAAAACCTGATACTGCGATTATCACTGATGCAGTGCCAGCTTGAGCCCTATTTCCTGCTCAGCTCACTTGATGGCATAGGCAATCTGATCCAGGTAGCTGACCGCAGTCTGGCTACCACAGCACTGGCCCGCCTGAGTGATTTGTTGCGCTATGTATTGCGCTCTACCGGCAATGAAACACCTTCCATGACTGACGAGATAGGGTTTGCAAAAGCCTATCTAAGCTTGCAGGAGTTACGCTATGGTCAACATCTGCAAGTCAAATGGACATTATCAGATAACGAATGGTGCGCTGTGTCCTGCCCTCCCCTGCTACTGCACTCTGTCATAGAACAGGCACTGCATTGGTCAGTCACATCAAAGCAGGAAAACCATGTCTTGCTTTTGAACCTGGAGCAGAAGGCCAGTATGGTCAGGTGTTGCATAACTGTCGCCCTCAAGGCAACCATAGCATCACCTGATATGACGCAAATTGACTCGGTAAGGGAAAGACTGGCGATACTCTATGCCGGAGCAGCCAGCCTTGTTCTGCTGCAAGATAAGCAGCACGTCTATATCACCATGCTCATCCCCGTAACCGAGTTCCAGGATACATAGACACAACATGGAAATCATTACACATCCCACGGCAGCAAGCCCAGGCACTCATTCGGGCAAGCGGGCTGCATATCTTAATTTGCTATTTACCCTGTTGATCTGGCTACTGATCGCCAGCCTGCATGCACTGGCTTTTTACAAAGATACACTGCGTGCCGGTGCAAGTGCAAAAGCTTCCTTTGACTATATATCCATACTGCCAGGCTATGCGATGCTGGCAGCTATCAGCTATGCTTTCTTCCTCGCTTTCTCACGAAAAAGTGAAAGCATGCTCAGCACCAGGAATATCCTGATGTCAACCTGCCTGATCGTCATACTGGGGCTTCCTGTACTGACCAGCCTGGTGCTGTTCATGGAAACCACCTTTAGCCATCCTGATGCGATGGGTATGCAAGCGGGCTTCCACAAGCGATCCGGCTTTGCTTTTTTCACCGATGCAGTGCTATTGTTGTTTGCCTATCTGATGCAAGTCGCCTATGCATTTGGCTTGAAAGGCCAGGCAGAAAACTTGGCCTATACGCAACAAAGCAATGAAAGCCTTGCTTTAAGACTGCGCCTTTTGCAGGGCCAGTTAAAGCCGCACTTTCTTTTCAATGCTCTCAACAGCATCAGCGCGCTGGTCAGAACAGCAGACAGGGAACTGGCATCCAGCGCCCTGGAAAAACTGAGTGCGCTGTTACGCTATGTGGTTCATTCAGGAAAACATGAATGGTTGAGTGTTGCTGACGAAATTACATTCACCAAGGCTTACCTCGATATGCAAATGCTGCGCTATGGCGATAGAACCAGTATCAGCTGGAATATGCCGGATGAGGCATGGCAAGACCTTGCCTGCCCGCCTTTATTATTCCAGCCACTGGTGGAAAATGCCATTCACCATGGGGTGGAACAAAATCATGAAATTTGCCATTTGCAAATTGGACTGAAAAAAAAAGGCGATATGCTGGAATTTCGCATCACCAGCCCGCTGTTCAAGCAAACAAGTAGCAAGAAGGGGCACGGCCTGGGTTTATCTGCAAGCCGGGACAGGCTGGCCATCCTGTATGGTCAACAGGCAGCACTGAGAACTGATGTTTCAACAGATTCTTATACAGCCATACTCGAATTTCCAGCAGCGCATTTGAAGCATGCATGAAACTCATCATCTGCCATACCTATCATGAACAATACTAGCCTTAAAAAAATCTTGCTGGTTGACGATGAATTACCAGCACTCATCAATATGCAATTTGTCTTGTCCGGCAACCCAGACTGGCAACTGGTGGGGAGTTGCTATTCCACCGCACTGGCCAGGGAGTTCATGCAAAAAACGCCAGTAGACCTGATCTTGCTCGATATAGAAATGCCAGAGCAAAACGGCCTCGATTTTGCCAGGGAAATTTGTGCCTTGCCTGATGCACCTCTGATTGTCTTCATCACCGCCTATGATCAACATGCAGTCAGTGCATTCGATGTATTTGCACTTGATTACCTGCTCAAGCCATTTGATGATGAAAGATTCAACCTCATGCTGCAAAGAGCTTTGCAATTACTGGAGTTAAAACAAAAGGCAATGAATGCAACAGCGATACAGGATTACCTGCAAGACCGCACTGCTTTTGACGAAGGAAAGCGTAGCCCGCAATTACAGCAACTCATCATCAAATCCATAGGTAGCACTGAGCGCATTAATATTGATGAAGTGATCTGGCTCAGTACCGCTGCCAATTATGTCGAAGTCCATTTGCGTAACCGCGTTGTCCTGCACCGTGCCACCATCACCGCCATGGAGACGCGACTACCAGAAAACCAATTTATAAGATTGCACAGGACAGCCATCGTGCGCTGTGATGCTATCCTCAACTTGAAAGTCAATGCTGACGGCGGCCATCATGTGCAGTTGAGCAATGGTGATGAAGTCAGGGTCAGTGAAAGCTATTTGAAGAACCTGAAAAAATTGTTTACTGCCACCTGAGCACATCTGCAAAAAAACAACGTAAATCCAGCCTTCATCCCTGCTGCATCCAGTTTCATCACGCCCGTTTTTTCCCTATCACCTGGCAATTCCGTTTCATCCCTAGTCGATAGTTGACGCATTTCTTTCATGGCAAAGTCTCTTTCACACCGACTTGCCTGTGGAGTTTTTTGACATTCCCAATACAGGCATGTGCTTGTGCACTTCCCATTCATCATCAACAAAGACGAGGAATGGGTAGCAAGCATCATCGGGATAGTCCATTTCGCGTTCAATGAAACCCATTAGGAAATTACATGCAAAAACGAAATCATGTATTTAAAAAGAAACTGGTCGCTCACGCATTGACGCTGGCGTTTGGTGCCGGCGTACTGAGCATCGCGTTCTCACCTGCCGTGCACGCACAATCAAATGCTGCAGGCACTGTGTATGGCAAGGTCAATGCTGGCTCGGCGACCATCGTGGTACTGAAGAATACGGAAACCAATCTGACCCGTAGCGCCGCAGTAGATGCCACTGGAAAATTTCAGGCAACTGCGCTTCCCATCGGCCATTATCGCATCAGCCTGATGAAAGACAGCGTCATCGTCTCGACCATGGAACTGGATGTACTTGCTGGCCAGGGTGTGGAAGCGGCTTTTAATATAGAAACTTCTGGCATACAGTCCGTCACTGTCGCTGCCACGCGTAAGCGCATAGACGTGAGCAATGCCAGCAATGGTGCGACTTTTACCGCGAAGGAACTTGATAAATTACCGATTGCCAAAAACGTCAACTCCATCATACAGCTGGCACCCAATACCACACGCAGTGACCCTACCTACGCAGGTGGGGCCGCCTTCGCTGGCGGCGGAGCTTCAGAGAACGCCTACTATATCAATGGCATGGTAGTCACCAATCCCTTGACGCAACTGGGCGCATCAGAATTACCGTTTGGCGCAATTTCACAGGCGCAGGTATTGGTCGGCGGCTTTGGTGCAGAATTTGGCCGTTCCGTTGGCGGTATCGTCAATATCACGACCAGAGGCGGCACCAATAACTGGGAAGCAGGCGTCTCTGCCAACATCACGCCAAATTCATTGCGGTCCAGGCGGCTTGACTACTACTACCCTGTCATAGGTGCAAGTAACACCAAGGCTACGGATGGCACCTTGCGTTTGCGTCGTGAAGACAATACCTATAATGAACAACAGGTTGGCGCTTATATAGGCGGCCCTGTCATCAAAGACAAACTCTTCATGTTCATCGCTGCCGAAGGCACTCGCTCTGACAACGGCCAGGTCAACAAGGAAAGAACTGCAGTCACCCTCAATGAGAACGGCTGGAGAGAGCAAAAGAATGAAATCAACCGCTACTATGGCAAACTGGACTGGAATATCAATGACGACCACCGTCTTGAATTGACCGCCATTGGTGACAAAACCAAGCATGACAATTCTTACTACGCCTATGACTACGCCAGTCGTGCGCGCGGCAGTGTCGTCAAATCTTCTGAGCATATAGAACTTGATCCTGATGCAAATACAGGTGACAACGGTGCTGATGTACTGAGCCTGCGTTATGTTGGCAATATCACAGATAACTTGACCATTACTGCCATGTATGGGCAAAGCAAGGCCAAGCATGTCTATCAGCCAGTTGGATACAATGCATCCCTGTTTTCCATCACTGCCGATGCCAATAACCGGGTTCCGGGCCTGAACTACAATTCTTCACAGGGTTATAGCGGCAATCTGAATTTTGACGGTTCTACGGACAGCCTCAAGTCCATGCGCCTTGATCTGGAATACAAACTAGGCAAGCATTTGATACGTGCAGGCATAGACAATAATGCTGCCGACTCCGTCAATGCAGGCGTGTATAGCGCAGGCGGCGGCGCCTGGACTTACCTGCGCACCACCACACCCAATACGGCAATTGATGTCACTGGTGGTGTCGTCCCTGCGCTGGCACAATATGGCGGACTGGCTGCACAGGGCTATTATGTGCAGAAGGGCTTGTACTCCACCGTATCCAATGCCTATACCGAACAATCCGCCCAATACATAGAAGACAAATACCAGATAAGCAAAGATGTCTTGCTGACTTTTGGCTTGCGCAATGAACAATTCGCCAATTTGAACCAGGACAAGGTCAAGTTCGTCGACATGAAAAACCAGCTTGCGCCACGCTTTAGTGCTGCCTGGGACGTCAATGGCGATTCTTCTTTCAAGGTATTTGGCAGCGCTGGTCGCTATGCCGTACAAATGCCTTCGGTCGTTGCACTGCGCCAGTCAAATGGCTCACTCAATACCAACCAGTATTTTACCTATACCGGTACGGACTCGAATGGCTTACCTACAGGTCTGGTACCAATTACCGGCGCACTGTCCGGCAATAGCGAATATGGTCAGGCGAAAGATCCCAAAACGATAGCGGCGACCAATCTCAAACCCATGTTCCAGGATGAGTTGACGCTGGGTTTTGAAAAAGCTTACTCGCAAGACTTGAATTTTGGTGCCAAGGTTACGTATCGCAGCTTGCGCTCTACCATTGATGACTTCAGTGATCCACGCGTATTTGAAGACTGGGCAATCCGTAACCATGTCCCTATTGGAGACACATGGAATTTCTCTGGCGCCGCATTCAATCCGGGTGAAGACAATGATTTCCTGATTGACTTCAAGAGTGGCAAAGGCTATTCGCAAGTACACCTTACTGCAGCAGAAATAGGCATGCCCAAAGTCAAGCGTATTTACAAGGCGCTGGATCTGTTTGCAGAACATCCTTATCGCAATGGCTGGTATGGCAAGCTCAACTACACCTGGGCACGTAGTGAAGGCAATACTGAAGGCCAGACCCTGTCAGATACAGTAACAGGCCAGGCGGATGTGGCAACCACACAAACCTGGGATTACAAGGAGTTGATGTACAACGCCAATGGCAAATTAGCAAATGACCGTACTCATCAGATTAAAGCCTTTGGTTATTATGACCTGAGCCCGGAACTGACGATAGGTGGCAACTTGCTCATCGCTGCTGGCCGCCCGAGAAATTGCAAAGGCACCTTGCCCAGCGCTGACCCGCGAGCCGTTGCTTATGGTGTCAACTATAACTCTGCACATTTTTATTGCTATGGTGCGACACCTAAAGACAATGTGGCATCCCCACGAGGAACAGCAGGCAATCTTGAGTGGGACAGACGTCTGGACCTGAATCTGACTTACAAGCCTCAACAAGTCAAAGGCCTGGTCTTCAAGATGGATATATTCAATGTCTTTAATGCGCAAACCGTGCAAAAGATAGAAGAGCGTTGGAATAGCCGCAATGTCTTGCTTAATACCTACGGGCAAGTCCTGAGCCTTACTGCGCCCCGCAGTGTGCGTCTGGGAGCCGAATACAACTACAAGTTCTGATCATCATTTTTTTCATTTTCTCTTTGCGCCCTTGCAGCCATACTGCTTCAGCATAAGCCGTATGTCACTGCAAAACTTTACACGCCCGGTTCGCCGGGCGTTTTTTTTAGTATTTTTGTTTACCACGCCTCTCCAGAATGGTGTTGCCCTCGCTGTTAATAGTGCATTAACATAAGGCTTGCCACCTTGCCAGTGCATTACTTTTTTATCATCACTCAAACCTGGCTCTTTTTTGCTGACTTAAAACCTGAATATGCCTGACAGCCTAGACCGCCTGACCCAGTTCCTGCGCTTGCGCCGTATAGGTGTGCGGCTGGCCATCAGCTATGGTTTGCTGTTGATTCTGTTCAGCATCGTCTTATTGTTGCCAATTTCACAAATTCGCAACATGATTGCCCGCAATGACCAGTTCGTCCGCAAGGAAGTACAAAGTCTCTTGTATGTGCAAGAACTGAGTATTTCCACAGAAAATGTAGGCCGGGCCTTGTTGCAATTCCTCACTGTTCCTTATGAGCAACGTGTTCCAGAATACACCATCGTTGATGAAAAGAACCGCCAGATTGATCGCCTCATCACGTCTCTGGAAACATCACTCAGCGATGATGAGCAGTTAAAGAGTCTGAAGCTCCTCAAGGAAAAACGCAGTATCTACAATAAATATTATCTGGATACCGTCAACCAGCTTGAAGAAGAAGGGCAGGAAGCTGCCAAAGCCAGTTTTATCACCCAGGTAAAGCCAGCACTTGATGCCCTGCTGGAGCAGTCGAAAATTTTTCTCAAGCGCGAGCAAGAACTGATTCTGGCCCATCAGGCACAAGCACAGCAGGAACTGGAAAGAACCGGCATGCTGGTAGCGATGTTGTCCATCCTGGGCGTCATCATGGCGGCCATACTGGCGTGGCTGACTACCCGCAGTGTCGTCAAACCACTGGCACGCCTGGAAGCCAGTGCCTTGCAGATAGCCAGAGGTGATTACCAAACTCGCTTCATCCCCAGCAAAACCGAAGAAGTAGCAAGAGTAGGCGAAGCACTGAACACCATGGCCGAGGCCATAGGCATACGCGAACAAACCGTAGAGAGACTGGCGTATTACGACAGCCTGACCGGTTTGCCCAACCGCACCCTGCTACTGAAAACGCACGAAGGCCTGGGCTTGCCACATCAGGGTTTTATCCTCATGGACCTGGCACGCCTGAAAGTCATTAATGAAACCCTGGGTTTTGATACGGGTGACACCGTCATTTCGGATATAGCCCTGCGTCTGAAAAAGGTTATCGAAAACGGCAACAATACAAGCAAACCCTGGCTGGCCAGGCTGGCAGGTGGTGCTTTTGCCATACTTTGCACTGACAGTTCCAAATCCAGTATTGAAGACTTGCATCAGCGCATCGATGCCGCCATGGCCGACCCCGTCAAATGCGGCAGCCATTCTGTCGATGTCAGCCTGGTGTATGGCTTTGCCATGACCGTTGCAACACCTCTGCCCTTGATGACCCTGATCAGGAACGCCGAAGTTGCCCTGTATGCAGCCAAGCGCAGCGCCAATGCATCTGCATGGTATACCGACGCACAGGAAGCATCGCGCCTGACGCACCTCAGCCTCTTGTCTGATTTGCGTTCTGCAGTCAGGGAATCAGAATTACAGATGTGGTTGCAACCCAAGCTGTCACTGACAACAGGCAAAGCTTACGGCTTTGAAGCACTGGTGCGCTGGCAACATCCTGTCCGCGGTTTTATTTCACCCGCAGAGTTTGTGCCCTTTGCCGAACGTACCGGTTATATCGGCATGTTGACGATGTGGATGCTGGAACAAGCCATCGTCACCCTCAAGAACTGGCAAGACAAATATCCCGGCCAGACCATTGCCGTCAATGTCAGCACCCATGATTTACGCGACACCAGTTTCCCTGACCAGATCGCAGCACTATTGCGCCAGTATGATCTCAACCCCAAACTGCTGAAGCTGGAGATCACCGAAAGCGGCATCATGGAAGACCCCGGCAGCACCATAGAATTACTGAACCGCCTGCGTGCCATAGGCCTGGAATTATCCATCGATGATTTTGGCACTGGTTATTCTTCCCTGTCTTATCTGCAACGCCTGCCAGTCAGTGAGCTGAAGATAGACCGCAGCTTTGTCACTGACATAGACAAACTGCCAGCCACTCAGGGGCTGGTAAAAGCCATTATAGAAATGGGCCATGGCCTGGGCTTGAGCGTGATTGCAGAAGGCATAGAAACCGCCGCCGAACGCGAAAGCCTGCGCCAGCTTGGCTGTGATTCCATGCAAGGCTATTTTGCCAGCAAGCCCCTGTATGGTGAAGGCTTGCAAAAATGGCTGGCCAGCCTGTCGACTCATTAAGGCCTATGCAAGCACCTGCGTTTCCTGTTGATGAAGCACTACGCCTGCAAACCCTGCATGCCTGCGCCATCCTTGACACTCCCGCCGAAGAACGCTTTGACCGTCTTACCCGGCTGGCCCGCCATATGTTCCAGGCCGACATGGCCCTGATTTCCCTGATTGATGCTGACCGTCAATGGTTCAAATCCAAACAAGGGCTGGATGCAATTGAAACCCCGCGGAATATTTCTTTTTGCGGTCATGCCATACTCAGCCCGGACATCTTGCATGTGGCAGATGCCAGCAAAGACCCACGTTTTGCCGACAACCCCATGGTGTGCCAAGAACCGCATGTGCGTTTTTATGCGGGTGCGCCCTTGCATGCGCGCAATGGCCAGCGACTTGGTACGCTGTGCATCATCGGTAGTGAACCCAGAACGCTGAGCAAGCAGGATTTACATGCCCTGCGCGATCTTGCCGATTGCGTGGAGCGTGAATTTTTCCGCGAAGAACAACAAAGGCAGCATCATGCCTTGCTGGCGCTGACCACATTCACCTCCCTGTCCTACCAGGACCCGGACACCGCCTTGCAACAAACCCTGGCCATGGCCTGCGATTATCTGGGCATGGCACGTGGTCAGATCAGCCGCTTGCAAAATATCGGGAAAGAAGCATTGCTATATCAGTCTGGTGCATCTGGTTCTGAGGGTATGCAGATCAGGCCAGTTCACCTGCCAGCAGCCGCAAGCCAGGGCCTCATCCATGCCGCCAATCTGGCAGAAAGTGAATACCGTCAACAGGACTGCTTCACAGAATATGGCGTACAAAGTTTCATAGGCTTGCGCCTGCATATCAATAACAGGGAAGATGCCGCGCTATGTATCTGGCATACCCAGCCCAGACTATTTCCGTTTTCTGAAGTGGAAACAGAATTTGTACGCCTGCTGGCAGACTGGGTCAGCGGCGTCATGAAAAGGCAGGAACTGGACCGGCAATTGCAGAGACAGCGCGCACTCAGTGATGCCATTGCCATGGCCCAGGCTTTATTCATACGCGAAACCGACCAGGAAAAAGGCTTTGTGTCGCTGCTTGCAGCAATCCTGAAACTGACGAATAGTGCCTATGGCTTTATTTGCGAAGTCAAAAACAAAAGCGCCAGCAACCCAGCCCTGAAAAGCATGATGCTGGCCTGGAATACGGCAACAGAACACATCAGCAGCATCAGCCTGGAAGCAGAAGCGAGAGATGCCGCCTGCCTGCAATTGAAATCCAGATATGGCAGCGCGCTCCAGGCCGCCCGCTCCGTCATCGACAATGCCCTGCCTGCGGATGCACTGGACCAGGTTTTCCCTGCGCATTTCGAGGCATTGCACAGCTTCATGTGCATCCCCGTGCAATATGATGGTGAACTGATCGCCCTGGTTGGCATCGCCAACAGAAGCGAAGGATATGATCAGCACATCAGCGAATTTTTAAACCCCTTGTTCAGCACCCTGGGCCAGTTGATCAGTGCTGCACGTGTGCAAAAGCAAAGGCGCGAAACCGAGCGCCAGTTGGCCAATGTCATCAAAGGCACCAATATCGGCACCTGGGAATGCAATATCCTCACTGGTGAAACCATTTATAACGAACGCTGGGCAGAGATGCTGGGCTATACCCTGGCAGAGCTGGAACCTACCACGGTTGATACCTGGCTCAATCTATGCCACCCGGAAGATCTGAAAATCACCAGCGGCATGATAGAGCAGCATTTCAGGGGTGAAATCGAGTACTTTGATCTCAAGAGCCGCATGCGCCACAAGGATGGCCACTGGATCTGGATACATGACCGCGGCTGTGTCGTCAGTTGGGGGCCAAATGGCGAACCACTGATCATGTCTGGCAGCCATGCCGACATCACCAAGCAAAAAGAAGCAGAAGCAGAGCTCGCACACACTTATGAATTACTGGAAAAATCCAATGCTGCTGCCCGCATAGGCACCTGGGATTTTGAAGTCAGGTCACGCAGGCTGCACTGGAGTAAAGTGACCCGGCAAATCCACGATGTGGATGACGATTATGTCTGCACTGTTGATAGCGCCATCGCCTTTTACAAGGGTGAAGACAGCCAGCAAAGAATTCGCGACTTGTTCATCAGGGCGGTGCGTGAAGGCGCTTCCTTTGATACCGAGTTTTGCATCCTCAGTGCACTTGGCCATGAGCGCTGGGTACATGTCGTCGGTTTCCCACAATTTGAAGATGGTGTCTGCGTGCGCGTATATGGTACTTTCCAGGATATCAGTGAAAGAAGGGCCGCAGAAGAAAAGCTGCGCGACCAGGCGGCGCATACCAGCGCCATACTGGACAATGTGCTCGATGGCATTATCACCTTTGACGAGGACTATCATATCCTCAGTGCGAACAATGCCGCCGTCCATATTTTTGATTATGATGCGGATGAATTACCCGGCAAGAACATGCGTTTGCTCATCCCCAACGCGACGGAAGATGGCGATCACGATACCCAGCAGCAGGATATATCCGTTATACAAAGCATCATAGGTACCAGCCTTGAAGTCGAGGCAAGCCGCAAGGATGGCAGCATGTTCCCGCTGGATTTGTCAGTCTCCACGCTCAGCCGTCAGGGCAAACCCCTGTTCATTGCACTCATGCGTGACATCACTGAACGCAAGCGCACAGAAAAAATCAAGAATGAATTCATTTCCACGGTCAGCCACGAATTGCGCACGCCATTGACTTCCATTTCCGGCGCACTGGGCTTGATATCTGGCGGCGTATTTGGCAGTTATTCAGACCGTATGAAGCAGATGATCGATGTCGCCAATAAAAATTGCCAGCGACTGACTTTCCTCATCAATGATTTGTTGGACATGGAAAAACTCACCGCCGGGAAAATGGTGTTTCGCCTGGAGACCAGCAAACTCAGTGAGTTGCTGCATCAGGCAGTAGAGTCCAACCAGACCTTTGGTACTGCACGCGGCGTATCCTTGCAGTTATCAAAACCTGTCCCTGCACTGAGTATCACCGTCGATACCCAGCGCTTCATGCAGGTTTTGTCTAACCTGCTGTCAAATGCCATCAAGTATTCTCCTGAAAATGACGTAGTCCACATAGAAGCAGGACAAAGAGGCAAGAAAGTGCGCATCAGCGTCATCGACCATGGTGTCGGTATCCCGCATGAATTCCGCGACAGGATATTCCAGAAATTTGCCCAGGCAGATTCTTCCGACACTCGCCAGAACGGTGGCACCGGGTTAGGTCTGGCCATCACCCGCGAGCTGGTGGAAAGAATGGACGGTGATATAGGCTTTGAATCCATGCCAGGGCAAGCCACCAGGTTTTACATCGATTTACCCATCAATACCTGAATCCATCAATATAAGACAGGAGCACGGATGTATATAGGAGAACTCGCGCGCCTGGCAAATGCTTCGGCAAAAGCCATACGCCTGTATGAAAACCTGGGCTTGCTTGGCCAGGTGCAACGGCTGGGGAAATACCGGGTTTATACAGAGAGAAATGTCTTGCAGGTGCAATTGATACGGCAAGCGCAAAGCCTGGGCTTTCGCCTGTCAGAACTGGAGCCCATGCTTCATACAGCGCACGGCGAACCAGACTGGGCATTGATAGCGCAGCATTTGCACGAAAAGCGTGCAGTCGTGAAAACGGAAATTAAAAAGCTACATGCACTCGATGACAGCCTGTTGCAAATGCAGGTAGAAATCAACGACTGCCTGCAGGCGCAACTTGCAGCACAACAAGCTGCCTGCACCAGTTTCCCAGTCAATCAGCATACTGATTGATATAGCTTGACTCTGCCCCTAGGGGCAAGGTGCACACTGTAGCCAGATTCATCAACTTGGATACAGTATGCAAAAAAAACGTGTGTTAGTCATTGCCAGCCATCCCAGCGGCAATAGTTTTGGTTCTGATCTCGCCGACATCTACGCTGAGGCAGCCCGCGCAGCGGGACATGATGTGCAGATGTTAAGGCTGGACCAGTTAGCGTTTGATCCCATCCTGCATCAGGCTTATAAAGTCATACAGCCTCTGGAGGCAGATCTGCAAATGGCGCAAGCGTCCTTGCTATGGGCAGAACACCTTTGCTTTGTCTTTCCCATCTGGTGGGGCGGCGTGCCTGCATTGCTGAAAGGCTTCCTGGACCGTGTCTTGCTGCCAGGCTTTGCGTTCAAATACCATCCCGGTAAAAGCTTCCCCGAAGGCTTGTTGAAAGGCCGCTCGGCCCACTTGTTGATCACCATGGATACACCACCCTGGTTTTTTGGTCTGTATTACCGTGCGCCGGGAATACATCAAATGAAGCGCACTGTTCTTGAGTTTTGCGGTATCAAACCTGTGAGCACACTAAGCCTGGGGCCGGTTATCAATTCCCAGCCAGCACAAAGGCAGAAATGGATAGACAAGACAGTGGCCCTCGCAAGACGCATATAAACCTGGACCGCCCGCAAGTGTCACAAAACGCACAAGTAGTGTTTTCAATTGCGCTAATACAAAGAAAGCTCTACCATGAGATTGTCTTAAAGGCATTTCAAAAACACACTCTCATCTTGCAGCAGATAAACTCGGGCGGGTAATTCATGCGCATCAGGAAAAATGTCCACTTTCACATTTACATCTCCTATTTTTTCACCGGCCTGATACTTATCTTTGCTATCGCCATGGGCACGGTGTTGTTCATGCGCATGAGCAAAATTATCCTGGCCCAGGCAGAGAGCAGTTATGCGTTGATAGGCAATGAAATCGCCAGCAATGTCAAAGACATTTACGAGCCCGTCAGAAACCAGACTGAAATCCTGGCACAGTCTCACCCCATCTCAGGTAAAAATCTGGATGAGCGCCTGACCCATGTCAATTATCTGGCCAAGGCAATTATCAGCGTCAAATCTGCCACCTCTGCCTATGTCGGCTTTTCTAATGGAGAGTTTTTTCTATTACGTCAATATGCCAGGTCAAATGGCAGCAAAGGAATTTTCAAAGCGCCGAATAAAACAGCCTGGATAGTCCAAAGCACCAGCCTGGATGCCGGCAAATTGCAAGAGCATGTCGTCTACCTGGATGACAGGCTCAATGAAATAGAACGCCAGCCTGTTCCCCTGCGCAATTACGATCCCCGCGTGCGTGGCTGGTATGAAACCGCCATGAAAATGCCCAACCAGGCCCATGTTTCAGAACCCTATTACTTCTTTACCACCAATCAGATAGGTGTTACATATGCGCAAAAAATCGTTGATGCTGATGCAGTCGTCGGCATAGACATAGAATTGCCGACAATTCATGAAACCATCAGGAACAGCAGCGTCACACCATCCACCAGAATGGCACTGATAGACAGCAAAGGCCAGTTACTGGCCTGGCAAAATGGCAAACAGACTGTCTACAAACCACAAATTGCCACACGCCTGGATGGCACACAAAGCATGCCGACCTTGAAAGAGCAAGATGCACCGGTACTCAATAAAATAAACGAGTTGGCTGATGCTGGTGGCCAGAGTAGCCAGGCCCTGGACATGATAGGAAAAACCTGGGCCACTTATCAGGGCAAGATACAAATCCCTGGTGGGCAAGACCTGCGTATACTGATTGCCAGCCCTCATGATGAACTGCTGGCAGGTGTCATCAAGATGCGCAGGCAAAGCATCGCTCTGTTTGCCCTGTTGCTGGTGATAGGTCTGGCCCTGACCATCTATTTCTCGCGCCTGGCATCCAGCCCACTCAAACAATTGAATGACGAAGCCAGCAAGATCGCCCGCTTCGATTTCAAAAGCCCCATCAATATCGAGTCACGCATCAAGGAGATTGCCGACCTCAGCAATTCCATGCGTGCCATGAAAGCCACCATACGCTCATTCCTGGATATCGCCAGCAGCATGGCATCAGAAACCAATTACGATAAATTACTGGCCAGGGTATTAAAAGAAATGTCAGAAATCACAGAAGCAAAGTCCGGCATACTCTACCTCTACGAGCCGCAGGACAAGGCCATGCAAGTGGTGCAAGCCTATGTTGATCATCAAGTGCTTGAGACCAGCAAGCAAAGCATCAGCATGGCAGATGAAAACCACCCCGTCATACAAGCCTGCAAATCGCGCAGCAGCATTTGCCAGTTGCAGGCAGCTGACCTGGCTCACTACTTCAATGCTCTGCCAGCCACAGACCACACCACCACCCTGATCGCCATCCCTTTAAAAGATAGAAACA
>Ga0207952_1000758_pt1 | contig 19831 bp, 15 predicted proteins | sample SubbioR12Aug_8Ca_FD_184831 | JGI IMG/M metagenome (GOLD analysis project Ga0207952, IMG submission 184831) | Serpentinite rock and fluid subsurface biosphere microbial communities from McLaughlin Reserve, California, USA - CR12Aug_8Ca (SPAdes) | ecosystem: Environmental > Terrestrial > Deep...
GCTTGCGGTATAGGCGGCGTTGACAAGGCTTTGGCAGAAGGGCACATTGCCGGTCTGGCTGCGATTGGACAGGCGGCCGGGCAAGATGATATTGCGCGTCGCACCCATGCCAGGCAATTTGCGGATTTACTCAAGCAGAGTTTTGCCACAGACGACAGCCTGCGTAAGTTATGCAAGTCAGATACGCTAGTGTGCCGCTGCGAGGATGTCAGTGCAAGGCAATTGCGCGAACATGATGACTGGCGTACGGCAAAGTTGATGACCAGGGCAGGCATGGGCGCGTGTCAGGGGCGTATTTGCGGTGCAGCTTGCCAGTTCATGTTCGGCTGGGATGCGCCGGGGCTGAGACAACCGGTTTTCCCGACAAAAACATCAACTCTTGCTGTCCTGAGTGGTACAGCGAGTAATACCGAATAATCAGCCTGCACAAAAAGACTGAACAATTAATCTGAACAATAAGGAAAAATAAAGATGAAACAACTGTATATCAATGGTAGCTGGCATGATGGCGCAAACGTGACTATCACACACAGCCCCTCTGATTTGAGTGAGGTCGTGGGCGAATACGCGAGTGCAGGTAATGAACAGGTGGAACTGGCAATTACAGCCGCACGTGCTGCGGCAGAAGGCTGGCGCAATTCTGGTGTGCAGCAAAGGGCAGATGCGCTTGACAAGATAGGTACAGAAATCAATGAACGCAAAGCCGAACTCGGTAGCCTGCTGGCGCGTGAAGAAGGCAAAACCCTGCCAGAAGCGATAGGTGAAGTTGGTCGCGCAGCAGCCATCTTCAAATTCTTTGCTCAGGAAGCCTTGCGCATACGCGGCGACAAACTGGCTTCAGTAAGACCGGGTGTGGATGTCGACGTCACCCGCGAACCGGTAGGCGTCGTCGGCATCATCGCTCCCTGGAATTTCCCTATCGCTATTCCAGCCTGGAAAGCGGCACCTGCGTTGGCCTATGGTAATACCGTGATCTTGAAACCGGCAGAACTGGTGCCAGGCTGTTCCTGGGCCATGGCTGAGATCATCAGCCGTTCTGGTTTGCCTGCAGGCGTATTCAATCTCTTGTCCGGTCCTGGCCGTATTGTCGGTGAAGCCTTGAGCAAGGATAGCAGGGTGGATGCCATCAGCTTTACCGGTTCCGTTGGCACCGGTAGCCGGGTGCTGGCAGCGTGCGCCGCACGCCGCGCCAAGGTGCAACTGGAAATGGGCGGCAAGAACCCGCTGGTGATATTGGCAGATGCTGATCTGGATGTAGCCGTCAATGCAGCAATTCAGGGCTCTTATTTTTCTACTGGTCAGCGTTGCACGGCATCTTCTCGCCTCATCGTTGAGGAAAAAATCTACCCGGCATTTGTCGCGGCGATGATCGATAAATTGAAGAGCCTGAAAGTAGGTCATGCCTTGCAGGCAGGTATAGATATAGGCCCGGTTGTAGACAAGTCTCAACTGGATCAGGACTTGCGCTATATACAGATAGCCAAAGATGAAGGTGCCAAACTGGCCTTTGGTGGTGAACGGCTATCGCGTGATACCGATGGTTATTTCCTGAACCCAGCCCTGTTCGTAGACTGTGATCCTGCCATGCAACATACCAGGGAAGAGATTTTTGGTCCGGTAGCGTCCGTCATTCCCGCAAAAAATTATGAGCACGCACTTCAATTGGCAAATGATACTGAATTTGGTCTGACAGCAGGGATTTGCACGACCTCATTGAAATACGCGACTCACTTCAAGCGCCATGCCCGTGCAGGTATGGTCATGGTCAACCTGCCTACCGCTGGGGTCGATTACCATGTTCCATTTGGTGGCAGCAAGGCTTCCAGCTATGGTGCCCGTGAACAGGGTAGTGCAGCCGTGGAATTCTTTACTACGATGAAGACCAGTTATACCGGTAGCTGATCTTGAATTAGCTCTGTAGCAGGCAAAAAAGCAGCTAATGGCTGCTTTTTTGCTTTTTTGCGTTTGTTTTACCCCATTCCTCCTTTCCTTTCACTGTTCAAACCATGATTTTTGCATTCTGTCACAAGTCCATGGAAGTTCCGGATGGTCTTTTATAAGATGCTTCCATCGAATCACAGAACAAAAGAACTCATCAAATTCACACTTGAGCTAATGGGAGCCCATCATGAAATCCGAAATGAAAAAAAATGCTGCAGAAAATGCTACAACAAACATGACATCCAATATGACATCAAATAAGCGCCTTGCCATCATCCTCTTGTCTATCCTGGTTTTTGTCATGATAGCCATGTCATCCTTCCACGGCATGGACGTGCAGATCGATAATGAAGATATGGATGGTATAGGTGGCTTCTTCGGTATCGTGCTTGGTTGTGGGATTGCAGTTGTGGCAGTGGTTTTTGCCCTTAGCCTGACAGGCATGGTGCTGGCCAGTGTGGCGGTATTGTTATGCGTGATTTTTGCCGTGGTAGTGGGTTCTCTGGCACTGGCATTGCTGCCCTTGCTCCTCCCCATCTTGCTGGTGGTAGGTCTGGTAGCCTTGTTTTCTCGCAAAACTACTTGAGTAAGCGCTGATATAGCTATCTGACGAGCTATTGAGGTTTGGTACGTAAAATAAATTGTATGGCTTGCTCTGCCAGCTCATCAATACTGATCCCGGAACCGCGCCTATACCATTGCGCAGTCCAGTTCAGCGTACCAAACATCAGCAATTTGTCGATACGGGTTGGCATGGACCAGTCTCCTGAAGCATGCAGGGCAATGATGACTTGTTCCCACGCTGCTTCATATCTGTCCTTGAGTGCAATGATGCGTGCGCGGGCTGGTTTGTCCAGAGCACGCCATTCATACAGCAATACAGCAATAAAGTCATGCTCAGGAGCCAGCAAGGTGCTCAGATGTACTTGCACCAGGTGCTGAAAGGCTAGCCGTGGCGGCAAATCTGCCAGGGCCAACTTCTCTATTTCTTCCAGTGATTTTTGCATGCCTTGCTCCATCACCGCGACCAGAATATCCTGTTTGGTCTTGAAATGATAAAACCAGCTGCCGGACTGTATCCCCACGGCTGCAGCGATATCGCGCACGGTGGTGTTGTCGTAACCCTTTTTCCTGAACAGTTGTGCTGATTTCCTGATCAAATCCTGACGTATGCTCTCAGAGTCATCCAGCACGGGGCGACCGCGTTTTTTTGTGGTTTCTGCACCTGGCAACGCTTGCTCTGTCGTATCTGTGATAATTTCTTTAGGCATTGCTATTGGGGATAGTCTTCTAAAAAGTGGGATGACGTGCTTTTATGATAGCTCTTGATGGTAACCTTAAATATAGATGCCATCAATCAGGCCATAAAAAATCAGGCGCAAAAGCCTGAGATCATAATAAAGGAGACAATATATGCAAATTAAGCAAATCAAACCACGCTGGATGACACCCGAGCTGGAAATTTTTCGCGATGCAGTACGCCGCTTTGTCGCTGCCGAAGTCACCCCGCACCAGGAGCGCTGGAAAAAACAGCAGCACGTAGACCGCGATGTCTGGGATAAGGGCGGTGCTATGGGCATCTTGCTGGCGGACATACCTGAAGAATATGGAGGCTCTGGTGGCAGCTTTGCCCATCAATCCATCGTTTTTGAAGAACTGACTTATGCGGGTGACATGGCTTTTGGCATACATGTACATGCTTTCGTTGCGCACTACATTTTGAACCAGGGTACGGAAGAGCAAAAACTAAAGTATCTGCCCAAGCTGGCTTCCGGTGAAATGATTGCCGCTATCGCCATGTCTGAGCCTGGTGCCGGGTCTGACCTGAAAGGCATACGTACCACTGCCAAGCGTGATGGTGAAAGCTATGTCATCAACGGTTCCAAGACTTTTATCTCCAATGGCTATATGGCCGATCTGGTGGTGGTCGTGACCAAGACCGATCCTGAAGCTGGTGCCAAGGGTGTGTCGCTGATCATGGTAGAAACCAGAGACTGTCCAGGTTACAGGGTAGGGCGCATACTGGAAAAAATAGGGCAAAAAGGCCAGGACACTTGCGAGCTGTTTTTTGATGATGTGCGGGTGCCGCTGGACAGGGTGCTTGGCGGCGTGGAAGGCAAGGGTTTTTCCCAGTTGATGACGGAGCTACCATATGAGCGCACGATACTGGGTGTTTCCGGCGTCGCCGCCATAGAACGCGCACTGGATTTGACGATTACCCATACCCGTGAACGCAAAGCCTTTGGCCAGGCCCTGATAGAAATGCAGAATACCCGCTTCGTATTGGCAGAGATCAAGACCGAGGCAACCATAGCCCGCACCTTTATCGACCGCTGCATAGTCGACATGATGGAAGGGCGCATGGATACTGAGCTGGCATCGATGGCCAAATACTGGATATCCGATCTGCAGTGCAAGGTCATCGACCAGTGCCTGCAATTATTTGGCGGCTATGGCTATATGCTGGAATACCCAATAGCGCAAATGTATGTTGATGCAAGGGTACAGCGCATCTATGGTGGCGCCAATGAAATCATGAAAGAAATTATTTCTCGTAACTTATAAGCCAGAATCGGAGAATAAAAACATGGCTGGACCTTTACAAGGCATACGTGTCATAGAAATGGTGGGCTTGGGGCCATGTCCTTTTGCCGCCATGATGCTGGCTGACATGGGGGCTGAAGTCATACGCATAGACCGCAAGCTGGCTCCAGGCGGAAATAATCCTTTCCCCATGCTGGGCACCAAATACGATGTCATGGCCAGAGGTCGACGCTCGCTGGCGCTGGACTTGAAACAGGCAGAAGCCAAAGTGGTGTTGCTGGATTTGGTAGCCAGTGCCGATATCCTGCTGGAAGGTTTTCGGCCTGGTGTCATGGAAAGGCTGGGCCTGGGACCGGAAGTCTGTCAGGAACGCAATCCACGTCTGGTATATGGCCGTATCACTGGCTGGGGTCAGGACGGTCCTCTTGCGCAGGCGGCCGGGCATGACTTGAATTACATCGCTCTCAGTGGCATGCTGCATGCGATGGGACGGGCAGATATTCCACCGGCACCGCCATTGAATTTGGTCGGTGATTTCGGTGGCGGTGCCATGATGCTGGCTTTTGGCGTGGTCTGTGCTGCCCTGGAGGCACGTAGTTCTGGCAAGGGACAGGTGGTGGATGCGGCCATGGTCGATGGTTCGGCCTTGTTGGGTGCGATGATTTATGGCTTTCGTGCCTTCGGTGCGTGGTCAGACCAGCGCGGAGCGAATATGCTGGATGGTGGCGCGCATTTTTATGATACCTATGCCTGCGCCGACGGTAAATTCATCTCGATAGGCGCGATAGAGCCGCAGTTTTATGCCTTGTTGCTCAAACTTGCAGGTATCACTGATCCCGCATTCAATGCACAAATGGACAGTCAGAGATGGCCGGAACTGAAGGAAAAGTGCACAGCGCTGTTCAAGACCAAGACCCGCCAGCAATGGTGTGACTTGATGGAGGGGACAGACATCTGTTTCGCCCCGGTACTGGATATGGCAGAAGCGCCTGAACATCCACACAATCAGGCCAGGGCCAATTTCACGGATATTGAAGGCATAGTGCAACCAGCACCTGCACCGCGATTCAGCAGAACATCACCAGAAATCAGCAGGCCGCCAGCAGCGCCGGGCCAGCACAGCGCAGAAATTTTGCATGACTGGGGGATGAGTGAAGAGCATATCGCTGCTTTAAAAGAAAAACAGGTAATTTGAGGCTGCTATTGTTGCTCTATGAGTTTTGCTGCAGCTTCAAATTCAAACTGATGCATGAAATGCCTGAGTTGTATCATGGCATCCTGGTTGAACTGAGTGGCAATGGCAGTTTCGTTTTCTTCAAACAGGCTCTGTGCATCCGCATCCGAGGCAGCGAGCAGGGTGCGCAGTTCTTCCACAATGTTTTTTGCCTCAGCTTCATCGACGATGATTTCTTCATGCTGGGGCAAAATTCCTGGCAACACCGCTTTTAACTCATCCAGCACGGCATTAAGCGACTCAGCAAGTGGTTCCAGGCTTTCCAGGATAAATTCCCGGTTTTCTTCCTTGCTGAGTTTGTATTCGAGTTCTGCCGCTATTTTCTGTAGTTTCGTGGCGCCTATACTGCCCGCCAGGCCTTTGAGTGTATGACTCAGCCGCTCTGCATGAGCATATTCGCTAATTTGTACCAGTCTGTTCAATTCATGCAAAGTATCAGCCTGGCTTTGCTCAAACCTGTGCAGCATGGTGATATAAAACTCGTGACGCCCGCCCATGTAATGCAGGCCCAGGCTGGTATCGAGTTCATTGAATTGCGGGAATCCGGTATCTTCATCATCAAACACCGTACTGGTGATGAGGCTGCCAGGTACGGGCAATTCATGTTCGGTATCCATCCAGTGTGAGACTATGCCGAACAAGGCATCTGGCTGTATGGGTTTGGTCAGGTAATCCTGCATGCCTTCGCGCATGCAGCGTTCACGGATATCGCCAACGGCATGCGCAGTCAGCGCGATGATGGGGGTGTCATTCATGCGCACGTCCTGCCTGATTTTGGCAGCAGCCTCATGGCCATCCATGATAGGCATTTGCAGATCCATGAATATCATGGCGTAATATCCAGGCTCATTGGCCATGATCAGGCGCACGGCCTCTTCACCATTATCGGCAACATCTGCGGTAATGCCGACCATACTCAGCAGTTCGATGGCTATTTGCTGATTGACAGGATTGTCTTCCGCCAGCAAGACACGGCGACCAGCGTGGTTTTGTGCCGCAATATTGGCGCTATGGGCAATACGTGATTCTGCATGCGAATCTGATTCGCCATGCAAGCTGAAGTCTATTTCCAGCGGCAAGGTGAAAGCAAATGTTGAGCCCTGATTTTCTTGGCTGTAAACTGCAATTTGTCCACCCATCAATTCCACCAGACGACGCGAGATTGATAAGCCCAGGCCAGTGCCTCCGTACTTGCGGGTGGTCGACCCATCTGCCTGGGTAAATGGCAGGAACAGATTTTTTTGCTGTTCTACAGACATGCCTATGCCGGTATCTCTGACTGAGAATGTCAGATCAGTTGTTTCGGAGGGCGTGGGCAGCCTTTTGACGCTAAGTTCTATTTCGCCGCCGCTGGGAGTGAATTTGACTGCGTTGTTGACCAGATTGGTCAGTATCTGGCCCAGTCTCAACGGGTCGCCACGCAGACGTGACGGCACTTCTTCAGCAATTTGCACTATGTAGGCGATTTGTTTTTCTATGGCTTTCTGACTGGTCAGGGTGGACACGCTATTGAGCACATCCTTGATGGAAAAAGGAATTTTCTCCACATCCAGCATGCCAGCTTCTATCTTGGAAAAATCCAGTATGTCATTGATGATGCCGAGCAGGGACTCACCTGCATGATGGATTTTGCTAACGTAATCATACTGCTTGGGTGTCAGCCTCGTTTGCAGGGCAAGATGGGCCAGGCCAATTACAGCATTCATGGGAGTGCGGATTTCATGGCTCATATTCGCCAAAAATTCACTTTTCAATCTCGTCGCATCTTCCGCCTTCTTGCGCGCCTGTCTCTCGGTCATGCTGGCCGCTTCCAGTTGCTGCTGGGTCAGGCGCAATTCACGGTAAGCGTTGGCGTTATCGAGTGCAATCGCACCATAGGAACACAGGCTGCGAAAGATCAGACATTCTCTTTCTCCATATGCGTACTCACGTGGGGTTTGTATGCTCATGACACCCAAAATACGCTCGCCTATGCTGAGAGGTGCGAATAGCAGACTTAGTGTTTCCAGTGTGTCAGGGACAACCGGGAAATCATTGTCTGGCCTTAATTCCAGCTTGACCTCGCGTCTTTCTCGTACACAGCGTGCGCTGGAAGCACGTGTGTCTGTCAATGCAACCTCGTGATAAGGGTGAGGCATATTTTCTTCTATGCCAAATGCCTGTGTCAGCGTCTGTCCATCTGCTGACAGCAAATAGATGATGAAGGTTGTCGCATCCAGCAAATCCTTCAAATGAAAATGAATTGCTTCAAATACTGCTTCGGGATCAAGGTTTGATGTGATTTCCTGGCCTATTCTACCCAGCCGTTCAAGCGTCGCTCCTGCTTCCTGCAAGGTGGCGGCACGACGGGCTTCAGAAACCGCAATCAACCTTTGTTGTTCTGCTTCGGCCCTGATCAACTCAGTCTCATGCCTGACCTGTGCCATGGCGGTACGGTTATTTGCCTGTTTTTTGCTTTCGCGCTGTTCTGCAACAATGGCCATTCGCGCATATTGTAAAGCTTTGGTATTGTCTCCTGCATCAGCCCAAGCATCGCTCAAGGCCATCAGTAACTCTGTGCTGGCTTGCCATCCCTTCGTCAATTCACCTGCGTGCAAGGATTCTTGCAGATAATGGATGATGGCATTTGGCGCATCCATTTTTTCCGGGTTGCTAATGACATGACGGGCATGTATTTCAGCGAGCGTTTGATTTAGGGTGACGCCCAGGGCGGTGAACTGGTGCTGGTCTATAAAGGATTTTGCTTCGGCAATGGTAGCTAATGCAGCATCTGCCTGGTTTGAAGCGGACAATGCTCTTGCATAGCGTATCAAGGCTTGCGGCAAATCATCCATGGAGTGCGCAGCGCGAAATAAGGTGATTGCTTCATTAAAGCAAGCCAGGGCCCGGTTAGTATCGCCCTGGACAAGCAGGCATTCTGCCAATTCAGCATGAACTATGGCTTTATTAATGCCCCCGGGCGTTTTGGAAAAGCTGTTCAAGGCTTCTTCCAGTATTTTCTGACTACGTTCATACTGGCCCAATTGCCTCAGCAGACTACCCAAATGTGCCATGGCATTACCTATCAATGCTGGCCATTCTGTTTTGCGAGCTCGCTCCACAGCCCAGTCAAAAACGCCAGCCGCACCTTCAAGATCACCGACAGCCTGCATGGATTCGCCAGAATTGCCAGCAGAGACAATCGCCAGCCTGACCATGCCAGTCTGGCGGGCCAGTTCGCTGGACTGCAGATAATAAACGGATGCCTTGGCGGGTTCCCTGCGACCATGAATTACGCCAAAGGCTGCTGCCATATGGGCGGCAACAGCAGGGTGTTCATGATGCAAATATTGATTGTTAAAATCTGCATAGCGGCGCGAGGCTGTCTGCGGATCATAAAAGGCAAGTTCGTAGATAGCCCAGGATTCTGCAATTGCCAGCCTGAGAGTGTCATTCTCCTTGGTGTACCAGGTCTTTGCTTCTGCACACGAGAGCGCTTCTCTGGTTGCATCTCCTTGTTCCTGCGCCAGACTCGCGCTGGTCAGACTGGCATCTCCCAGGCCTGTGTCATCGCTCAGTTCATGGAATATGGTGATTGCTTCTGCCAGTAAATGCTCGGCAACGGTAAGATCACAAAACAGCGCTGCGATTTCAGCTTCGATCAGGCAAAGCCGGGCGTGAAACTGGCTTTTCAGTCGTTCGGGAATATTTGCGTCTGTAAGGCCGGTTTTGACGGCCGTCACCAACTCTGTCGCGCCTTGACTATCCCTTTGCCGAAGATACCAGGCCAGTGTCAGTTGACTGTTCAATTTTTCCAGTCCCTGCGCTGAAGCCAGCCCATTGGCAAGCTGTGTCACTTCCTCTTCAGTGGCAAATAGATTCATGGTCGCAGGCGATATAGAATTGATCAAATAATACCTTATGACAAGCGGCTATATGGATTAAGAAATGCGCTTTGTTGCAAACCAGGCAGGGGCGGCGCTTCGTCGTTCGCAAAACAGGAACTTTTTAGCAGTCTATGTATCTCATTCACTTGCTTGATATTCTATTGATATATTATCGCAGTCGTATTTATGTGAATGAACACGGATGAATGTAATTCAAGTCTGAAATCTGGCAAATTAAATAATAAACTAAAGGGAAAATCTATGCGTGTGTCAAAACTGTTGCCGCTGGCCTGGGCTGTCATGCTGTGCTTGCCTGCGCTGGCGGCCGAGCCAGTCATTAAGCCAGATGCTGAGAAAAAGAAGTGGGATGTCAATCATCCCCCTGGCGAAAGCAAGACAGTTAGTATTGACACCCGCACCGGCACGTGGATGAGCGTAGATGTCAGCCCTGATGGCAAGCAACTGGTGTTTGATCTGCTCGGCGATTTATATACGCTGCCCATCGCGGGCGGTGAAGCCAAGGCTTTGACACACTCCATCGCCTGGGAAATGCAGGCGCGCTTTTCCCCGGATGGCAAACAGATTGCCTATATGTCTGATGCCGGTGGTGGCGATAATATCTGGGTCATGAATGTGGATGGCAGCAATGCACATGCAGTCAGCAAAGAAGATTTCCGCCTCTTGAATAATCCTGTCTGGCATCCGAATGGCCAGTACATCGCCGCACGCAAGCACTATACCGGTACCCGTTCACTGGGTTCTGGTGAAATCTGGCTGTACCATCAAAGTGGCGGCACTGGTGTGCAATTGAATGAAAAGCCAAACTGGCAAAAAGACCTGGGTGAACCGGCGTTTTCGCCAGATGGCCGCTATGTCTATTATTCGCAAGATACAACGCCAGGCACGTCCTTTGAATACAATAAAAATTCCAATGGACAGATTTACCAGATCTTCCGCCGTGACTTGCAAGACGGCAAGGTCAAAACCTTCGTCAGTGGCCCTGGTGGCGCAGTACGTCCTGTACCTTCGCCAGATGGCAAATACCTGGCCTTCGTGCGCCGCATCCGCAACCAGTCAGCCTTGTTCCTGAAAAATTTGCAGACAGGCGAAGAAACAGCAGCCTGGCCCGAGCTGGAACGCGACATGCAAGAAGCCTGGGCTATACAAGGCGTGTATCCAGCCTTTGCCTGGATGCCAGGCAGCAAAGAAATTGTGGTCTGGGCCAAAGGGAAACTGTGGCGTCTTGATCCTTTCAGCCATAAGGCCGTGGATATTCCTTTCCATGTGCAAGATACGCGGGAAGTGCGCAGTGCTTTGCGTTTCCCGCAAGAAGTCGCGCCGGATCAGTTTGATGTCCATCAACTGCGCTGGGTGAATGTCGCGCCGCAGGGGGATAAAGTTGTCTACTCGGCTTTGGGACATATCTATGTCAAAGATCTGCCAAATGGCACACCACGCCGCCTGACCACGCAAAGCACACATTTTGAATTTTTCCCCAGCTTTTCACGCGATGGTAAGTCTGTAGTGTTCAGTAGCTGGAATGATGAAAAGCTCGGCGCGGTCAGAACAGTAGAGCTTGCCAGTGGCAAGGAAACTATTGTGACCAAGGCCCCGGGCAAATATCTGCAGGCACGTTTTTCACCTGATGGCAAGCAAGTTGCCTATGTCAAGGCCAAAGGTGGCTACCTGACTACGCCCTGGCATGGTATGGAAACTGGCGTATTCCTGGCGAATGCAGACGGTAAATCCGAGCCGCGCCTATTGACGGAAGAGGGTGGCTCCCCACAATTTGGTAAGGACGGGCAGGCAGTTTACGTTACACGCACCCAGTACACAGGCGAAGTTGACTGGACCACTTCGCTGGTACGCGTAGCTCTGGATGGCAAGCCCGAGCAGCCAGTCGCAAAAAGTGAGTTTGCCGGTGAATTTGCGATTTCGCCAGATGGTGAATGGCTGGCTTTTGGTGAGCGTTACCATGCTTATGTCACGCCATTGCCGCTGGCTGGCAAGGCAGTCACCATAGGTCAGAAAATGGATGCGCTGCCAGTCAAGCAACTGGATGTGAATGCCGGTCAATACCTGCACTGGTCTGGCGATAGCAAGCGTATCAATTTCTCTCTGGGCGATGAATTATTCAGCCGTGAATTGAAAGATGCCTTCGCTTTCGTACCGGGCGCACCTGCCGAGTTGCCTAAGCCAGTAGAGCAGGGGCAAAAAATAGGTTTCCGCCAGGCGGCTGACAAACCGAATGGCTATACAGTCATTTCCGGCGCCAGAATCGTCACCATGAAAGGTGAAGAAATCATAGAAGATGGCCGTATTGTCGTCAAGGATAACCGAATCGTCAGTGTCGGTAAATCTTCAGATGTCGCCATACCTGCAGGTGCAAGCCAGATTGATGCCAAAGGCAAAACCATCTTGCCGGGCCTGGTTGATGTGCACTGGCATGGCAGCATGGGTGAGAGTGGCATTATTCCGCAGCAAAGCTGGGTGAACTATGCTTCGCTGGCTTTTGGTGTGACGACTATCCATGATCCATCGAATGATACGGGTGAAATCTTCACGCAAAGTGAATTGCAAAGAGCGGGGCAAGTGCTGGCACCACGCATTTATTCTACTGGCACCATCCTCTACGGTGCCAAGGGCAATTTCGCCGCCATCGTCAATAATCTCGATGATGCCTTGACGCATTTGAAACGACTCAAGGCAGCGGGAGCGATTTCAGTCAAGAGCTACAACCAGCCAAGGCGTGAGCAACGCCAGCATGTGCTGGAGGCAGCACGTCAGACGCAAATGATGGTTGTGCCGGAAGGTGGTTCACTGTTCCAGACCAATATGAGCATGGTAGTTGATGGCCATACTGGCGTAGAGCATGCCTTGCCAGTTGAAAAAGTGTACGACGACGTCAAACAACTTTGGTCGCAAACTCAGGTAGGTTATACCCCGACGCTGGGGGTCGCCTACGGCGGCCTCGATGGTGAGCACTACTGGTATGCCCGCACCGATGTCTGGAAGCATCCTCTACTGAGTAAATATGTGCCACGTTCCATCTTGGAGCCACGTAGCGTCAGGCGTGAAACCGCGCCGGAAGAAGACTTCAATGTCATCAAGGTGGCGCAGACGGCAACCGCCTTGCAACGTGCTGGTGTTCCCGTCAATCTGGGCGCACATGGTCAGCGCGAAGGTCTGGCAGCACACTGGGAATTATGGACTCTGGTCAAAGGCGGCATGACACCGATGGAAGCGATACGCAGCGGTACCATCAATGGTGCACGTTATCTGGGCATGGATAAGGACATAGGATCTCTGGAAGTCGGCAAACTGGCTGACCTGATGATCATTGATGGTGATGTACTCAAAGACATACGACAATCAGATAAGCTCAGCCATGTCATGCTGAATGGGCGCTTGTATGAATCAGGCACTTTGAATGAAGTGGGTAAAACTAAAAAAGTGCGTAAGGCTTTCTTTTTTGAAGGTAAGAGCGGTGGTGAAATGCCAATAGAGGCCGATGAGCATGCGCACGGTCACTAATGCCTGAATAGGTTACTCAGTGCAATGAAGAGTGCAGCTATTGAAAATAGCTGCATTTTTTATATCTTTTGTCAGAAAAACATACAGTTTGATCTGGCTATTCAAGCAGCCTGTATCCTAAGTTGCTAGTGGCATGTGTCACAATAGAGGCTTGACGCATTAGTCTGGTGCATTTTGTGTTGTGTTAATGATATTTTCACTGACTTTGCAGCTTTTGATTTTATGTCCAACCATCTGGAGTTCTATCATGTTTCAGCACGTCGAAGCCTATCCTGGCGATCCTATCTTGTCTTTGAACGAGGCCTTTGGTAAAGACCCTCGCACCAACAAGATCAATTTGTCTATCGGTATTTATTTTGACGATGCTGGCAAGATTCCCATGCTGCCATCCGTACGTGCAGCAGAACACAAGGTCGTGGCAGATGCTGGCGCACGCCCTTATTTGCCTATGGAAGGCGCAGCGAATTTCCGTACTGCGGTGCAGGAGCTTTTGTTTGGTGCAGACAGTGCTGCAGTTAAAGCTGGCCGTGTCGTGACTATCCAGGCTGTTGGTTCCAGCGGTGGCCTCAAGGTTGGCGGTGATTTCATCAAGCGTTATTTCCCGACATCGACAATGCTGGTCAGCGACCCTACCTGGGATAATCACAAGGCTGTGTTTGAAGGTTGTGGTCTGACCGTCAAAACCTATCCTTACTATGACGCGGCAACTGGTGGTTTGCGTTTTGATGCAATGATAGAAGCATTGAAAGCCGCAGAAAAGAAAAGCATCGTCCTACTGCATGCCTGCTGCCACAACCCTACCGGTGTCGATCTGACGCAAGAGCAGTGGCAACAACTAGTGCCGGTATTGAAAGAGCGTGAACTGATTGCCTTCCTTGATCTGGCTTATCAGGGCTATGGCGACGGTATCGTGGAAGACGCTTATGCAGTACGCATGCTGGCTGACCAGGGTTTGAGCTTTTTCGTTGCCAACTCCTTCTCCAAGAGCATGAGCCTGTACGGCGAACGTTGTGGTGCCCTGAGTGTAGTTTGCCCAGACGCAGCACAGGCAGTGAATGTACTGGGCCAGATGAAGGCAACGATACGCCGCAACTACTCCAATCCACCTCTGCACGGTGGTCAGTTGGTGGCCCGCGTACTGAGCGACCCTGAACTGCGTCCTATGTGGGAAGCAGAAGTCGTTGCCATGCGTGACCGTATCCAGCTCATGCGCCGCAAATTGCACGACGTACTGACCGCAAAATTGCCAGGCCGTGATTTCAGTTATTTCCTTACGCAACGCGGCATGTTCAGCTACACAGGTCTGACTGCTGAGCAGTGTGATCGTCTGAAAGAAGAGTTCGGCGTTTACTTGGTTCGTTCTGGCCGTATGTGTATTGCCGGTTTGAATACTGGTAACGTCGAAGCGACTGCGAATGCCATTGCAGCTGTTTTAGGCTGATTGTCCCTGCCCCTGTCAGTACACCTTGCGGGCAGGGGTTTTCATCGTTGTGGTTTTATATGAAAAATAGTTACCTGTTATCTTTGCTGGTGTTTTTCAGCGCAAATGCTTCTTCTGCTGAGCTGGTTTATAAAACCTATGTGAATGGTAGATATGGTTTTTCGATAGATTACCCAGATTACCTTATCCCGCAAGGCGAAGCTGCCAATGGCGATGGTCAGGTTTTTTTATCAAAAGATGGTGAAGCTGAATTGCGCGTTTATGCCAGAGCCTGCATAGATGACTGGGATACTACTCCGGCAGAGTTCCTTAAAAAGGCAGAGATAGAAAAAGTGAAAGAAGGCAGGGTAATTTCTTATCGCGCCAAAGGAAAAGGCTTTGCCGTCGTCTCCGGCACCAAAGGCAAGCAGATTTTCTATGATAAATTACTGACGACTGGTAACTGGTGTACTTTCTTTCAATGGAATTACGCAGCCAGCAATAAAGAAAAATACGATGAAGCAACCAGGCTCATCGCAAATTCTTTCAAGCCCTGATCTTTCTATGATGTGGCTGCAGCTCTTTTGTGCGCTGCAATTTTCCAGGCGACCAATCTTGTGTCGCCCACTCATGTCAAAAGTTCTTAACGTGCATCTCTGAGGCTAGCAAAGGCAAGCTGCATGCATTTTCATTGCATCCCATAGTTTGTGCAGTTTTTTCCTTATCCGTAATGACGGGCGTTTCTGTCGCAACCGTTTCTGCCACCAACTGACCCAGCATGTTGCCCAGTTTAAGGTCATCAATATGACCAAAGTGATGAAATCTGATAAGCCCCTGTCGGTCTATGAGTAACACGCTTGGTGTGCCGCGCAAGCCATATTTCTGCATGCTCAAAGGTATTCCACTGACTGGATCTGGCATGTCGATGGCGATAGGGAAGCGCAAATGGTATTCATGGATAAAAGCTTTTAAGGCTTCTTTCCCCATCGCATGATGATGCTCAAACACTGTGTGCAATCCTAAAACAGCAAGTTCTTGCTGTGAAAATGCATTTCTTACTGCGCTTGCCTGTGGCAAGCCATGCGTGACGCAGGCAGGGCATAGCATTTGAAAACTATGCAGTAACACGACTTTACCGCGTAAAGACTGCAGGCTGATAGCTGTATCAGTGTTGAGCCAATCCGATGTGATGAGTTCAGGTGCGATACTGTTGATCATGGACATCTCCATTTTCCTTTTTATTTGAATTTATCTGGGCCGGGCGCGGAGTTATCCGCACCCGGAAAACCTGATTAATTTTTGTTCGTTGAATTCAGTTTGATTTTGGGAAAATCAACCGGTACGTCCAGTGCCACATTGATATAGTTGGTGTACAGATTGAGAGCAATGTGCGCCATGATTTCAACGATATGCTCATCGTCATAACCATGTGACCGCAAGGCTTCCACATCATCTTTATTGATTTGCGCCCGCTGGGTAACTACCTTCAGTGCAAATTTCAATGCTGCATCAGTTTTCGCATCATCTGAATTGCCTGATTGCGCTGCCGCCATTTCTGCGGCACTGGCGCCTGCTTTTTGTCCCAGCACTGTATGTGCTGCCAGGCAGTATTCGCACTGATTCTGGTTTGCTATGGCAACTGCAATTTGTTCTCCCAGTTTTGCTGGAATGACGCCGCTACCGAGCGCCCCAAATGCAGACCACATGCTGTTAAGGGCTGCACTAGAGTTGGCGACAGCGCGGAACATATTTGGCGTGGCACCAAAGGCAGTATTGATGTCATTCAAAATGGCATGACGTGTACCAGATGTTTCTTTGGGATTGATGAGTTGAACATGGGACATGGTGATTCCTTTCGGGTTTTCGATGTTGGTTTACTGATTGAATTTACCTGGCAGGCTTAGATTGCCTGAGGCGACTTTGAAAACATTGGAGACGCAAAGCAGTGGTGCATGGACACTGGCATTGACACGCAGGGCAGCGGTGACACCATCAAAACCGGCAGATTGAATGCTGGCGATATCATCAAAGGGCACACGCACTTCCAGCGTCTTGCCTTTGAATGCAGGGTTCCAGCCGGGGCTGTCTATGAGTATTGGCAAGCCTGGCCAGGTTTTGGGTAGGTGAGGTTTGCTACCCTCGGGAATATCAACCACCTTCAGCGCATCTTTGCCACAGGCCTGGTCGGGCTGCAAGACTACCCAGTGTGAGTGCCAGACATTGCCATCATTGCTGGGATTGCCATCGCCGTTTTCATCAAACAGTGGGGTGTCATCAAAGTCAGGGTGGGAAGTGACAGCAAAAGCCAGGATGCCACTTTTAGGCTCGAAACCGACTACGGATGGGTCCAGAGAGGTTGGCCACACATAAGAGAAAACAGAACTGCCCGCGAGCTTGCCTGATTTGGCAGGCCTGGTTTTTCCAGCCTTGCCTGAGACGGCAATATGAAAAACTGCCACATTGCTTTCAGTCGTGATCTTGGTATGGAAAATATCAAAGTCAGGTTTGATTTTGCTGCTGGCTTCAGTTTGTATACCACCCTGATGTGCGTGATCATGTGCTGCTGCCCAGTGTGTTGCGCTGACCATGGTCAGGCTGAGACCAAAACCAAGACTGAGGCAGAGTTTTTTGTATCTGTGTTCCATGTTTATCTTTCAAAGTTCATGTGACGGTTCTGTTTTTGCTACGCATTGCCAGGCTAATTTCTGATACGTGTACTTCTCTCATCGGATGCAAGAACCACAGCATCAAATATTATAAATAGGAGTCCTAATTAAATGAGTCAAAAAAATAGGCAATCTGCCTTGGCTAACTCATTTCAGCTATTCCATTCTTATCTATGTCATTTTTATTTCCTTTCTATTTTTTCCCAGTTATTGCGAATGATGTTGCTTGCTGTTTGTTGATGTTCAGGGCAGTCCAGGCGCAATTGCTCTTTGCGTAAAGGCGCATCCACCAGGGCGCAATGGTGGGGCGCGAGCACATCGTCGTGTCTGTTCGGCATAAAATGCGCACAAGTGACACAGGCGCGTATATCGGGGAAATGCTCAGCTTGCTGCAATTTGCCTATCAGATTCAACAGGCTGGTAAAAGTTTGCTCTTGTGCTGCAGGTGACAACTGATCGATAGCCTTGCTGGCAAAGTCGGTTGCACCAGCTATTTTTTTGACTAGCGCATGACCATCGGCAGTGAGTCTCAAGGCAATGGCGCGCCCATCGTCTGGAGCGCGGGCTTTTTCTACCAGTCCCTTGGCAGTCAATGAACTTACCGAGTCGCTGGCGCTGGCGGTGCTGACGCCCAATTGTTCGGCTATCCACGACAACCTGACAGCGTCTTTGCGTGCTGCCAGCATGTCTATGATATCGACTTGGGTGGGATTCAAACCTTCAGATGTGGCGAATTGCCAGGTGCCCGAGCGCAATACGCCGGCAATTCTGGCAATCGCATCCAGTATGCGTTCACTGGTTGCTGGCGTTTCTTCCCAAGGATGGCTGGCTGGCTTTTTCATGCAAACATTATGGCGCAATAAAATACATATGTAAAGGAGTCCTAATTAAATTGTTTGTGGTTAGCTTTATTGTGGATTTACCTGCTTCTATACATTGGGTTTTGTCAGTGTGGTCATAGGCGGGTGCAACTGATGCTGAAATCAGGTGCTGAAGCTGGAAACGCTTAATTTATCTTCTGGCATGTTAATCCACTGAGTGCAGGCGTGTTTCAGCTTTTCAGAATTGCCGTTGGTGTAAGCATTAATGTGGGGAGTATCGCTATCACTGCTTGTCAGCTCACGCTCTGCTAGCAAGCGTTGTAATTGAGACGCAACGGCTTTTCCGGTATCAATCAGTGTGATGGGATCACGGTCAGGGATATGCGCAGACGTGAGTTCCTGTATGAGCCTGGCTACAAAGGGATAATGGGTGCAACCCAATACCAGGGTGTCGACTTTTGCATCAAGCAAAGGGCTCAGATATTTTTTCAGCAAAATCCTGGTCTCTTCTGCATTTGCTTCGGCTTTTTCTATTTGATCGACCAGGCCTATGCAGGCTTGGGGAATAAATTCCACGCCGGTCTCTGCACTTAACTTTGTGCTCAAGTGCCGATATTTTTCGCTTTGTATTGTGGAGAGGGTGGCCAGTACGCCGACTTTCTTTGTCTTGCTGAGCAGGCTTGCCGGTTTCAAACCAGGTTCCATGCCAACAATGATGAGCTCAGGGTAATGCAAGCGCAGGTGCTTGATGGCTGCAGCGGTTGCGGTATTACAGGCAACTACCAGTGCCTTGATTTTCTTGCTCAACAAAAAATCTGTAACGGCGATACTGCGTTCCAGAATTTCTGAGCTGGTCTTGTCACCATAAGGTGCAAAACCTGAATCTGCCACATAGAGCAATGCTTCATGTGGCAGGGTTTGGCGTATGTGCAGCAATACTGACAGACCACCAAGGCCAGAATCAAATACCCCTATAGGAGCAGAGCGTGCAATTTCCTCTGATGCCATCGGGGTATTTATTCCTGTTTCAGCCAGTAATATTCAACAATAATCAGGATACGATCAGGATGCACTGACAGGAATGATACCTATCTTCTCTTGCCATTCTTTAGGGCCAGTGTTGTGTACAGACGTACCGCTGGAATCAACCGCCACCGTGACAGGCATGTCGACGACATCAAATTCATAGATCGCCTCCATGCCCAGGTCAGCAAAACCAACTACCGTAGCTGATTTGATGGCTTTGGAAACCAGGTAAGCCGCGCCACCCACTGCCATCAGATATGCAGACTGGTGTTTGCGTATGGATTCGATGGCGACTGGGCCGCGTTCTGCCTTGCCTATCATGGAGATCAGGCCGGTTTTTTCCAGCATCATGTCGGTGAATTTATCCATGCGGGTTGCAGTAGTCGGGCCAGCTGGACCAACTGCTTCATCACGCACAGGATCAACCGGGCCTACGTAGTAAATCACGCGGTTGGTGAAATCGACAGGCAATGGCTCATCCTTGGCCAGCATGTCTTGAATACGCTTGTGGGCGGCATCGCGGCCAGTCAGCATTTTGCCGTTCAGGAGCAAAGTCTGACCTGGCTTCCAGGACGCGACTTCTTCCTTGGTCAGGGTGTTCAGATCGACGCGTTTGGATTTTTCTGTATCAGGTGCCCAGCTTACATCTGGCCAGTCAGACAGTTTTGGAGGTTCAATATAGCTAGGGCCAGAACCATCAAGTACAAAGTGCGCATGACGTGTCGCCGCGCAATTAGGGATCATGGCAACAGGCTTGGATGCAGCATGGGTAGGGTACA
>Ga0207952_1000759_pt1 | contig 19774 bp, 13 predicted proteins | sample SubbioR12Aug_8Ca_FD_184831 | JGI IMG/M metagenome (GOLD analysis project Ga0207952, IMG submission 184831) | Serpentinite rock and fluid subsurface biosphere microbial communities from McLaughlin Reserve, California, USA - CR12Aug_8Ca (SPAdes) | ecosystem: Environmental > Terrestrial > Deep...
CCCTGACAGCCGGCGACACAGCCAACACGACGCTGGCCGCGGCGATCTCCGGCACCGGCTCCCTGGTCAAGCAGGGCACGGGCACGCTCACCCTGACCGGCGACAACAGCCATAGCGGCGGTACCACGATCTCCGCCGGCATTCTCCAGGTAGGCAACGGCGGCACGACCGGCTCGCTGGCCGGCAGCGTGCTGAACAACGGCACGCTCGCCTTCAACCGCTCCGACTCGGTCACCTTTGGCGGCACGATCTCGGGCAGCGGCGCGCTCGACAAGCTCGGCGACAACACGCTCATCCTCACCAGCAACAACACCTACAGCGGGCTCACGACCATCGCTGCTGGCACGCTGCAGCTCGGCAACGGCGGCACGACGGGCTCGATCACGGGCAACGTGCTCAACAACAGCGTCCTGGCGTTCAACCGCTCGGACGACATCGTCTTCGGCGGCAACGTCGACGGCTCGGGCGCGATCTCCTATATGGGGCCGGGCAAGGTGACCCTCACCGGCACCATCAGCAATACCGGCGGCGCGGTGCTGGCCGGAGGCACAGTACAGGCCGGCTCGGATGCGGCCCTGGGTGCCGCGGGCGCCACGCTGACCTTCGCCGGCGGCACGCTGCAGGCGACGGATAGCTTCACGGTCGGGCGCCCTCTCAGCCTGATCACCGGCGGTGGCACGATCGACACGGCGGGCAACACGCTCACGGTCAGCGGCAACGTCACGGGCGCCGGCGGGCTCACTAAGACCGGCGACGGCACGCTCGTGCTCAACGGCGCCAGCAGCTACACCGGCGGCACGACGGTCTCGGGCGGCATCCTGCAGGGCAACACCGCGAGCCTGCAGGGCAACATCCTCAACAATGCCACCGTGGCCTTCAATCAGACGGCCAACGGCACCTATGCGGGCGCGATGTCGGGCAGCGGCGGCGTCTCGATCGGCGGCGGCGGCGAGCTGACCTTCACCGGCAACAACAGCTACACCGGCACCACGACCATCGCTTCAGGGAGCAAGCTGTACCTCGGCGGCACGCTCGGCGGCGCGGTAAGCAACAGCGGCGAGCTGCGCTTCTACCGGTCCGACACGCTCACGGTCAGCTCCAGCATCAGCGGCAGCGGCGGCGTCTTCCTCGAGGAGGACAGCGGCACGACGATCTTCACCGGCAACAACAGCTACACCGGCACGACGCGCGTCTGGAGCGGCAGCACGCTCCAGGTCGGCAACGGCGACACCTCGGGAACGCTGGGCGCCGGCCGGGTCTCGATCACCAACGGCACCCTGAAGTTCGACCGCTCCGACACGCTGGTCGTCACCGGCGAGATCTCGGGCAACGGCAACGTCGTCCAGGCCGGCAGCGGCACCACGGCGCTCACCTTCAACAGCATCTACGGCGGCACGACGACGATCGAGGCCGGCACGCTCAAGCTCGGCAACGGCGACACGACCGGCTCGCTCGGCAGCGGCAACATCGTCAACAATGCCACGCTGGCTTTCGACCGTTCGAACAACCTGTTCGTCGCCAATGCCATCTCGGGCACCGGCGGCGTGGAGCAGGTCGGCTCCGGTGCGACCTACCTGACCGGCAACAACACCTACAGCGGCACGACGACGATCTCGGCCGGCATCCTGAACGTGGGCAACGCCGGCTCCTCCGGCACGCTGGGCACCGGCAATGTCGTCAACAACGCGACGCTCAGATTGTTCCGTGGCGACAACATCGAGATCGCCAATCAGATCTCGGGCTCGGGTAACCTCGTCAAGGCCGGCGCCGGCACTGCCACGCTGACCGGCAGCAACAGCTACAGCGGCACAACCTCGATCCTTTCTGGAATCCTGCGCATCGGTACCGGCGGCACGCTGGGCAGCGGCGAGGTCATCAACGAGTCGCGGCTGGAGTTCAGCCGATCGGACGCGCTCACGATGTCTAACGTCATCTCCGGCAGCGGGCACGTGACCCAGACGGGCGCCGGCACGACCAGCCTCACGGGCAGCAACAGCTACAGCGGCGGCACCTCGGTGCTGGCGGGCGCGTTGATCGGCAATTCGGCCAGCCTGCAGGGCAACATCCTCAACAACGCCAGCGTGACGTTCAACCAGGCCGGCACCGGCACCTACGCCGGCAACATGTCCGGCAGCGGCAGCATGACCCTGCAGGGCGGCGGCACGCTCACCGTGACCGGCAACAACACCTACACCGGCGCCACCACGGTCAATGCCAGCACGCTCATGGTCAACGGCAGCCTCACCAGCACCGTGAACGTAACCAACGGCGGCATCCTCGCCGGCAACGGCAGCACCGGCGGCTTCGTCTCCAACGGCGGCATCATCGCCCCCGGCAACTCCATCGGCACCCTCAACATCAACGGCAACTTCACCCAGAACGGCGGCACTTACGTCGTCGAGGTCAATGCCCAGGGCCAGAACGACCGCGTCAACGTCAACGGAACCGCCACCGTCAACGGCGCCACCGTCCAAGTCGTCGCCGCGCCCGGCAACTACGCCACCAGCACGACCTACACCATCCTCAACGCGACCGGCGGCGTCAGCGGCACCTACTCCGGCGTCAACAGCAACTACGCCTTCCTGACGCCGTCGCTCACCTACAACGCCAACAACGTGTTCCTGACCTTGGCGCTGCAGGGCAGCACGCCCTTCTCCGGCTTCGGCGGCAACACGGCGAACCAGCGCGCCGTTGGTACGGCGCTGGACCAGTCCTATGCCGGGGCCACCGGCGACTTCGCGACTGTGATCGGCGCGCTCGCCAACCTCAGCACCGCCCAGGCATCGCCGACGCTCAACGCCATCAGCGGCCAGCCCTATGCCGACTTCGGCACCACCAACGTCGCCGGCGCATCCCTGTTCATGAACACCCTCGGCCAGCAGATGGCCAATGCCCGCAGCGGATCGGCCGCTGGCGCCCGTGTCGCGCTGGCGCAGGCCTGCGAGATCGAGGCCTGCGACGAGGCACGCCCGCTCAGCGCCTGGTTCAGCGGCCTCGGCGGCCTGGGTTCGGTCCAGGGCAACGGCAACTCATCCACCCTCACCTATAACGTGGGCGGCGGCGCCGCCGGCATTGACTGGCGCTTCGACCCGCGCTTCCTGGTCGGCCTTGGCGTCGGCTACGCCCGCGGCACCCAGTGGGTGAACTCCTTCATGGGCCAGGGCTGGAGCGACAGCGTCTCCATGGCCGCCTACGGCTCCTTCACCCAGGCCGGCTTCTACGCCGATGCGCTCGCCGGCTACGCCTATTCCAATAATCAGATGCAACGCCAGATCCAGATCCCCGGCCTGCAGCCACGCACCGCCTCGGGCAGCACCGGCGCCAACCAGTTCCTCGCCCAGGTCGAGGCCGGCTACAAGCTCGGCCTCCGGGACATGGCCACAGTCACCCCCTTCGCCCGCTTCCAGACCAGCAGCACAACGCAGAATGCCTTCACCGAGTCGGGTGCGAACTCGCTCAACCTCAACGTGGCGCAGCAGACCACGACATCGCTGCGCACCGTGCTGGGCGCCGAGTTCGGCAGCACCATCGGTGCCTTCGGCCTCAACCTTCGGCTCGGCTGGCAGCACGAGTATGCCAACACCGCCCGGCCGATCACCGCATCGTTCGCTGGCGCGCCGTCGGCATCGTTCACCGTCTATGGCGCCACGCCGACGCGCGATTCCGTCATCGTCGGCCTCTCCGCCACAGCCAACGTTGCCGCCGCCACGCAGCTCTACCTCCGCTACGACGGCGAGCTCGCCTCAGGCACCGACAACCACGCCCTCACCGCCGGGCTGCGACTCTCCTGGTAAGGCCCGATCAGTAGCCTTCGTGTATCAGCGGGAACGCGCTGTGCACGCCAGGCAAGTTGGTCGGCGCGCTGGCCGAGATATAGCTCTTGTCGAGCTGCTTCAGGCTGGTGACTCCGAGCAGTCCCATCGCCTCCCTCACCTCCTCCTCGAGGAGTTCGATCACCCGCTCGATGCCGGCGGCACCGGCGGCGGCGAGTCCGTAGCAATAGAGCCGGCCGAGCCCAACCCAGTCGGCACCCATGGCGATCGCCTTCACGATGTCGCTGCCGCGGCTGAAGCTGCCGTCGACAATGACCTTGGCGCGCCCGGCGACGGCATCGATCACCTCCGGCAGCACCTCGGCCGAGCCGCGGCCATGGTCGAGCTGACGACCGCCGTGATTGGAGCAATAGACCGCCCACATGCCATGCTGGCAGGCGATCTCGGCATCCTCGGCGGTGCCAATGCCTTTCAGCAGGAACTTCACGTCGGGGAATTTTTCCCGCACCGCCGCCACATCGGCCCAGGAGAACGCCGCCTGATGATCCTGGCCGACCGCCGCCGTGCGCCAGGACTTCACGAAACGCTTGGCGATGTCGCGTTCGCGCCGGCTGTAGACCTGGGTATCGACGGTGATGCAGAAGGCGTCGTAACCGGCGTCCATCGCCTGCTTCACCCGGTCGACCACCCATTTGGCGTCGCCGCGCACGTAGAGCTGGTAGATCTTGGGCGCGGTGCCGCCCTTGACGATGTCCTCGAGCCTGAGCGTCGTCACCGAGCTGATCAGCATCGGCACGTTGCCCGCCCCGGCGCCCCTGGCGACGGTAATGCCGCCGCCCGGCTCGAAGGACTCCAGCGAGCCGACCGGCGCCAGCATCACGGGCAGACGAATCTTGTGGCCGAAGATTTCCGACGAGGGATCGATTTTCGACACGTCGCGCAACACGCGCGGCTTGAAGGCAATGCAGTCGAGTGCGAGCCGATTGCGCCGAAGCGTGGTCTCGGTTTCGGTGCCGCCGATCAGATAGTCCCAGATATTGGGACTGAGACGGATCTTGGCCGCCTTGACGATCTCATGAAGCGTCGCAAATTCGGTCTCGAGGCCGCTCGCCATTCTTCCCCCAAAGCATTCCGGTCGCCCGGCTTTTCTTGCGCGTCCGTCGGGCCGCGTCAACGCACCGACACAATTTCGCCACCATTGCGCGCCGCGCGGAACCGCCACCAACCGCTGCCATTGACGATGACGCCTTTCGACGATTTGATCGCGACCTGACTATCGCCCGGCGAAATGCGCGGCAACGAATGCTGGCAAACCGGCAAAAAAAGACGAGGCACACGATGAAGAGACGGGTTCTGGCCAAGGCACTGATGGTTGGAATGATGTGGACGCCGGCATTCGCCGCCGATCCGCTGCCACCGCTGCAGGAAACACCTGTGCTGGCCGATAAGGTGAAGTCAGGCGCGCTGCCGCCGATCGCCAAGCGCATTCCCGAGCAGCCCTGGATCATCAAGCGGTTCGCCGGCGGCGAAGGCCCGGGCAAGCAAGGCGGCCAACTCAACATGCTGGTCGCCGGCGTGCGCGATTCACGCTTGATGACGGTCTACAGCTACACCCGCCTGATCGTGTACGACGACAAGTTCAAGCTGCACCCCGACATCCTGGAAAGCTACGAGGTCAAGGAAGGTCGCGAGTTCACGTTGAAGCTGCGGGCCGGCCACAAATGGTCGGACGGCCATCCCTTCACCACCGAGGATTTCCGCTTCTTCTGGGAGGATGTTGCCAACAACAATGAGCTGTCGCCGTCCGGCCCCTCGGTCGAGCTTCTCGTCGACGGCAAGCCGCCCAAGGTCGACATCATCGACAAACTGACGATCAAGTATACTTGGGACAAGCCCAACCCCTACTTCATCGAAAGCCAGGCGCGCGCAGCGCCACTCTTCCTTTACCGGCCGGCACACTACCTGAAGACGCTCCACGGCAAATATACGCCTGAAGAAGAGATCCTGAAGCTCCACAAGGGTACCCGCTGGGTCAATATCTACCGCCGCGTGGACGTTATGTACGGCAACAGCAATATCGACATGCCGACGCTGAACCCCTGGGTTCTCGCCACGCCGTTCCCGGCCCAGCGCTACGTCTTCACGCGCAACCCCTACTATCACCGCATCGACGAGAAGGGACAGCAGCTTCCCTACATCGACGACGTGATCATGACCGTGGCGGCGACCAACCTGATCCCGGCCAAGGCGGGCCTCGGCGAAGCCGACCTGCAGCCGCGCTATCTCAACATGCGCGACTACACCTTCCTGCAGAAGAGTGCCAAGACATCAGGCGTCAACGTTCGTCTATGGGAATCCGGCTCGGGCTCGCAGATCGCACTCTATCCCAACCTGACCGCGACCGACGAGGAGTGGCGCAAGCTGATGCGCGACGTCCGCTTCCGTCGCGCGCTGTCGGTGGCGATCGATCGCGACGAACTGAACCAGGTCGTCTATCTCGGCCTTGCCAAACCCTCCAACAACACGGTCATGGAGCGTTCCGAGCTGTTCAAGCCGGATTATGCGACCAAGTGGGCGAATTTCGACCCCAAGCTCGCCAACAAGCTCCTCGACGAGGTCGGCCTCGCCAAGCGCGGTCCCGACGGCACCCGCCTGCTGCCCAGCGGCAAGCCGGCGACCATCGTGATCGAGCATGCCAGCGAGGAGACCGAAGACGCCGATGCCCTGCAGCTGATCGGCGAATTCTGGAAGAAGGTCGGCATCAAGATGCTGACCAAGCCCCAGACGCGCGAGAATTTCCGGCTCAGGGCCTTCTCGGGCGAGGCGATCATGACCGCCTTCGCCGGCAACGTGACCGCCGTGCCGACGGTCAACACCAGTCCCAAGGAATTCGCGCCGACGATGCAGGGCGGGCTTCAGTGGTCGCGCTGGGGCATGTTCATCGAATCCAAGGGCAGCAAGGGCGAGAAATGCGACCTCGAGTCGGCCTGCAAGCTGCTCGACTATGTGAAGGAATGGGAGGCGTCGTCCGACGCCGCCGGGCGCCGCAAGGCATGGGACAAGATCCTCGAGGCCAGTGCCGACGAGGTGTTTTCGATCGGCACGGTGAACGGCATCCGCCAGCCCATCGTGGTCGGCCCCAAGGTGCGCAACGTGCCCAAGGAAGGCTATTCCGCCTGGGATCCCGGCGGATATATCGGGCTCTACCAGCCCGACACGTTCTGGATCGCGCAGTAACCGCTGTAACTACCGCGCGATCTTCCAGCCGACCTCGCTGGCGAAGCGTTCGAAGAAGTCGACGTCGTAAGCCTTCTCCGGCGTCTGCCGAACCAGCTCGTCGATGCGGTGCGCATCCTTGCCGACCAGGATGCGCCAGCGGTCGGCTTTTACGCCGTCGAGGATGACCGTGGCCGCTTCGGCGGCCGTCATCGGCGCGTCCTCGACGAACTTCCGTGCCCGCTCATGGACGAGCTTCTCGATCTCCGCGTCGGACATCTTGCCGGCATCGATGCCCATCGAGGCGACGCGCGCCCGCGCCAGGCGCAATTCCTTGGCGTTCAGCTTGTCGGTTTCGTTGCCGCTCTGCAGCCTGCGCGAATTGGCAGCGATCCCCGTGCCGATGTGGCCCGGCATGACAACGGAGCATTTGATGTGTGGCGCATTCAGCCGGAGATCGGTCTGCAGCGCCTCGGAGAAGCCCTTTACGGCGAACTTGGCCGAGGCGTAGGCCGTCTGCGGGATGTTGTTGCCGATCTGCGCCCAGAAGCCGTTGACGCTGGAGGTGTTGATGATGTGGCCCTTGTCGGCCTTCAGCATCATCGGCAGGAAGGCGCGCGTGCAGCGGTAGACGCCGCCCCAGCAGATGTCGAACACGCGTTCCCATTCGTCGCGGTCGTTGACGATCATGCTGCCGCCACCGCCGATGCCGGCGTTGTTGAACAGAAGATGGATGCGGTCGGTCTCATGCTGGGCTGCGACCTCGTCGCGGAAGCGTTGGACCCCCGCCTCGTCCGACACATCGACGATGTGCGTGGTGATCCGCAGGCCCTGCGGCAACCGCTCCTGCTCGCACAGGCGCTTGGTCTCGGCCAGGCCTGAGGCAGAGACGTCGCACATGGCGATGCTGCAGCCTTCCGCCACGAGCTGGCGGACCAGCTCGCGGCCCATGCCCGAACCGCCGCCGGTGACGACGGCCAACCGCCCCGCTAGATCCTTCATGCCTCGCTCCTCACCATGTATCGATATTCGGACGCTTCTTGTGGCGATGCGCCGGATGCGGCTTGTCGTCGAGCAGCGCGGTCGCGATCCAGCGCCGCGAATCGGCAGGGTCGATGACCTCGTCGACCTCGAAATAGGTGGCCGTGCTGAGCGCCTTGCCGCGCGCATAGGCCGCCGCCACCATCTTGTCGAACAGCGCTCGCCGCTCGGCCGGATCGGTGATCGCCTCCAGCTCCTTGCGGTAGCCGAGCTTGACCGCGCCCTCCAGCCCCATGCCGCCGAACTCGCCGGTCGGCCAGCTGAGCGCGAAGGTCGGCGCGTGGAACGAACCGCCGGCCATCGCCTGGGCACCGAGCCCGTAGGCCTTGCGCAGCACGATGGTGCCGAACGGCACGGTGAGGTTGGCGCCGGTCACGAACAGTCTCGAGCAATGGCGGACCAGGGCGGTCTTCTCGACCTCCGGCCCCACCATCATGCCCGGCGTATCGCACAGGAACAGGATCGGGATGTCGAAGGCATCGCACAGCTGCAGGAAGCGCGCAGCCTTGTCCGAGCCGTCCGAGTCGATGGCACCCGCGAGATGCGTCGGGTTGTTGGCGACGATGCCGAGCGGCTTGCCCTCGATGCGGCCAAACGCCGTCACCATGCCCAGCCCGAAGGCGCGGCGCAGTTCCAGCACCGACTCCTCGTCGCAGAGCGTCGCGATCACGTCGCGCACGTCGTAGACGCGCAGCCGGCTCTCGGGGATGACACGGCGCAGCAGCCGCTGGTCGGCCGCCCGCCACTCCGGCAACACACCCTGGAAGTAGGAGAGGTACTTCTTGGCGACAGCGACCGCCTCGGCTTCGTCCTCGACCGCAATGTCGACCATGCCGTTGGGCACCTGGACGCTCATCGGGCCCACTTCCTCGGGCGAGAAGACGCCGAGATTGCCGCCCTCGATCATCGCCGGTCCGCCCATGCCGATCGACGAATTCTTCGTGGCGATCACCACGTCGCAGCAGCCGAGGATCGCGGCGTTGCCGGCGAAGCAGCGGCCGGAATTGATGCCGACCAGGGGCACCGCGCCGCTCAGTCGCCCGAAGATGTGGAACGCCATGGTGTTGAGGCCGGCGACCGACTGCACGTCGATGTCGCCCGGCCGGCCGCCGCCGCCCTCGGTGAAGAACACCAACGGGATCTTCTGCTTCTCCACGATCTCGAACAGCCGGTCCTTCTTGTCGTGGTTGTTCTTACCCTGGGTGCCGGCGAGCACGGTGTAGTCGTAGTGCGCCACCGCCACGCGGCTGCGTTCCGGCCCGAACAGCGAGCCGTTGACCCGGCCGATGCCGGTGATCAGGCCGTCGGCCGGCGTCTTCTCGATCAGATCCTCGGCCGTGCGGCGCGTGCGCTGGCTGGCGATGGCGAAGGCGCCGTATTCGACGAAGCTGCCGGGATCGACCAGGTCGTCGAGGTTCTGCCGCGCCGTACGCTGGTTGGTCTTGCGCCGACGCGCCACCGCATCCGGCCGCTTCTCGTCGAGCGTCATCGCGCGGCGTTCGAAATATTCCGCGAGATCGGGCCGGATATGATCGAGGTCGATCTTGTCCTCGACCAACGCCCCCTTCACTTCGACATCGGCCTCCTCGACGAACAGCAGCGCGTGACCCTCGTAGATGGTCTCGCCGGCCTCGACCGCGATCCGCCGCACGTAGCCGCGCGCCGGACTCCTGATCTCATGCTGCATCTTCATCGCATCCATGATCAGCAGGGCTTGGCCGGCCGCGACGGCATCGCCCTCCTTCACGGCGATGCTGACGATCGTGCCCTGCATCGGTGCCTGGACCGGCACCGTGCCCTCGGGCGCGTCGCTCGCGGTCGGCGACGCGGCCTGCTGCACAGCCTTGCCGAAACTCAATACCGCCAGCGGATCGACGGCATCGACGCGCGCACCGGCCTGTCGTCCGCCCGGATGGGCCGCGATCACCGTCTGGAAATACATTCCCGACTGCGGCTTCGTCGCCGCCTCGACCAGCTCCCTGGCATGCTCGTCGACGAAGCGCGTATGCACGCGATCGGCACGGAAATCGGGATGGACGAGCAGGGCGCGCAGGAAGGCGATGTTCGAGGGAGCGCCCTCCAGCCTGAATGCCGCCAACGCCCGCTCGGCCCGCGCCAGCGCTTCGCCGAAATCCGGCGACGGCGCATGCACGATCACCTTGGCCAGCAGCGAGTCGAAATTGGGATTGGTGCGATAACCGGCGTAGCCGTAGGTATCGACGCGCACACCGGGTCCCGATGGCGGCTCGAAGACGATGAGCGTGCCGCCACCCGGCTTGGCCGAGCCGTCGGCCGTCATGGTTTCCATGTTGATACGTAGCTGGATGGCATGGCCGCGCGGCGTGAGACCCTTCACGCCGACCGCGTCGAGCGACGCACCGCCCGCCAAGCGCAACTGCGCCTTGACCAGATCGACGCCCCAAACTTCCTCGGTCACCGTGTGCTCGACCTGCAGGCGCGGATTGGCTTCGATGAAACAGAAGAAATCCCGGGCGGCATCGTCGACCAAAAACTCGAAGGTGCCGAGGCTGCGGTAGTTCACCGCCTTGGCCATCGCCACCGCCGACTCGACGATCTTGTGGCGCATCGCGTCGGAAAGGCTGGGGCTGGGCGCCAGCTCGACGATCTTCTGGCTGCGGCGCTGGATCGTGCATTCGCGCTCGCCGAGCGCCACGATCCCGCCGGCGCCGTCACCCACGATCTGCACCTCGATGTGGCGGGCACGAGCGATCAGCCGCTCGGCATAGAGGTCCCCATTGCCGAATGCCGCCTTGGCCTCGGCCGCAGCACGCGTAAAGGCCTCCGGGATCTCGTTCGCGGCGGTGACGATGCGCATGCCGCGCCCGCCACCGCCGGCGATCGCCTTGATGACGATGCCCGACTTGCCGTGCTTGGCGAAGAATGCCTTGACGCCCGCGACGTCAGTCGCGCCATCGGTGCCCGACAGCACCGGCGCGTTGTTCCTGCCCGCATGCGCCCGCGCCCGAGCCTTGTCGCCGAAGAGGTCGAGCTGCTCGGGCGTCGGGCCGACGAAGGTCAGGCCTGCATCGACGCAGGCACGCGCCAGGCCGGCGTTCTCGGACAGGAAGCCGTAGCCGGGGTGGATGCTGTCGCAGCCCGTCGCGCGCGCCACGGCGATTACGCCGGCAATGTCGAGATAGGTAGCGGCGCCACGACCCTTCAGGGCCGTCACCTCATCGACGCGCTTGACGTGCAGCGCATTGGCATCGTCCTCGGAGTGGATGCCGACCGTGGCGATGCCGAGTTCGGCGGCGGCCTGGGCGATGCGGATGGCGATTTCGCCACGATTGGCGATCAGGAGTTTCTTGAGCATGGTACCGAGTATCGAGGTAAAAGCCTGATATGTCGAAACGACTGCTGATTGTGGCCCACGCCCCGTCGGAGAACACCCTCTCCCTGCGCGAGGCGGTGGAACGCGGCGCGCGGAGCGAAACGGGCCTTGATATCCGGGTCGTGGCGCCGCTTCAGGCCGGACCTGAAGACGTGCTGGCGGCGCAGGCCATCATCCTGGGGACGACCGAGAACCTCGGCTACATGAGTGGCGCCCTAAAAGATTTCTTCGACCGCAGTTACAACCCTTGCCTCGAGAAGACACAAGGGTTGCCCTACGCGCTCTATATCCGCGCCGGCAGCGACGGCACCGGCACCCGTCGCGGCGTCGAGACCATCACGACCGGCCTGCGCTGGCGCGCCGTGCAGGAGCCGCTGATCTGCAAGGGCGCCTGGCAACCCGGCTTCGTCGAGCAATGCGAGGAGCTGGGTGCGGCCATGGCAGCGGGCCTCGCCGCCGGCATCTTCTGACTAGTGAGCCGTCCATCCGCCGTCGACCACCAGGCCGGCGCCGGTCATGAAACCCGCATCGTCCGACGCCAGAAACACAATGCCCTTGGCAATGTCCTGGGCGACGCCGAGCCGGCCGATCGGATGGAGGCCGAGCGTGGTCTTGCGCGCTTGCTCGGTGTCGTTGGTGCCGGTCTGGGCGGCGCGCATGACGAAGGTCTTCTCGCCCATGTCCGTCTCGATCAGGCCGGGATGGATCGAGTTGACGCGAATGCCGTAGCCCTTGCGGCCAAATTCCAGGGCCGTCGACTTGGTGAAGAGCGTTACGCCGCCCTTGGTCAGTGAATAGAGCGGGTCGAGCTGCGAGCCCACCAGACCAGCGATAGAAGCCAGGTTGACGATGTTGCCCTTGGACTTCTTGAGGTGCGGCAGCGCTGCGCGCGTGCCCAGCACCACGCCGGTCAGGTTGACGGCCACGAGCCTGTGCCAGTCGTCGAGGCTCGCCTCCTCGACACCCTTGCCGTTGAAGATGCCGGCATTGTTCACCAGCACGTCGAGCTTGCCGAACTTCGTGATCGTGGCGTCCATTGCCTCGGTCCAACTCGCCTCGCTGGTGACGTCGAGGTGTGCGTAGATCGCAGCGTCCCCAAGCTCCTTTACGGTCTGTCGACCGCGCTCGTCGAGCACGTCGCCGATCGCCACCTTGGCCCCCGCCTCGACCATGAGCTTCGCCGTCGCCGCGCCGATACCGCGCGCGGCGCCCGACAGAAATGCGACCTTGCCATCCAGCCTGTTCATCCGCTTCCTCCGGCATTGTCTCGATTTGCGCTCGCCCTGTTTGCAGCTATGCTCCGGGCAGAACAAGAAAAGAAACGAGGAGGACCGCCAGGCATGCGCCAAGGTCGGTTGGTTGCGACGGGTGTGATGCTGGCGTTCTGCCTGTTTGCACTCTGGCAGTCTTTGCTGCTGTCGTTGACGGATCGCCTGGGCCCCGGCCCGGGCTTCTTTCCGTTCTGGCTGGCGCTGATCGGCGCGGTGCTCGCGCTGGCGCTCCTCTTCACGACGTTTCGCGAGCCGATCGATCCGGCCGACGCCGAGGTTCGCATCCTGCCGCATGGCCCAGGAGCCAGGCGCTGGCTGGCCATCGTCGTGCTGGTGGCCGCTGCCGCGGTGGCGATGGAGATCGTGGGCTTCCGCCTAGCCATGCTGGTCTTCAACGCTGCCCTGGTGATTGCGCTGGGCGAGCGGCGTTGGTGGCTGATCGCACTGTTCGCCATGGCCGGCAGCTTCGGCGTGCACTACGTTTTCACCACCTGGCTGGACGTCCTTCTGCCGGCTGGTCGGATCTGGAGCTAGGCGATGGAGGCTTTTCACCACCTGCTCGCAGGTTTCGCTGCAGCCCTCACGGTCAAGTACCTGCTGTTCGCGCTGGCGGGCTGCGTGCTCGGCACGCTGATCGGCGTGCTGCCCGGCCTCGGTCCGGCGGCAGGCACGGCAATCCTGATTCCGCTCACCTTCAGCCTCGATCCCACGGGCGCCATCATCATGTTGAGCGCCATCTACTATGGCGCGATGTATGGCGGGACCATCACCTCGGTGCTGATCAACGTGCCTGGCGAGGCGGCCTCGGTCGTGACCTGCATCGACGGCTACCAGATGGCGTTGCAGGGGCGCGCAGGCTCGGCGCTCGCCATCGCGGCCATCGGCTCCTTCGTCGGCGGCACGCTCGCCACCGTGGCGCTGGTCCTCGTCGCCACGCCGCTCGCAACTCTGGCGCTCAAGTTCGGACCGGTTGAGTTCTTCGCCCTGATGGTGGCGGGCCTCTGCCTCGTCGTCGGGCTGGCCGGCAAGAACATGCTGGCGGCGCTGCTGATGACGGTGATCGGCCTGTTGTTCGCCATGATCGGCCTCGATCCGGTGCGCGGCGCACCGCGCTTCACTTTCGGCATCGAGGAACTCTACGACGGCATCGGCTTCGTGCCGGTGGTCATGGGCCTGTTCGGCGTCGCGGAACTGTTGATCGCGGCCGAGAAGCGGCAGGCCCGCATGATCCAGGCCGATCTCAAGAACTGGATGCCGACCAAGGAGGAACGCCGCGCCTCAGCCGGCGCCATCGGCCGCGGCTCGGCGATTGGCTTCGTCCTCGGCCTGATTCCCGGCGTCGGCGCCATCGTGCCGACCTTCATGGCCTACGTGATCGAAAAGCGGGTCTCCAAGACGCCGGAGCGTTTTGGCAAGGGCGCCATCGAGGGCGTGGCCTCGGCCGAGACTGCCAACAATGCCTATGCAAATGCCGCGATGGTGCCGCTGCTGGCGCTCGGCATCCCGAGTTCGCCCACCATCGCCGTCCTGATGGGCGCCTTCATCATCAACGGCCTGACGCCCGGCCCGTTCCTGTTCCAGGAGCGGCCCGAACTCGTGTGGACGGTGATCGCCAGCTTCTTCGTGGGCAATGCGCTATTGTTGATCCTCAACCTGCCGCTGGTCGGATGGTGGGCCAAGCTGCTCAAGATTCCGTTCAGTTACCTGTGTACCGGTGTGCTGATCTTCTGCGTGATCGGCGCCTACGGTCTCAAGCAGAGCCTGTTCGACGTCTGGGTGATGCTGGGCTTCGGCATCATCGGCTACCTACTGCGCAAGCTCGATTTCCCGATCGCACCGGCCATCCTGGCGCTGATCCTGGGGCCGATGATGGAGCGTTCGCTGCGCACGACCCTGGAAATGTCCGGCGGCAGCTTCGCGATCTTCCTCGACCGGCCGGTGGCGCTCGTGCTGCTGACCGTGCCGGTGATCGTGCTGGGCGCCCTCTTGCTCCGCCCGGGCACGTTCTCCAAGCTCCGGGAAACCGATACGGACTAATCAAAAAACACGCTGTCACAGGAGGAAACCATGATTCTTCGTCGTCGCACCCTGCTCGCCGCCTCGGCGGCCACCGCCACTGCCATCGCAAGCCCCGCCATTGCGCAAAACTATCCGCGCCGACCGGTGCAGCTCATCGTCGCCTTCGCGGCCGGCGGCAGCACCGACGTGGGTGCGCGCATCCTTGCCGCGGCGGCCGAAAAGGATCTCGGTCAGCCGATCACCGTGGTCAACAAGGGCGGCGCCGGCGGCCAGATCGGCTTCACCGAAATCGCGCGCGCCCGGCCCGACGGCTACACGCTGGGTTTCATCAACCTGCCCGCGGTCAACACCATCGTGCTCGACCCCGAACGCAAGGCCGCGTTCAACATGGAAAGCTTCATCCCGGTCGTGAACCAGGTGCTCGACCCCGGCCTGATCTGGGTCAAGGGCGACAGCCCCTACAAGTCGCTGAAGGATCTGGTGGACGCCGCCAAGAAGGAGCCGGGCAAGATTCGCGCCTGCACAACCGGCATCCTGAGCGACGACCACCTCGCCATCCTGATGATGCAGGAGGCGGCCAAGGTCGAGTTCCGCATCGTCCATTTCGACAGCGGCACGCAGCAGCTCGCCGGCGTCATGGGCGGCCATGTCGATGTGGCGTTCGACAACGTCGGCAGCGTCGTGAAGCGCGTCGAGTCGGGCGAAGCCCGCGGACTTGCGGTCACCGACGTCCAACGCTCGAAGTTCCTGCCCAACGTGCCCTGCACCAAGGAGCTGGACTACCCGACAGTGATCTCCTCCTCGACCCGCGGCGTTGCCGCGCCCAAGGGCACGCCGGCCGACGTCATCAAGGTGATCGAGACCGCCTTCCTGAAAGCTATCAACAGCGCGGACATGAAGCAGAAGATGGATGTCGCCGGCCTCGCGCTGAAGCCGATGGTCGGCGCCGAATACGCCAAGTACTACGCCGACCTGCAGAAGCAGGCGCAGAAGTACACGGAGTGGGCGCTGAAAATGCGGTAAAGCGCTTTCGCAGAAAGCGCTGGCGCCCGCCCAAGCTGACGCGTTAGGAGCGCGTCAGCTTGTTAAACGGCACGTCCTTGTCGACGCGGATGTCGGCCGGGAGCCCGAGCACGCGCTCGGCCACGATGTTGCGCAGGATCTCGTCGGTGCCGCCGGCGATGCGGAAGCCGGCACCGCCGATCCATTGCGCCTGGAAGCCGGCCGCATGCGGCACGTCTTCCTTCATGATGCCGGCATGGCCCATCAGCTCCATGGCGAAGGCGCCCATGTCCTGCATCTTGGGAGCTGCCACGATCTTGATGATCGAGGATTCCGGCCCTGGCGTCTGACCCTTGGACAGCGCCGTCAGTGTGCGGTAGCGCGTGAGCTTCAGACCCTGCTGCTGGACGTACCATTCGGCGATCTTGCCGCGGACCTGCTGGTTGCGGATGGCGGGGCCGTCCTCGAGGTCGGTGTCGCGGGCGAGTTCCATCAGCTCGTCGATGTCGAGACCGCCCGACGGCAGGCCGACGGCAAGGCGCTCGTTCATCAGCGTGGTCAGCGCCGCCTTCCAGCCCTCGCCGACCTTGCCAAGGCGCTGGCTGTCCGGGATGCGCACGTCGGTGAAGAATACCTCGTTGAAATTGGCGCCGCCCGATATCTGCTTGATCGGTCGCACTTCCACGCCCGGCGTCTTCATGTCGAGGAAGAACATGGTGAGGCCGGCGTGCTTGGGCACGTTGGGATCGGTGCGGGTGATGACGATGCCGAAGTCGCAATAGTGCGCGCCCGAGGTCCAGACCTTCTGGCCGTTGATGACCCAGCCCTCACTCCCATCCGGTAGTTTGGCACGCTCGGCCTTGGTGCGGATTCCGGCCACATCGGATCCAGCGGCCGGCTCGGAGAAGAGCTGGCACCAGACTTCCTGGCCGTGCAACGCCGGCTTTACATAGCGGGCGAGCTGCTCCGGCTTGGCATAGGCCATCATGGTCGGGATGCACATGCCGAGGCCGATATCGAAGAAGCCCAGAGGCACCAGGAAGTTCGCTTCTTCCTGCTGGTAGATCACCTGCAGGATCGGCGAGGCGCCGCGGCCACCGAACTCCTTGGGCCAGGTGATGCGCGCGTAGCCGGCCTTGGCCTTCTTGTCCTGCCACTCCTTGGCTTTCTTCAGTAGCTCGGGATCGTCGTTGCGCGCGCGAAAGCTCTGCTTGTCGTCGCTCTTGCGCGTGGCGTTGGCCTCGAGCCAGGTACGGACTTCCTTGCGGAAGGTGGCTTCTTCTGCGGTATCGTTGAAATCCATCGTGGTTTCCTCCTACGCCGCGTTCTTCTGTTCGAGGCGCGTCACCAGCTTGTCCTTCCACGCCATCGGCCCGCCGATCGACAGCGCCATCAGGCGCGAGCGGCGATAGTGGAACTGCGTGTCGGCCTCCCAGGTGAAGCCGATGCCGCCGTGGGTCTGGATGTTCTCCTTGGCGGCGAAGTCGTAGGCCTCGGTGGCGGCGATCCGCGCCGCCGCTGCCGCGACCGCGAGATCGGCGCCGCCCTCGGTCAGCATCATCGCGCCGTAGTAGGCGTTGGAACGGGCGAGCTCGAGCTTGACGTAGCAGTCGGCAAGCTTGTGCTTGATCGCCTGGTAGGAGCCGATGGCGCGGCCGAAAGCCTGGCGCTGCAGCGCATAGTCTCGCGCCATCCACATCGCGGCCTCGGCGCCGCCGACCTGGGCAAAGGCGAAATAGACCGCCGCCGCGTCGTAGAGCCGCTCGAGCAGCCGCCAGCCCTCGCCTTCGCCGCCCAACAGTTCGGCCGAGGCGTCCTTGAAAGTCAGTTCGGCGTGCTTGCGCGCCGGATCGATCGTCTCGACGCGCTTCTTTGTGACGGCCGCCTGCTTGAGATCGACCAGCACCAGCGACAGCGCACGGTCTCCGGCGCCGCCGGTATTGGCAAGCGCGACCGCGAAGGTCGCCGCCTCGCCATCGGTCACCGGCACTTTCTTGCCGTTGAGGCAGCCGCCGCCGAACAAAGTGCGGATGTTGCGCGGCTTGGGCGGCTGCGGCCCCTCGGCGATGGCGAGCGTGCCGATCGCCTTGCCTGACACGAGTTCCGACAGCCATTTCTTCTTCTGGGCGTCCGACCCCGCGAGCTTCAGCGCCTCGGTCGCCAGCACGACGGAAGTGTCGAACGGCACCGGCGCCGCAGCGCGGCCGATCTCCTCGGCCACGACGCAGACTTCGAGGGGCGACAGACCCGAGCCGCCGTACTCCTCGGGGATCCCGATGCCGGGCACCCCGAGATCGACGAGGCCCTTCCAGACGTCGTCGGCGTGGGTTTCGTTGCCGTCGAGCACGCGCCGCACGACCTTGGTCGGGCACTTGTCGGCGAGGAATTTGCGAACCTGCTCCTTGAGCAGCTTCTGATCATCGGAAAAATCGAAGTTCATGATGACCCGACCCTAGCAAGGCCGGCCGGTTCGGGGAACGGTTCTAGGTTTCGTCAGGCGGGTCCTCGGATGTGCTAGGCTGATGCCATGGACACACCCCAAATCACCGACTGGCACGCCCACGTCTATTTCGACCCCACCTCGCGCGACGCCGCCTGGGCGCTGCGCGAGCGCATCGAAAAGGCCTTCTCCATCGAGATGGGCCGCTTCCACGAAAAACCCGTGGGCCCGCATCCGCGCTTCAGCTATCAGGTCGCGTTCAAGAACGAGCAGCTGGCGCCATTGCTGTCGTGGTTGACGCTCAACCGCGGCGACCTCACGGTCTTCATCCACCCCAACACCGGGCACGATCTCGAAGACCATCGCGACCGCGCGATCTGGATGGGCCAGCAGGTGCCACTGGTGCTCGACATCTTCACCAAGAAGGACTGACCGAATGGACTCGCTGCTCCCCCTCGCCAAGCGCGTCGGCGAAAAACTGAAGGCGCGCAAGGAGACGGTCGGCGTCTCGGAATCCTCGGCCGGCGGCCTGGTGTCGGCGGTGCTGCTGGCGGTGCCCGGCGCCTCCGCGTATTTCATGGGTGGTGCCGTGGTCTATACGCGCCCGGCGGGTGACGCCTTCCTCGCGGTTCCGCGTGAGAAACGCGCCGGCGTGCGCTCGTCGAGCGAGCCCTGGGCTTTGCTCGCCGCCGAACATGTGCGCGAGCGCCTGAAGACGACCTGGGGCCTGGCCGAGACCGGCGCGTCGGGACCAACGGGCAATTCCTACGGCGATCCGGCAGGCCACACTTGCGTGGCGGTGGTCGGTCCCAAGGGCAGCATCGCGCGCACCTTGCGCACCGGCTCGGCCGACCGTGTCGCCAACATGCGCGCCTTCGCCGCCGAAGCGCTCAAGCTGATGGACGAGCAGCTCGTCTAGCTGCGCGGCTGCGGCCTTCCGCCGGCGGTCATGCCGCCGTCGATCACCAGCTCCTGGCCGGTCATGTAGTTGGCGGCCTCCGTGCAGAGGAACAGCACGCCGTTGGCGACATCCTGCGCCTCGCCGACGCGCGGCAGCGGCACGGACTGCGCGGCGCGTTCGCGCGGATCGATCGGCGCGTTGCGGCGGTTGCCCTCGGCGCCAGTCGGAATCTTGCCCCAGATCGGCGTGGCGATGATGCCGGGGTGGACGGAGTTGCAGCGGATGTTATCGGCGGCATGTTCCAGCGCCACCGACTTGGCGAGCAGCCGCACGCCGCCCTTGGTGGCGGAATAGGCAGCGAGTCCCGGGGCGCCGCGCAGTCCTGCGACCGACGACATCAGCACGATCGAGCCGCCACCCGCACGCTTCATCGCCGGAATGGCATGCTTGATCGAGAGGAACACGCCGTCGAGGTTGATGGCCTGCTGGCGCTGCCAGTCGGCCAAGCTCATCTCGGCGATCGGCGCCATGACGCCGATGCCGGCGTTGGCCACCATGATGTCGAGGCGGCCAAAACGCTTCTCGGCCTCGGCGATGACACCGGGCCATCCCGCCTCCTCGCGTACGTCGTGACGCAGGTAATATGCTTTGCCACCGGCCTTCGTGATGCGCTGGGCAACCTCCTTGCCGAGCGCATCGTCGATGTCGGTGATGAGGACCGCCGCACCCTCGCGCGCCAGCGTCTCCGAGCAGGCCTCA
>Ga0207952_1000760_pt1 | contig 19743 bp, 19 predicted proteins | sample SubbioR12Aug_8Ca_FD_184831 | JGI IMG/M metagenome (GOLD analysis project Ga0207952, IMG submission 184831) | Serpentinite rock and fluid subsurface biosphere microbial communities from McLaughlin Reserve, California, USA - CR12Aug_8Ca (SPAdes) | ecosystem: Environmental > Terrestrial > Deep...
CGGACAGGGACGTGGACACCACGCGTTACATTCAGGCGTCCACAAATATCGGGCGAAAAGCCCGCCGTTACCGGCTCTCCGGCGTGCGGGAAGCCGGAATCGCAGGGGGAGACTTGGAGGGGGACTTGCAGGGGGACTTCGGCGCGGAGCTACACCACGCGGGCCGGGACGACGGACGAAGCTGGAGTCAGCCTGCTCTAGCGCGCGATCCTGTCCAGCACGGGCAGGATGTACTCGCGAAACTTTTCCGGGTTCTCACTCATCGGGAAGTGGCCGAGTTCCTTCATGATCTGTGCTTCAGCTCCCGGGATCTGCGCCGCCGTCCGCAGCGTATCCTCGGCCGTGCAGGAGAAATCGTACTCGCCGGTCAGCAGGTAGAGCGGACAGACCTGGGTGTCGATCGCCTTCACCTTCTCGCGCAGGTCACCGTCGACGCGGTAGAAATAGAGGTCACCCTTGAACACGCCGGGGCCGCCCTGCATGTACATCCATAGCGTCTCGTGTCTGCTCACCGGAGGGCTCTGAGGGGCGATCAGGCCCGAGATGAGGCCGGCGCAGACCTCGCCACCGTGCACGTCGGGCCTGTGCAGCCAGGCGGTGTCGTACCAGGGTTGCTGGAAGTCGGCGGCCTCCAGCGCGATCAGGGCACGGAACTCGGCGGCATGTGCGATCGCCAGGTTGAGCACGATGCGCCCGCCGATCGAACAACCCATGACCACCGGCCTGTCGAGCTCCATGGCGCGGCAGAAGGCGCGGATGGCGGCGGTATAGGACGCCGTCGTCAGGCGATAGTCGTCGCCTTCCCAGCCGTCCGGCGGCGTCGACTTGCCGTGCCACGGCATGTCGAAGGCAAGCACGCGGAAACGGTTGGTGATCTCGGGGTCGGCCAGCAGGTGGCGGAACTGGCGGTTGTCGGCGCCGGCGGTGTGCAGGCAAACCAAAGGGATCCCCTGGCCTGCTTCCTCGAAATAGAGGCGGTGGGCGATATCGTCGATCTCGAGCCGCAGGTAGCGGCCGATCATGGGGTCGAGCGCCGGTGCCACAATCAGTTCGCCTCCGGTAACCGGCGCGGCAGCGCCAGCAGGTCCTTGAAGTACTGCAGGTTCTGCAACAGTGGCCGCAGGTCGCCGTCGAACGACGCCGCACCGCGCTTGGTGAGCGCGAAGAGATCGTGCCAGCCGGGATCGGGTACTTTTTGCCAATGGTGCAGCCAGGCTTCCTCGGTGGCGCTGACGGAGAACGCCACCGAGCGCAGCAGGTGCTGGCCGCGGGCGAGATCGGCGAGGGCGCCTTCTCGCAAGGTCAGGTAGAAGGGCTCGGCGCCGATATCGATGCGGCACTCGGCGTTCAGCCAGCGCCCGCGACGGCGCAGGTCAGAGTCGGCCGCGAGCAGGTCGGGCAGCCGGGCGAAGCGTTCGGCAGGGCTCATTCCTGCAGAATGTACTCGATCTCCGACCCATCGAAAGCCTTGAAAGCGGCCTTCACCCAGCGGCCGCGATCGTCGAACCATTGATCCAGGGTTATGTCGCCGCTGTAACGATAATGCGTCGCCTGGATCGAGCGCGACGAGGTCTTGATGGTCTCGCTTCCGAGATTGGCGATCTGGACTTTCGACGGCGTGCCGTACTGGGTGTTGAGCAACATCGACTGCTTGACCTGGTTCAGGTTCCAGTGAGTCGAAGGCAGTACCGTCGGCGGCAAGGCTTCGACGATAGCGTCGTTGCGCTGGAAACCCTGGTCGTTCACCGAGGTCGTGAAGCCCGTCTCCGGGCCCTTGCGTTCGACCGCAAGCCGATTGCCGTCATGACGGGCGCGCATCGTGAACTGCTTGCCGTTGTCGTCGGTCCTGGTATCGATCGACTGGAGCATGGAGCCCTTCCACACTTCGTTTCCGCGATGGCTATAGCGGTAAACGGTAAGGCCCAGCGCCTTGACTGCGAAATCGATCGATGTCGCCACGGCGCGCTGCTGGCCGTTGCCTTGGAAGGCCAGGGTGTGGCTGCCGATCTGCTGGCCGTTGCGATAGACGGCAAAGGCGTGGGTGCTGCCATAGGGGAAGTCGTCGGCCGCGACCGCTACGGCCGCTCCCGCCACCACAAGAACCGACGCGACAACCAGCCGACGCATATACCGACTCCTTGTCCAATTATACGTCGGAACGGGCTTCCAGATCACGTCGCAAGATCCAGCGGTCAAACGACGCGATCGGCCCGTAGCTTCTCGATAACGGCCGGCTCATAGCCAAGTTCCCGCAGGATCTGGTCGGTATGCTCGCCCAGCTTCGGGGCCCGGCGACGGATGGTGAGCGGCGTGCGAGACAGTTTTACCGGCTCCTGGAGCACCGGCACCGGCTTGGCCGCCCCGGGGAAGTCCATGGGATGCAGGAACTTGGCGTCCTGCACATGTCTGTCGTCCAGCGCCTGCTGTGGCGTATAGACCGGGCCGGCTGGAATGCGGTTGGCCTCCAGGGCGGCCAGCGCCTCGGCGGCGGTGCGGCCCTCACACCATTTCTGCATGATCGCCGACAGCGCCTCGCCATTGTCGCCGCGGGCAAGATCGTCCTTGAAGCGCGGGTCACCGACCAGGCTCTCGTCACCCATCAACTTGCACCAGCGCACGAACAACGGCTGGCCGATGGTCATGGCATAGATCCAGCCGTCCTTGCACTTGAAGGTATCCGAGGGGCCGGCGGTGAAGCCGCGGTTGAGGGTGGCGATGCGGTTGAGGCTAAGCATCGCCTGCTCGATCAGGTGGCCGTTGGTGATGTTCATGGCGGTGCGCAGCAGCGCCGTCTCGACCTTCTGGCCCTTGCCGCTCCCGGCCCGGTCGATCAGGGCGGCCAGCACACCTACGGTGCTGAGGAGCGCGGTGCCGAAATCGACGAACGGGGCGTTCATGCGGGTCGGTACCTTGCCGTCGCCCGACAGGAACATCGCCCCGGACATCGCCTGGCCGATCGTGTCGAAGCCGACGCGGGTGGCGTAGGGGCCTTCGGAGCCGAACGTCGAGGTCGTGGCGAGGATGATCCTGGGGTTGATGGCGGAGATGGTGTCGTAGTCGATGCCCATCTTCTGCAGGTCTTCGTAGGGCAGGTTCGCGATCACCACGTCGGAAACGGCGACCAGCTTCTTCACGATCTCGCGGCCGGCCGGCTTCACGGGATTGAGCGTGAGGCCGAGCTTGTTGCGGCCCATCTGGAGAAACATCGCGCCTTCACCGCCCTCGACCACCGGCGTGACCCAGCGGTCCTCGCTGCCCTCGAGCTTCTCGATGCGGACGACCTCGGCGCCAAGGTCGCCCAGCATCGTGCCGCAGAACGGACCAGCGATGTAGCGGCCGAAGTCGAGAACGCGAATGCCCTCCAGGACGCCTGCCATCTACTCGCTCCCTTGCCTATTGCACCGGACCGCGCGAAGGCGGCGCAGGAGCAATAGCGCAGCAACGACGGTCGGGACAAGAATGGCAGGCGCCGGAAGCGCCGTCGCCGTACTGCCAAGCGGCATATGGTGGTCGGCTGACGCTGCGAGCTAGAAAACCGGATCCATGCCGGCCTTTTCGAGCGCCGTCTTGCGCGCCGCCATCCATGCATTGGTGAAGGCGACCTTGTCGGCCGGTGGATTGGCCTTGTTGAACTCGGCCCACGTCTTGCCGAGCACGTCCTGGCGCTTGATCAGCATGTCGTTGTGCTTCTGTGCCTCGGCGGTCCAGACACCCGCCTCCTTGAGCGCCTTTACCGCGCCCTCATGATAGGGCAGCACCCAGGAGAGGATCTGAAGCTTGACGTCCAGGCCATCGGCGCCAGGTGCTGCATCCTTGTATTGCGGATAGCCGTCGATCATCGCCTTGGTGATGGAATAGATCAGGTCCGCCTTCTCGGCGGCGTACGCCATGAAGATCGGGTACGGGTAGGTAGGCAGCTCGAGCGAATTCGAGGTGCTCAACCCACCCGCGCCGCAGGTTACCTTATGGGGGAAGAAGTAAGGCCCGATCTTCTGCAGGCGCGCCCAGCCTGCTTTGTCCGAAGCGGGTGTCTGCGGCATTACCACGCCGCGCGGCGAAGTTTCGAGTTCCTTGACCGTGCCGGTGATGGTGGAGGCGATCGCGGCGTCGATCTCATTGTTGATCATGCCCTTCCACATGGCGCCGAAACTCGAGAATTCGACCAACTTGACGTCGTTCTTTGTGAGGCCGCCGAAGGCCAGGATGGCGTAGGCGTTCTGATTGAGTGCCGGCGAGCCGACGACGATGCCGATGCGCTTGCCCTTGAGGTCCTTGAATTCCTTGACTCCGGTGTCCTTGGCGACATTGAGGGTGATGCCGTTGCAAGAGGCCGCCGACAGCATCAGCCGCAGCGGCTGCGGCCCCCAGCCGGCCACCGCGAATTCGAACAGGCCTTCGGAGGCGAAGTAGCCGCCGATGCCCATGGCCGAGGCCTGTGCGCGGCCGTTCTTGAGGGGCGCCAGGCGGGCGACGTCGTTGCCCGCCGGCAGCACGCGCAGGTCGCTCTTGTACTTCTCCTTGAGCACTTTCCCGACAGCGACGGCGATGTTGAAGCCTGATGTGCCGGTATCGTAAGCCGTCATGGTGAGTGTGTCGGGCAGCTTGATGCTCTGGGCCCAGGCTGGCCCGACGTAAACGGCGGCGGTCGCCAGTGCCGCCGTGATCATCGTTCTACGAAGCATGATCGTTCCTCCCTTTGGTTCGCGCTTCCACTGCCATGCGAGATCGAAAGCGGACGCAAATCAACGCTTGCCGTCGGTTCCTCGTTGGCACCGGCAGCAGGCTTGCGGCCACATAAGGCGGAGCGCGCTTCAGCGCGTGCCCGTGACGTTCGCTCCCTGGTCTCGGCGACGGTAGGCCCGCCGCTTATTTGTCGCCGATCATGGCCGGCGCTGGCTGACGAGTCCAGCCGGATTGGCAGGAACTCCGCTTCATGCCGGTCGGAAGCGGCGCACGAGCAGCAGCGCGGCAATGACGGTGGGAACAAGAATGGATAGCGCCAAAAGCTCCATCGTTGTGTTGCTGATCGGCATGAGGCCGCCGCCCGGCGTCGCCATCACCAGGCCGCCAATGATCAACAGTACACGCAGCGGCCATTCGAACGGTCCGGCCGCGCGCAAGTCGCCGACCCCCGCCTGATAGCCCTGTATGCCGCCGCAGATGAACACGGTCCCGATCAGCGTCGTGACAGTCAGATAGAACGCTTCGAAGTAGGGGATCGCATCCCCCGGCGTTGCCGCCTGAAACACCAGCGCCGGGTTCAGGACGAAAAAGAATGGGATGAAGTAGATGATGCTGCCGACCCACATGGACTCCCAGCCGGTTTTCATCGCGGGCGCTCCGGCGATGCCGGCCGCGGCGAAAGACGCGATGGCGACGGGCGGGGTGATCGACGACAGCATGCCCCAATAGAAGATGAACATATGCACGGACATCTTGTTGAGGCCGAGCTTCTCCAACGCCGGACCGACCAGGATGGCGAGGAAGATGTAGCAGGCTGTCGTGGTCAGGCCGAGGCCGAGCACCAGGCTGGTGATCGCGCACATGGCGAGCAGCAGCAAAGCGTTGCCGCCCGCCAACCCGAGCAGGTCATTGGCGAGCGAAGAAATGACGCCGGTCAACGAGAAGGCGCCGATCAGGAGGCCGCAGCCTGCCAGGATACCGACCAGCTCCACGAAGGTGCGGCCGTTGGCTTCGAGAAACTTGATGTACCGGGCAAGACCCCAGCGCTTGTCTCCGCCAAGTTCATTCAGCACCACAAGGAGCAGCATCCCGCCGAGGACCGGAAGCAGGACCGCGTTCATCCAGGCATCGAACGAACCGGGGTCGCCCGCCGGCAGTTCCATGGCCTTGGCATATGCTTCGCCTCGGATGGTCATGACGACCGTGGCGGCACCGGCGACGAGAAGGGCGATGGTGTTGAGCGGCTTCCACTTGCCTGGCTGCTCCCACTGGTTCAGCACCAGCAGCAGCGCAGTTGCATAGAAGGGAGCGTGGCTCTCGCGCTTGAAGTAGAGCAGCATGATGACCAGAACGATCACGACGAAGGCGAAGTACCAGCCCTCCTTGAAGGTCTGCCGCAGGCTGGGCAGCTCGCGCCGCTCGAGACCCTTGAGTCCGTGGCGTGCCGCATAGGCATCGACCTGCATGAACAGGCCGGCGTAGTAGAGCACCGCCGGAATGATGGCCGCGACAGCAACCTCGGCATAGGTCGTGCCCATGAACTGGGCCATGACGAAGGCGGTGGCGCCCATCACCGGCGGAGCGAGCACCGCGCCGGTCGAGGCGCAGGCTTCTATGGCGGCCGCGTAAGACGCGGTGAAGCCGGTCCGCTTCATGGTCGGGATCGTCATCGTACCGGCGGTCAGCACGTTGCTGACGATGCTGCCCGACATCATGCCGAGCAGGCCGGAGGCGAAAATGCCGACCTTGGCGGCGCCACCCCGGAAGGTGCCGCAGAGCGCGAAGGCAAGATTGATGAAGAACTTGCCGGCGCCCGTCATCATCAAGGCGGTGCCGAACACCAGGAATCCGATCACGACATCGGCGAAGGCCTGGATGGGAATGCCGAGCAGGCTTTCGGTCGAAAGCACGTGGTAGGCGGTCGTCTGGTCGAGCGTCGACTGATTGCCCTTGAGCGGGCCGAGCCAGTTCGCGCCGGCGAAAAGCGGATAGACCGTGAAGGGCAGGATGCAGAGCATCAGGCTCCAGCCGCCGGTGCGGCGCAGCGCCTCCATCAGCACGGCCCACATCACGTAACCCGCCCAGATGATCGACTGGGGCGGATCGCCGAATTCCCAGCCGAGCTCGGCCGCCTCGCGGATGTTGAGCATGAGGTACAGCGACGCGAGGGCGGTGCTGACAAAAAGCACGACGTCATACCAGGGAAGTCGCGTCATCGATGCTTTCGGGCTTCCCGGAAAGATCAGGAATGTGAAAGGCAACATGCAGGAAATAAGGAGGTAGAAGTATTCGGTGTTGAGCTGAGTGAAGCCAATGAAAAAGCGCAGTGCGAACTGCTGGTTGATGCAGAGAAAGATCGTGAAGGCGGTCAGAACGACGAGCGCCCAGCGCCACGCCCCCGACAATGTGCGCAGGCGCATGGTTTCGGCCTCGGCGGGGCCAACCTGATGCGGGTCGTCAAAGACGATCGGTGTCGCTCGGTCTGTCATGGGATGCGGCTGGCGATCAACTATTGAAAGATCGCATCGATTCCAGCACGCAACACAACTCTCGCCTGGACAAGGCGCAGCTTCATTCAAGCCTCCCTTTGAGCGCCTTGTATCCGGCGCCTGTTGCCGGGCATGTTGCCCAGTCGGGAGGCCGGGTTCAATCGAAGAACGTGTTCGGCTTCAAAAAGAACGCGAGCATCAGGCAGCCTTCGTCTGTCCAGGCATCGTGGCGGCTGCCGGGCCGCCGCCAGACATAGTTGCCGGCACTGCAGACGCCGTCGTGATCGGCGAAAGATCCTTCGAGCACGAAGGTCTGCTCGACCGCCACATGCTCATGCTGCGGCAGGCGAGCGCCCGGCGCCCACCGCATCAGCACGGTCGACATGCCGGTATCTTTGTTCTCCATGAGGATCTTCCAGTCGATCCCCGCAAAGCGCGTCGGCTGCCAGGGAACGCCGGCTACGTCCACGTAGGTCGAGTCGCGCAAGGCGACGGGCATGGTTTCGGCGTTCATGCTGCAGCCCTCTGCTTGGCCGCCTTGAGCGTGCCGCCGCGCATGACATGGCCGGGCAGGGGCCGGCCGACGACTTCTTCGGCGATTTTCGCGACTTCGATCAGCTTGTCCACGTCGAGGCCGGTCTCGATGCCCATCTCCTCGCACATGTAGGCGAAGTCTTCGGTGCAGATGTTGCCGACCGCGCCGTCGGTCGCCGCGAACGGGCAGCCGCCAAGGCCGGCGATCGAGGCATCGAACCTGGTGACGCCGAGCCGGAGGCCGGCATAGGCAGCGGCCATGCCGGTGCCGCGCGTGTCGTGCAGGTGGAGCGAAATCTCGAGATCCGGCCACTTGCTGCGGATGGCGCCGATCAGGCGTTCGACCGATTGCGGCGTCGCCCAGCCCATGGCGTCGGTGAGCTTGATGCCCTTGAGCGTGAAGCCCGCCAACACGGCCTCATCGAGCGCCAGCTGAACGCGCTGCAGGATCAGCTCCGTGGAAAGCCCGCCCTCAAAGTTGCAGCCGAAGGCCCCGAGGATGATGCCCCATTCCACGGGCATGCCGCGATCCTTGAAGGTCTTGAGCGACATGCGCTGCTCGACCATCGCGTCCGGCACCGATTTGCCGATGTTCTTCAATGAGAAAGTATTCGAGGCTGTGACCCGCACGCCACCGTCGACATGAAGGGGACCGCGCAGCGCCCGTTCGAGGCCCTGCTGGTTCAGCCACAGGGCGCTGTACTGCACGCCAGGCTTGCGTCGTATGGCGGCCGCCACCTCCTCGGCGTCGGCCATGGTCGGCACCCGCTTGGGGTTCACGTAGGAGACGCAGGCGATGCGTTTCAGGCCTGCGTCCGCCAGCGCCTCGATGAGACGCACCTTGTCGGCCACCAGGATCGCCTTCTTCTCCGACTGGAAGCCCTCGCGAGGGCCTTCCTCGTCGATCTGCACGCGCCTGGGCAAGTCGGACATCGCGGGCCTCCTTGGGACGTCAGCCTTCCTCTTGGAAGGCCTCCTTGCGCGCTTTCTTGATACTGGGCAGGGCCATCAAGATCAGCAGCAGGGCCGTGGTGATGAGCAGGCCGAGGCTGATCGGCCGCTCGAGGAACACCATCGCATCGCCGCGCGACAGCAGCATGGCGCGGCGGAAGTATTCCTCCATCTGTGGCCCGAGCACGAGCCCCAGCAGGAATGGCGCGCCCTCGCAGCCGAGGCGGGAGAAGATGTAGCCCAATACGCCGAAGCAGGCGACCTGCATCACGTGGAAGGTGCTGTTCTGCAGGCTGTAGGCGCCGATGCAGCAGAACAGCAGGATCGCCGGAGCAAGGAAGCGGTAGGGCACGGTCAGCAGCTTCACCCACATGCCGATCATCGGCAGGTTGATGACGACCAGCATGGCGTTGCCGATCCACATCGAGGCGATCATGCCCCAGAAGAGATCCGGCTTCTTGGTCATGACCTCGGGGCCGGGCTGGATGCCCTGGATGATCATGGCACCGACCATCAGCGCCATCACGGCATTGGACGGAATGCCGAGCGTCAGCATGGGAATGAACGAGGTCTGGGCCGCAGCATTGTTGGCGGCTTCCGGTGCCGCCACGCCCTCGACGGCGCCCTTGCCGAACTCGCCCGGGTTCTTGGAGAGCTTCTTCTCCAGCGTATAAGCCGAGAAGGCACCCAGCGTCGGACCGCCGCCGGGCAGCACGCCAAGCGCCGCGCCGAGCATCGTGCCGCGGAGGATCGCCGGGATCGACCGTCTGGTCTCCTCGCGTGTCGGCCATAGTGAGCCCACCTTGATGGTGCCCGTTCGCGTCAAATGTCGTTCGAGGTTGACCACGATCTCGGCGATGCCGAACAGGCCCATGGCGATCGGCGCGAAGTCGATGCCGTCGCTGAGCTCCGGAATGTCGAAGGTGAAGCGCTGGGCGCCGGTATTCACGTCGGTACCTACCAGGCCGAACAGCAGGCCGAGGAAGACCATGGCGATGGCCTTCAGGACCGAGCCGCTGGCCAGCACGACCGCCGCCACCAGGCCGAGTGCCATCAGGGCGCAGTAGTCGGCGGGTCCGAATTTCTGCGCCATGCGCGTCAGCGGCTCGGCGAACATGACGATGATGATGGTACCGACGGTGCCGGCGAAGAACGAGCCCACCGCCGAGATCGACAGCGCCGCACCGGCGCGGCCCTTGCGCGCCATCTGGTAGCCGTCGAGACAAGTCACGACCGATGCGGCTTCGCCCGGTAGATTGACCAGGATCGAGGTCGTCGAACCACCGTAGGAGGCGCCGTAATAGATGCCTGCCAGCATGATCAGCGAAGCGACCGGCGGCAGGTGGAAGGTGATCGGCAGCAGCATCGCGATGGTCGCCACCGGACCGATGCCGGGCAGCACGCCGATCAGCGTGCCGAGCATGCACCCCAGAAGGGCGTACATGAGGTTCTGGAAGCTGAAAGCGACGCTGAAGCCCAGGGACAGGTTGTCGAAAAGTTCCATCTCACCACACTCCGCGCAAGATGGTGATATTCATCCCGAGCCCGACTTTGAAGACGAGGGTGCACACGACCGCCAATACGACCATGTTGCCGAGCACTTCCTTCAGCTTGAATTCCTCGCCGGCGAGCGAGGCGATCAGGATCAGCACGATCAGGGCAGGCAAAAGGCCGGCGCGTTCGAACAGCAGGGCGAAACAAATGATGCCGATGGTCACCAGGGTGATCGGCTTCCATTTCGGCTTTTCGACCGGTTCGGCGCCGGCGACCAGGGCGATGACGCAAATCAGCCCGCCAAGACTCATCATGATCAGTGCCAGCATGCGCGGCACATAGCCCGGTCCCATCCGCACGGTCGTGCCGAGCGCCAGCTTCTGGCCGAAATAGAGAGCGACCAAGCCGAAGCCAATGAACATCAGCCCGGACAAAAAGTCCTTGCTCAGGAATCGATTCAACGACGCCTCCCAGAACGCGTAGTCTTCCATGTATCGTTGGGCCCAAGCTCCCAGGCCAGCACAAGAGCTAGATAAACACGAATTTACCGCTTTGCCCAAGCCCCAAGTTCAAGTGACTGGGACCGGCGCGTTGCGACGGGCGCGACAAAGAGCGCGGGCAGCGACAGCGCCGCCACGCAGAACAGGGCGACATCGCCTGACGCATCGGCGGGCGGGCCAGCGCCCAGCTCGATGGTCCGTTTGATGGATTGAGAGAAACCACCGGTGTGCTCAAAGTTCCGCCACCGATGCTTACAGAAAAGGCGAGTGGGCCATAGCACGCCGAGATGGGGCAAGGGACAGGTCGTGAGCAGTTCAGCCGCATAAACTCCCTGTTAGTCGATATTGCATGCGCTCTGGTGGACGAGCAAACTCCGGCCAAATGAACGGCCGTTCAGGGGCAATTATTGGCACGTAAGGGCGCGGACTATATCGGCACGATGGAGGTGCAGGAGAAGCACCGTTTCGATGAGCAATCGCTTGGCCGGTTCATGACGGTACACGTCGACGGCTTTGTGCCCCCGGTGCGGGCGGAACAGTTTCGGGGTGGCCAGTCGAACCCGACATACCGACTGACCGACGGCGCCGGCCGGCACTACGTGCTGCGCCGCAAGCCGCCGGGCAAGCTTCTGCCCTCGGCTCACGCCGTCGATCGCGAATTCCGGGTGATTGCCGCCCTCAACAAGACCGACGTGCCGACCCCGCGGGCCTATGCGTTGTCCGAGGACGTGGGCGTGGTCGGGACTCCATTCTACATCATGGAATATTGCGATGGCCGGGTGCTGTGGGACCCGCTCCTGCCGGAAGTTCCGAAAGAGGGGCGCCGGGCGATCTATCGCGCCAAGTTCGAGACATTGGCGCGCCTCCATGCCGTCGATTACGCAGCGTTGGGGCTCGCCGATTTCGGCCGCCCCGGCAGCTATGTCGCGCGCCAGATCTCGCGTTGGGGCAAGCAGTACAAGGCCTCCGAGACCGAAGCGATCGAGGCCATGGACAGGCTGCTGGAGTGGCTGCCGGCGCATCTGCCATCCAACGATGAGACCGTGCTGGTCCACGGCGACTATCGGCTCGACAACATGATCTTCCATGCGAGCGAGCCACGCGTGCTTGGCATCATCGACTGGGAGATCTCGACGCTGGGCGACCCGCTGGCCGAACTCTCCTATCTCTGCATGCTGTGGCGCACCCCCAAGGAGTGGGGCGGTCTCGGCGGCCATGACCTCGAAGCGCTCGGGCTGCCGCCGGAGCACGAGATGGTGTCCTACTACTGCGGCCTGTCGAAGCGGGCCATGCCGGATGCGGCGTTATGGGACTTCTACATGGCCTACAATCTGTTTCGCGTCTCATGCATACGCCAAGGCGTCTATGCCCGCGCGCTCGACGGCACAGCGTCGAACGTCCGCGCCGCGGATTCGGGAAAATTGGTGCGGCCGGCGGCTGACCTCGGCTGGCAGATCGTCGAAAGCATCGGCGGAGGAACGAGATGACCAAACGCAAGCCGGTGCGGACGGCCGTCGCGGTGCCCGTCGTCACCGAGCGCGAGCAGCGGCCGCCGATCGAGGCGATCCGCGCCGCGGCATTCAAGCAATTCGCCGAGCGCGGCTACCCGGTGGTGACGGTACGCGACATCATGAAGGCCTGCGGCTTGACGCAGGGCGCGCTCTACAATCATTTCAAGTCGAAGGACGAGCTGCTGCACGACATCATCGCCTCGACCCAGGCCGAACTCGAGCGCGTGACTCAGCAGGCGGTGGCGGGTGCGGGAGACGATCCACGCGCCAGACTGGCGGCGTTCGTGCGCGTCTACGTCATGCGGCATTGCCGGCTCAGGGTGGAGGCGCTGGTCGCCAACCGCGAGATCGGCTGGCTCGACGCAGGCCGCGTCGCCGATATCCGCCGCAGCCGCCGCGCCATTCGCGACGTTGTGGTTGGAATCCTGAGACAGGGTGTCGAAAGTGGCCTATTCGCCCCGCCCCTGACCGGCGGCCGCCTGGATCTCAAGGCTATCGCGATGGCGTTGCTGGATCAGTGGACCCACGTCTCCATGTGGTACGGTCCCGGTGGGGAGATCGCCGAAGAAGAGATGGCTCGGCTCTATGCCGACATGGCGCTGCGCGCTGTCGGGGCGCGGCCCTAGCAATCTAGAGTTTTAGGAGTATCCGGGCATGTTCGTCCGTCTGGCCGCCCTTACCCTGGCTTTCCTGGCCGCCGCCTGTACCCCGGAGGCGACAAGCACGCCGCCGCCCAGCGGCCGCAGTACAGCCATCGCGGCAGCCCCCAGCCTTGGTGCCGTGCCGGCCGGGCGTTGGCGTGCGGTGCTGATTGCCGGCGACAACAACAGCCCGGCTTTCGACAACGGCGTCCAGTCGTTGCGCGAGAAGCTCGTGGCTCATGGCGTGGCCGACATCTCGGTCTATTCCTCGAATGCCACGGGGACAGCACCGGCACAGCTCGCCAGCGTCGCCAACGTGGCGACCGCGCTGCGCACAGGGGGGGGCGATGCCTGCTTCGTCTTTGTCACCAGTCACGGTGAGGAGAGGGGGTTCGTCCTGAAGACAGATCGCCGGCTGTTCGACCCCGCCTCACTCGATCGGGTGTTGAGCGCCGGTTGCGGCTCGGTGCCGACCGTGGTCGTGGTGTCGGCCTGCCACAGCGGGACCTTTCTGACGCCCAACATGCGCAAGCCCAATCGCGTGATCCTGACCGCCGCGGCGACGGATCGCTCGAGTTTCGGCTGCGGCGCGGGTGATCAGTACACTTACTACGATCAATGCCTGCTGCAGCAATTCGACGGCGCCGCGACGTGGCGGGATCTCGCTCTCGCGACGCGCGCCTGCGTCGAGAATCTCGAGCGCCGTATGGGCGTGCGCCAATCCTCCCTGCCGCAGATGTTCGTGGGCGCCCAGGTCGAGGGCTTGCGGCTGCCGCAGCGCTAACCGATCACCGCCGTGAAGTCGCAGGTCACGAGGTGCGGGCTGTCGGCCGAGAGCGACAAGGTGTGACGCGCCGGTCGCGAAGTCTCGTCCGGAAACATCTTTACCCATTCGTCGTTCAGCGCCGCCCGGCCCGTCGAGGGCTGTTTCATCCAGAAATTGATCTTGATGATGTCGTCGACCGTGCCGCCCGCCGCTTCGACGCACAGGCGAATGTGCTTGAAGATGTTGGTGACTTGGCCGGCCAGGTCGGGGGGCGCCGTGCGCGTGCCCGGTTCGGTGCCGTTCATGATGCTCGACATCATGATGTTGCCGATCCGGCTGGCATTGGGGATCGGGTTCTGGTGGCTGTAACCGGAATAGTTCACGCTCTTGCGCTTGGCCATCGTTTCTCTCCCTGGGAAGGGGCGGGAGCATTGCATTTTCGCCGGTGTTGGCAAATGGTCTCGGTCGGAGGAAACGAAAAATGACCGGCGCCAAATCGAGCTCTCTCGTCGACTACGAACGCGATGGCGAGATCGTCACTCTGACGCTCAATCGCCCCGAGAAACTGAACGCTTTCAGCGACGAACTCGTGGGCGCGCTGTCGGACGCGCTGCACCGCTTCGACATGGATGATGCGGCGCAGATCGCCATCCTCAACGGCCGCGGCCGCGCCTTCTCGAGCGGGGCCGACGTCCAGCAGCGCCAGCTCCGCAGCCGCGAGGAATTCCTCAGGCTGGGCGGACCGCAGGGACGCGGCACCCATTCCTCCGACCTTCTGACCAAGGCCGTGAACTGGAAGCCGGTGATTGCCGCGGCGCACGGCTATGTGCTGGGCCTGTCCGTCGGCATCGTGCTGGAGTGCGATCTGGTCGTCGCGGAGGAGGGTACCAGGTTCCAGGTCACCGAGACGTCGCGCGGCCTGGGCGCGGGCAAGTACTGGGCCTTGATGCATTACCGCGGCGGCGGCGCCTTCACCATGGAGGCCGCTCTCACCGGGCGCTTTTTCACGGCCGAAGAGGCGTTCAAGGCCAATTTGATCAATCGCGTGGCCGCCAAGGGCAAGTATCTCGACGTGGCGCGCGAGCTGGCGCGCGAGGTGATCAAGAATCCACCGCTCAGCGTGCGCTCCACCGTGCGCATGCGGCGCTGGTACATGGACCGCCTCAGTCGCGAAGTCATGTTCATGACGGCGCCGGAGCGACTCTATCTTACCGAGGATTTCGGGGAAGCCGCCCGCGCCTTCACCGAGAAGCGCAAACCGAAACCGTTCAAGGGCCGCTGACCATGAAACGCAGCAGCGATCGCATCCTGACCAGCCACGCTGGTTCACTGCCTAGGCCCGACGAGCTGATCGAGGCCAACCGCCAGAGAGAAGCCGGCACTGTCGACGAGGCGGGATTCCAGAAATCGTTGAAGGCTTCGGTGGGCGATGTGGTGCGCCGCCAGGTGGCGGCCGGCATCGCCGTGCCGGGCGACGGCGAATACGGCAAGTCGATGGGATCCAAGGTCAACTACCGCGCCTGGTGGAGCTATTCCTTCACGCGGCTGGGCGGATTGAGGATCGAGGACATCGATCGCGACAGCCTGCCGGTGCTCCGCTCGGCACCGGGCAAGCCGGTGCTCTCGACTTTCGCCGACCGGCGCGACCGAGCGCGCTTTGCCGCCGCCTATTCCGATCCCGAGTCGGGAATCACCACCGGGCCGCGTCTCACGACCTGGCCGTTTGCCGTGGCGCCGGTGAGCTACACCGGCCATGCCGCCATTGCCGCCGACATCGCCAACTTCAAGGCGGCGCTCGCCGCCAACAGCGTCAGCGAGGGCTTCATGACTTCAATCGGCCCGGCGAGCTGCGCGCGGGTCGGCAACCGCCATTACAAGAGTGACGATGAGTTCGTGTTCGCCTGCGCCGACGCCATGCGCGAGGAGTACAAGGCGATCATCGAGGCTGGCCTGATCCTGCAGATCGACGATCCGGCGATCGCCGAGAATTTCGACCAGATCAATCCCGAGCCGACCGCCGAGGAGTATCGCAAGTTCACCATGCCCAAGGTCGAGGCGCTGAACCATGCGCTGAGTGGCCTGCCGAGGGACCGCATCCGTTTCCATCTCTGCTGGGGAAGCTGGCATGGCCCCCACACCACCGACATCGCGATGCGCGACATCGTCGATGTCATGCTCAAGATCGAGGCCGGCGCCTATTCCTTCGAGGCCGGTAACGTACGCCACGAGCACGAATGGAGCGTTTGGCAGGACACCAAACTGCCCGACGACAGGTTGATCCTGCCGGGTGTAGTGAGCCATGCAACCAACGTCGTCGAGCATCCCGAGCTTGTAGCCGAGCGCATCGGCCGCTTCGCCAAACTGGTCGGCCGCGAGCGCGTCATCGCCTCGACCGACTGTGGCCTCGGCGGCCGCGTTCATCGCGACATCGCCTGGGCCAAGCTCGAGACGCTGTCCCAAGGCGCGGCGCTTGCCAGTAGACAGTTGTGGTAGGCGTCAGGTCGACAGAAGCCTTTCTGCGATTTCCCTGAGCTTCGCGCGCTGGATCTTCGGTCCATTCGGTGACGGTGTGACCGGGAAGTCGTCGACCGCAAACACGCGCAGCGGGACCTTGTAGTTGGCGAGCCCGCGCTTGCAGTAGGCGATGACGGCGGCCTCGTCGAGTGTGGCGCCTGCTTCGAGAATGACGAAAGAGACCGCGCGGACGCCGTCGGGCCGCGGCACGGCGATGGTTTGGCAGGCGCTGATTCCGGGGATCGATTGAATGTGGCTTTCGATCTCGAGCGGATTGACCAGGAAGCCCGAGAGCCGCAGCACGTCGCCCATGCGGCCGAGAAAGGTGAACCCGCCCTTGCCATCGAGCTCGGCCAGGTCTCCGGTGCGGACATAGCCGTCCTGGGTGAGGGTATCGGCAGTTGCGGCGTCGTTGCCGTAGTAGCCCACCATCAAGGACGGTCCGGCGCATTCCAGGGCGCCCGGTTGGCCGGCATCGAGAAGCGCGCCGCTTTCGGGATCGCGGACCCGCACGTGGGCGAGGGGCGACGTCGGCACGCCGCCACCCTGTTTGCGTCGCGCCACGGCGGCGTCGAGCGGCTGACGCGCATAGAGCGCCTGAACCTCGCTCATGCCGTAGAGACCGTACAGCAGCAGGCCGCGCGCCTCGGCCTGCTCCGGCAGGGTGTCGAGCGCTGCGTTGAAGGCGCCGTAGCCCGCCCATTTCACCGACGGAAAGGGCCTGTCGCCAGGAACGATGTCGAGCAGGCGGGCATACATATCGTCGCTGCCGAACAGGGTGGTCGGTCGATGATGGGCGATCAGGCGGGCGATCTCGTCGATTTCGTAGGACTCGACCAGCACGCAGGGTTTCCCCGCGGCCAGAGTGGCGAGGGTCTGATTGAAGCCGAAGACGCCGCACAGCGGGAGAATCGAAAGGCAGAGCGTGTCGGGCGCGGTGAAGCCGAAGACACGCGCCACCTGCTGGGCATGGCTCGCGATCGCGCCCTGGCGATGCAGCACGAACTTGGGCGCGCTGGTCGTGCCCGAGGTGGTGAAGATGTTGCAGGGCGCGTTGGGCCGCGCGTTGTTGGCGGCGAGCGGTTGTCGCGACAGCAGCCGGTCGAACGGCACGCGCCGCAGCCGCTCGATCGCCGCCGGCACTGCGGCCGGTTCTTCGCCCACGACGACAAGCGCCGCGAGCTTGTCGAGGGCGGCCGGGTCGATGTCCGCCAGGATCGCGAGAAAGTCGATGCGCCGGAAACCGGGCGCGCAGGCCAACACCTTGGCGCCGGCCCGGCCGACGATGTCGGCGACTTCGACGGCGCGATAACGCGTGTTCACCGCGACGGCGATGGCGCCCAGACGTACGCAGGCGAAATAGAAGATGGGATAGGCAGGCACGTTGGGCAGCCACAACGCCACCCGATCGCCAGGTGTCACACCAAGATCAGCGAGCCCCTGCGCCACACGGCCGGCGGCATCGAGCAATTCGGCGAATGACGTGGTGCGCGCGCCATGGATGAGCGCCGGTGCGCCGGGTGTTTCTTCGGCGATGTCGGCGAGCAGCGTCCAGACGTCGGCGGCAGGGTGACTGAGGGGCATGCGGCGCGGAGACTACCGCATGCGCCCGTCATCTCAAGCCTGTCTACTGCGTGAAGCCGAGCAGGCGCGGCAGGAAGAGAACGAGGCCGGGCATGAAGGCGATCAGCAGAAGCGTCACAATGATCGATGCCAGGAACGGCAGCAACGGCTTCATGAGCTTTTCCATGGACAAGCCACTGATCGCCATACCGACGAAGAGGCAGAGTCCCACGGGTGGCGTGATGTGGCCGATTGCCGAGGCGATGACGCAGACCATGCCGAAATGGATCGGATGGACGCCGACGGCCGTCGCTACCGGCAGCAGCACCGGCACAGTGACGAGGATGATCTCGGATGGCGTCAGGAAGGTGCCGAGGACCACGTAGAGAAGGATGATCATGAGGATGAACACCCACCAGGCCGGTGTCATCGCCGCGATCGAGCTCGCCACCAGGAAGGGGAACTTCGAGTAGGTGAGCACCCAGCCGAAGGCGCCGACGAAGCCGATGATCAGGCCGATCACGCCGGACAGGCGCGCGCTGTCGGCGAAGATCTTTGGCAGTTCCCGAAGCGCCGGCTCGCGGTAGAAGATTGGCGGCACGACGAGCGCATAGACTACGGCGACCGCGGCGGCCTCAGTCGGCGTGAACAGGCCGAAGATGATGCCGCCCATGATGATGGCGGGAATCATCAGCGCCGGCATCGCATTGCGCAACGCGATCCAGAACTGCGGCAGGGTCGGCGGCGGTTCCTTCGGATAGTTGCGCTTGCGGGCGATGAAGAACACGGGAACCGCCATGCCGAGTCCGACCAGCAGGCCCGGAATGACCCCGGCGGCGAACATGGCCGCCACCGATTCATCGGCCATCCAGGCATAGATGACGGCAATAATCGACGGCGGAATAATCGGCGCCACCACGGCGGTCGAGACGGTGAGCGCGGTCGCGAAGTCCTTGTCGTAGCCCTTGCGGACCATCTGCGGGATCAGGAAAGTGCCGAGCGCCGACACGTCGGCCACCGCCGATCCGGAAATGCCGCCGAAGAACATGCTGTCGAGCACGTTGACGTAGGCGAGCCCGCCGCGAAACCGGCCGACCAATACCGTCGCGAGATCGATCAGGACACGTGCGACGCCACCCCGCGCGGCGATGTTGCCGGCCAGGATGAACAGTGGCGCCGACAGGAGCAAATAGGAGTCGGACAGCAGCCCGACGAAGCGGGTCGGGATGATGATCGGGTTGAGCACCGGATAGAACATCGCCGCCGTGAGGGCGCCGACACCCATCGCAATGCTGATCGGCATGCCGATTAGGATGCAGATGATGAAGGCGATCAGGAGGGTTTCCGCCATAGCCCCCTCAGCGTGAAGTAGATGTTTCGAAGCATCGGCACGATGATCATCACCGATCCGACCGGAATGGCGGCAAACACCCAGTCCAGTGTGAGGCCGAGGCCGGCGCTGGTCTGAAAGCCCGCGTTCGGTACAAGCGTGAAACTCAGCCAGATCAGATAGACGAAGAGCGCGATGCCGAGGCTGTTGGTGAGAATCAGGAGCAGCGCGCGCCCGACGGGGCCGAATCGGTTCACGAAATAGTCGAGCACCGTGTGCTCGTGGCGCCACATCGCCGCCGCCGCGCCGAACATGATCAGCCAGACGAAGAGGTAGCGCGGCACTTCCTCGAGCCCGTCGATGCCGGTCAGCCCGAGATAGCGCAAGACCACCTGCAGGAAGACCGCGGCCGCCATGACGGCAAGGATGAGGCCGCCGATATTGGCCAAACCGTCGTAGAGCCGTGCGCCCGCCGAGGGCGCCGCTGCAGCGTCCTCGGCGGATTCGTCGTTGGGAGCCGTCACGATGCCGGTCGCCGCGTCACTTCACGTTCTGGATGTATTCGACCATCGGCTTTGCCGCCTTGCCGGCCGGCGTGGCGTAGAACTCGGCGTAGACGCCTTCCGTCGCCTTGAGGAACGGCGCGGGGTCGGGCTTGGTGATCGTCACGCCCTTGGCCTTTACCTGTTCCTGGATGCTCTTGTCTTCGTCGAGGATGAACTTGCGATTGTAGTCGCGTGCAAAAATCCAGGCATCGACGATCGCCT
>Ga0207952_1000761_pt1 | contig 19736 bp, 12 predicted proteins | sample SubbioR12Aug_8Ca_FD_184831 | JGI IMG/M metagenome (GOLD analysis project Ga0207952, IMG submission 184831) | Serpentinite rock and fluid subsurface biosphere microbial communities from McLaughlin Reserve, California, USA - CR12Aug_8Ca (SPAdes) | ecosystem: Environmental > Terrestrial > Deep...
GCGGGCGTAGTACTCAGTGCCGAAGCGTCCGCTGCCGTCGATTTTGCCGCCGTGCGGCAGCACATTCATCGCCAGCAACAGCAGCTAATGCAACGCTTGCCCGCCGCCGCGCCGGACTGGATTCGGCAGCTGGCGCTGGCCGCCGATCAATTCATCGTCGACCGCCGGCAAGACGGCCAGCCGACCGGGAAAACCGTCATCGCCGGCTACCCCTGGTTCGGCGACTGGGGCCGGGATACCATGATTGCCTTGCCGGGCTTGACCCTGGCGCTGGGCCGTTTCGAGGCCGCCGCCGACATTCTGCGCACTTTTGCCGGCCATGTCAGCCAAGGCATGATTCCCAACCGCTTTCCCGAGCAGGGCACGACAGCGGAATACAACACCGCCGACGCCACGCTGTGGTTTATGCATGCCGTCGATCAATACACGGTCTACAGCGGCGATAACACGCTGGCCGCCGAACTCTACCCGCTGCTGGCCGAGATCATCGCCTGGCATCGAAAAGGCACGCGTTTCGGCATCAAGGTCGACCCGGACGATGGCCTGCTGATGGCGGGGGAGGCCGGCGTGCAACTGACCTGGATGGACGCCAAGGTCGACGACTGGGTGGTGACGCCGCGCATCGGCAAATGCGTGGAGATCAACGCGCTGTGGTACAACGCTTTACAGATCATGGCCCAGCTGGCCGAGCCATTCGGCACTGCACAACAGCTTGCAGACTATCGACAGAGCGCGCTGCAGATCAAAAACAGCTTCAAGCATTTTTGGAACGAAAGCAGGCAATGCCTTTACGATGTGATCGACGGCCCGGAGGGCGATTTACATGCCGACGACCAACGCTATGATGGCCGCCCGCGCCCCAATCAATTATTGGCCGTGTCATTGCCGCATAGCCCGCTGTGCGAGCGGCAATGCCAAGCCGTGGTCGACCTCTGCACTCGCGAGCTATTGACGCCCTTCGGCTTGCGCAGTCTGGCGGCGGGCGAGGCGGATTACGCGCCGTATTATCGGGGCAACCCCCGCCAGCGCGATGGCGGTTATCATCAAGGTACGGTGTGGGCCTGGCTGATAGGGCCGTTTGTCGACGCCCATTATCGGGTGTACGGCGACCGCGACAAAGCCTTGTCCTATCTGGAACCTTTTCGCCAGCATTTAGGCGCGGCGTGCCTGGGCCAAATCAGCGAAATTTTCGACGCCGAACCGCCGTTTACCCCGCGTGGCTGCTTCGCCCAGGCCTGGAGCGTGGCGGAAGTTTTGCGGGTTTGGTTGCGCTTGCATAGCAACGGCACGGCATCGCCGAAACCGGGCGATGCCGTGCCGACAAAATAACAATATTCAGGAGAATATGCCATGAACAGCAAACATCAATACACCCTGATCGACGAAAATGCCTTAAAAACCTATCCGTTACCGCTATTGTCGGGTTCAACCGGGCCGGATGTGGTCGATATCCGAACGCTTTACCAAGCCAGCGGCCTGTTTGCCTACGATCCGGGTTTTACGTCCACCGCCAGTTGCTCGTCGAAAATCACCTATATCGACGGCGAAGCCGGGGTTTTACTGTATCGCGGTTATCCGATCGAACAGCTGGCCGAACACTGCTCGTTTCTGGAAGTCTGCTATTTGTTGTTGAATGGCGAGCTACCCGATCCGGATCAGCTGACGCATTTTGTGCATCAAGTCACTTATCACACCTTGCTGCACGACCAACTGAGCTATTTTTTCAAGGGCTTTCGCCGCGACGCCCATCCGATGGCCATCATGGTGGGGGTGGTCGGCGCATTGTCGGCGTTTTATCACGAGGCGCTGGATATTCGCTCACAAGAAGACCGCGAATTGTCGGCTATTCGCATCATTGCCAAAATCCCCACCATTGTGGCCATGAGCCACAAATACACTATCGGTCTACCGTTTTTATATCCGCGCAACAAGCTCAACTACGTGGAAAACTTTATGCGCATGATGTTCGGCAATCCGTGCGAGGACTATGAGCCCAATCCGGTGTTGGTGCGGGCGTTGGATAGAATTTTGATCCTGCATGCCGATCACGAACAAAATGCCTCGACTTCAACCGTGCGGCTGGCCGGCTCCAGCGGCGCCAATCCCTATGCTTGCCTGACCGCGGGTATCGCCTGCCTGTGGGGGCCGGCGCACGGCGGTGCCAACGAAGCGGTATTGAACATGTTGCTGGAAATCGGCGACGTGGCGAATATCGGCAGCTACATCCGAAAAGCCAAGGATAAAAACGACCCTTTCCGGTTGATGGGCTTTGGCCATCGGGTTTACAAAAATTATGATCCGCGCGCCAAACTGATGCGACAAACCTGCCATGAGGTGCTCGATGAGCTGGGTCTCAAAGACGACCCGCTATTCAAATTGGCCCTGGAACTGGAACGCATTGCCCTGGAGGACGACTATTTCATTGCCAAAAAACTCTATCCCAATGTCGACTTTTATTCCGGCATCGTGCTTAGAGCCTTGGGCGTGCCCAGCAATATGTTTACCGCCATGTTCGCCATGGGCCGCAGCGTCGGCTGGATTGCCCATTGGGCCGAAATGATCGCCGACCCCGAGCAGAAAATCGGCCGTCCCCGGCAACTTTACACCGGCGCAACCCGGCGCGACGTGGCGCCGGTTAAAACCAACGCACAACGCTAACACTTCGACGATCACTATCGGATCAGAACATGAAACCAACAACAGACACCACCGAACACCAACGCCTGGCCAGCGACAGCGGCAACAACAATCCCTGGCGGCTATGGGGCCCTTATTTGAGCGAACGGCAATGGGGCACGGTGCGCGAAGACTACAGTCCGCACGGCGAAGCCTGGGAGTATTTCAGCCACGATCAGGCCCGTAGCCGGGCTTATCGCTGGGGCGAAGACGGCATCGGCGGCATCAGCGACATCACTCAACGCCTGTGTTTGGGCGTGGCGCTGTGGAACGGCCAAGACCCCATCCTTAAAGAACGCCTGTTCGGTTTGACCAACGGCGAAGGCAACCACGGCGAAGACGTCAAGGAGCAGTATTACTACCTGGACGCCACTCCCAGCCATGCCTATCTTAAAATGCTCTACAAATATCCGCGGCAGGCGTTTCCTTACCATACGCTGGTCGAGGAGAACGGAAAACGCGGCAAGCAGCAGCCGGAGTTTGAATTGCTGGATACCGGCGTATTCGATGACGACCGTTATTTCGACGTGTTCATCGAATACGCCAAGGCCGATAGCGATGACATTTTGCTGCGCATCACCGCCCATAATCGCGGGCCCGAGGCCGCGCCGCTGCATATCCTGCCGCAACTGTGGTTTCGCAACACCTGGAGCTGGGGCAACGACCCGCGTCGGCCCAGCTTGTCGGCCCGCGAAACCGGCGCTATCGACATCAAACACCACAGTCTGGGCGAATACCGCTGTTACATGGACGGCGCCCCCGCGCTGTTGTTTTGCGATAACGACAGCAATGTCAAAACGCTTTACGGCATGACGGCCCAAGGCTATTTCAAGGACGCCTTTCATGAGACCGTCATTCACCGGCAAACCGATGCGGTCAATCCCGCCCAAACCGGCACCAAGGCCTGTGGCCATTACGAATTCTGCGTCCCGGCGCGGGCCAAGGTCGAAGTGCGCTTGCGTTTAAGCCGTTCCGCCAACCCGCAAGCGTTTAAAGATTTTGCGCGGATTTTCACGGCCCGCATCGATGAAGCCGACGCCTTTTATGCGGACATTCAAACCGGCATCAATGACCCGGAAGCCGGCATGATTCAACGGCAAGCCCTGGCCGGCATGATCTGGAGCAAGCAGTTTTATTATTACGACATCCCGCAATGGCTGAATGGCGACCCCGGCCAACCGGCGCCGGACCCCGCCCGTCAACACGGCCGCAACAAAAACTGGCAACATCTCAACAACGCCGACATCATCTCCATGCCGGATAAATGGGAATATCCCTGGTATGCCTCCTGGGATTTGGCTTTTCATTGCGTAACCCTGGCGATGATCGATCCGGGCTTTGCCAAGCACCAGATTCTGCTGATGACGCGAGTCTGGTATATGCATCCCAACGGTCAGATACCGGCTTATGAATGGTCGTTCGACGACGTCAATCCGCCGGTACATGCCTGGGCGGCCTGGGAAATTTATAAAGCCGAATGCGAAGCCAACGGCGGCGTCGGCGACCTGGATTTTCTGGAACGGGTGCTGCATAAGCTGATCGTCAACTTCACCTGGTGGGTCAACCGCAAGGATGCCGACGACAACAACGTGTTTCAGGGCGGCTTTTTGGGACTGGACAACATCGGCGTGTTCGACCGCAGCGCGCCGCTGCCGACCGGCGGCTACATCAATCAGGCCGACGCCACCAGCTGGATGGCCATGTACTGCCTGAATCTGATGCGCATAGCGCTGGAGTTGGCGCTGCACAACCGGGTGTACGAAGACATCGCCACCAAGTTTTTCGAGCATTTTTTGTACATCGCCAAAGCCATGAGCCATATCGGCGACGACGGCGTCGGCCTGTGGAATGACGAAGACGGCTTTTTCTACGACGTGTTGCGGTTTCCCGACGGCCAGCTGATGCCGTTGAAAGTCCGCTCCATGGTCGGCCTGATTCCCTTGTATGCCGTGGAAATCATCGAACCGGATATGCTGGAACGTTTGCCGGACTTCAAACGCCGTCTGGAATGGTTTTTAAACTACCGCCCCGATCTGGCCAAACTGGTGTCGCAATGGAACGTGCCGGGGCGCGGCAATCGCCATCTGTTGTCGCTGTTGCGTGGCCATAGGATGAAGCTGCTGCTGAAACGCATGCTGGATGAAAGCGAATTTTTGTCCGACTACGGCATTCGCTCCCTATCGCGCGCCCATCTCGATACGCCCTATGTGTTCGACTGCTGCGGCCAGCCCATGAGCGTGCAGTATCAACCCGGCGAATCCGAGTCCGGCACTTTCGGCGGCAACTCCAACTGGCGCGGGCCGGTGTGGTTTCCGGTCAACTATCTGTTGATCACCTCGCTGAAACGTTTTGCCGGCTATTACGGCGACGATTTTAAGATCGAATGCCCGACCGGTTCGGATCATTTTTTGACTATCAATGAAGTCGCCGATGAACTGGGGCAGCGTCTGACCCGATTGTTCCGCCGCGATGCAAACGGGCGCAGGCCGATATACGGCGGCAACAGCAAACTGCAAAACGATCCGCATTTTAAGGATTACCTGTTGTTTTACGAATATTTTCACGGCGACAACGGTCGCGGCGTCGGCGCCTCGCACCAGACCGGCTGGACCGGATTGGTGGCGAATTTGCTGGACACAAGCACCGAGCCCAAGTCTTAATCCTAAAAAGAGCGGTTGAATGCTTAGAAAACCGTTCGTGCCGAGCCTAGTCGAAGCATAAACGGTTTTCTAAGCATTCAACCATTTGGTGAGCCCTCTTTTTAGGTTAATGGGTGTACACCGCGCCATTTTCAATCTACAACGGACGTATTCTTCCGGACTTCACCCCGCACAATGCCATGAAAGCCATTCATTTCAGCACTATTTGCCGATTATTGCTTGCCTCGCCCATAGTGATGCCGGCATTTGCCAATCCTGCTTGGTCCAGCGAGGCGGATTACAACGAAACCTGGTTGGCGTCGGCAAAAGCCACGCTGGAAACCGCCGCCAAGGCGATACAGGCGAACGAATTGGAAGCGGACGTGGCCCGATTCGAGGCCCTGAAAAATCAGCTTCAGCCCTTGCGCGAACAAGCGCAGGATTGCGTCACCCAAGCCGAAGCGGCCGTGCGGCAGCGGCGGCGGGATATCGATGCCCTGGGCGCGAAAGTCAGTCCGGAAGCGGCCGATGTCAGCCTGGCGACGAGCAAGTTTGAACAGGAACGCGAAGCACTGGAAAAACAGCTGGCCGCCTGTCAAGTTATCCTGATTCAGGCCAAGGAGCTCAAGGAAAAAGCCGCCGCCATCGAGCAAGCGACGCTGACCCGCAAACTGTTGCTTAAAGGCCCCGGCTTTGGCGCGTTGCTTCAGGATAATCTCAAACACCCCGATGCTTGGTGGCGATTGCCGCAACACTTTTTGCTCACGCAGAGCGGTTTACAGTTATTGACCGTTACCCAACTGATAAGCCTGTCAGGTTTGGTTGTGCTGGGTTTTCTGGCGGGACGGCGTTTTCATGACCTCTGGCTGGCATCGAAAAAGCCGCCCTGCGTGGATAAATGCACTGGTTTTTTGTTGGCGCTGAAAAGCTGCGCAGCCCGATTATTGCCGGTAATCGGCGCAACCGCCGCCGCAGCCATCTTTCTGAGTATTGCTTTGCCGTTTGCGCCGCCGCCTTTTATCACCCAGTTGGCCTACAGTGTTTTGAGTTATGCCCTGCTGCTGGGGATGATCCGGGCCATGCTGCACCCGGATTTGCCGGCGCGGCATTATTTGGCGATGCCGGAAACCGCGGCGCGGGCATTCGCCAAACATTTAACCCGGCTGTCGGCCTGGGCTTTATTGGGCTTACTGTTTTTCGGCTCCGGTTTTTCGGCGGTCTTGCCGGAAACCCAGTATGGGTTGGCGCGCGCTATCTACGGCACCCTGCTATTTCTCAACCTCGTCTGGGTGCTGTGGTCGCTGGGCCGTATTCCCACGCTGGGCGGCACCCTCAAAATCCGCTTGCTGTTGTTGGCCGCGCTGGCGTTTTCCGTGGGCGCGGAGTGGCTGGGATATCGTAATCTCGCGGATTTTACCTTGACCGGCTTGCTGGGCTCCGCACTGGGCCTTGGCGCCGCCTGGTTTATCAATACCTTGATGACCGATTTGTTCGACGGCATGGATGTTGGTTATCAACCCTGGCAAAAACGCCTGCGCCGCCAGCTGGGTTTGCGGGATGCCGAGCCTGTTCCCGGCCTGATCTGGCTGCGGCTCAGCTTTAGCGCCGCACTGTGGAGCGGAATGGGTCTCTGGCTGCTTTGGGTATGGGGCGTGTCGCATCAGGGTATCGACCTGATCATGACTTTTTTGCGGGAGGGCTTCTGGATGGGGTCTTTTCGGGTCATGCCGCTGCGGATTGCCAGCGGCCTGCTGGCGTTTTCCCTGCTATTGGCCGTGTCCGGCTGGTTCAAGCAACGGGTGGTGCCGGGCTGGTTGAACAACGCCCGGCTGGAGCGCGGCGCTCGCGACGCTTTGATTGCCGTTACCGGTTATCTTGGCTTGCTCGTCTCGCTGTTGGTGGCCTTGTCGGTCGCCGGGGTGGAATTTGCCAATCTGGCCATCATCGCCGGCGCGTTGTCGGTGGGCATTGGTTTCGGTTTACAAAATATCGTCAACAATTTTATTTCCGGGCTGATTTTACTGCTCGAACGGCCCATCCGCACCGGCGACTGGATACTGGTCGGCGCCGTGGAAGGTTTTGTGCACCGGATCAGCATTCGCTCGACCCAACTCAGAACCTTCGACGGTTCGCACATCATCGTGCCCAACGCCGAACTGATTGCCGGCCAGGTCACCAACTGGATGCTGCACGACACCTCGGGACGCATCAAAATCCCCATCGGCGTCGCCTACGGCTCCGATCTGGAAAAGGTTAAAACAATTCTGCTGGCCGTCGCCCATCAACACGGCATGGTGATTACCGACGGCAAGCGAGTGGCGGCGCCCCTGGTATTGATGACCGGGTTCGGCGACAGCGCGCTTAACCTGGAACTGCGCTGCTTTATCCGTTCCATCGATAACAGGGCGCAAGTGTTCAGCGATTTATGCTTTGCCATCGATGCCGCCTTCCGGGCGGAAAATATCGAAATCCCTTTTCCGCAACGCGATGTGCATCTGAAAAAGAATTCCGCCGGCCCCGGTTCGGATAATTGACGGCGCTCGCATGTATTGCTCGCCATCTCGATAAATAACGCGACTGACCACATCGGTTTGAATACGATATCGCCAAACGCCCTATTGATGAAGCAAGGCCATTTATTTTAGCTCACTCACATGCCTGACGAGTGGGTGGCACTCGGAATCTTACAAGTTTTTATCCGCGCCCCTCAAGCTGTGCCTTATGGCTGGCAACCGCGTTGGCGATAAATTCGGAAAATACTCTTAAACGTGCCGTAGTACGCATATCAGTGTGGGTAAGTAGCCACAGATCGTAAGTGGGTCGAGCTACGCCGGGCGGTAGACGTTGTAACGTTGGCTCGGAGTCACCCATAAAACAGGGGAGCATGCCGATACCCATACCTGCTTTGGCCGCTTCAAACTGGAGCAAGACGCTTTCAAAAACATTCTTGGCCGGAATGTGCGGGTAGTCGCTCTTCTTGACCCATGCAGGATAATTGCTACGTTTGACATAGTCGATCCATCGTGCTGTCGAACCGCTATTTAACTCATGTTGTTTTATATATTCTTCCGATGCGTACGCGGCACTGTAAATATTGGCCAGACGTTTGCCGATTAATTGCTCTGGCGGTTTTTGTGTAATGCGTAAAGCCACGTCCGCTTCGCGTTTACCTAAGTCAAGTGATTCGTAAGTGATAACAACTTCGAGGGCAATGTCGGGGTAAAGTTTGGAGAACTCCGCCAGATGCGGCATGAGAAGATGTGTACCCAACACATCAACCATCGTAACCCGGATATCGCCGCTGAGTTGTTGATCCCGACCGACAATACGCCGTTCCAAACCGTGAATTTCACTTTCTACCTGTTCGGCGATCGCCAATACCTCCTCACCGGCGGCCGTAATGGTGTAGCCGCTGGGTGAGCGTTCAAACAAACGTACCCCGAGCCGTTTCTCGAATGCGTCGATGCGGCGCCCCACTGTCGAATGACTGACGCCAAGTTTGTCCGAAGCGGCGCGTACTGAGCCATGGCGACTTAGCGCAAGAAAATGTTTGAGATCATCCCAATCCATGCGGTCATTCTTTGTGTTCATGAAAGTCAGGCGTTGCTAATAAACCGCAAAAGGCTAGCGCGGATAGGTGCTCTCGTCAAACAATAGTCTGTCACATTTTTGCACATTAATAAGTCAGAATTACATATTTTAATTCTTTTTTGAAGCACCTATGATGGCATCGGAAATTGCAAGAGAGATTTAAAATCAAAAACATTTACCTGTTTAAACAATAGAGGGCTTTATTCGATGACTACTAAAACCACAATAATCGTCACGGCCGTTTTCAATCCTGACCAAATGGCATCGGCGCAAGAATATATGCAACGAGCTGTCCCCATGCTGATCAATGGCGGAGGCGAAATTATCCGCCGCGTCAAAGTCGAGCGAGCCGTGGTTGGTGACCAAAGTTACAACGCTTGCCTTGTTATGGATTTTTCCTCGGCAAGTGCAGTGGAGGCTGTCTTTAACAGCGCCGAATATGCGGAAATTATTCCGCTACGCGAGACAGGGTTCAAGTCTATGAACATTGTTATCACTAGCTCAATGTAACTTGCCCATAAGCTATAGCTTGCTGAATTCTTGCAAAGCATTACAACAACTCGATTTTAATGGGGAACGCATTGAATGAAGGCAACTAATCAAATGATGAACCGACTAAACAAACTTAAACGATATGGTAGTTGGGCTCTCGTCACTGGAGCCAGCTCTGGCATCGGTCTGGAATTCGCTCGGCAACTCGCATCTCATGGTATGAATTTGGTGCTCGTTGCACGGCGCGGTGATGTCTTGGCGGCACTCGCTCAAGAACTAACGCGCGAATTCACGGTGGAAGCCAAATTCATAAGCCGCGATCTGGCGGAGGAAGGCGCGGTAGAGAAGCTCTTTCAAGACCTTTCAGGTATCGAGATCGGGCTTGTGGTCATGAGCGCTGGCATGGAAGCCACTGGACATTTCACTAAGATCAGTCCGGATCGCCATATCCAATTGGAACGGCTCAACATCGACGTCCCGATGCGTATGGCGCGGTTGTTCGGTGAAGCGATGGTACGCCGTCGACGCGGTGCGCTGATCTTTGTCTCCAGCGTGTTTGGCTATCAAGGCGTTCCAATCGTTGCCAACTATGCCGCATCCAAGGCCTACATCTTATCTCTTGGCGAAGCGCTGAATGTTGAGATGAAACCGCATGGCGTTGACGTACTTGTGCTTTCGCCTGGACTTACCGATACCGACATGCCCGCCCAAATGCCGATCAATTTCGGCAAAATGCCTATTACAACTTCATCTCCCAAGGCGGTTGTGCGCGTAGCACTGCGTGCACTTGGCAAAAAAGCGACTGTGGTCCCCGGCCTCATTAACAAGTTTTACGCGTGGGAAAACAGACTCATCCCGCGAAGTTGGCCTGTGAAACTGTTTGGTTTCTTAATAAAAAACGCGTTCGACAAGACCCGCAGAGACGAATTGCTTCATGAAAACACGAGCCGGTAACACGGATATTTCAAGACAAAGAACTTTTTCGGAAAAATAAGGAAACAATTATGAATTTACTAAAATCGATGTTTATCAGCAATTATATGATGGCTATCATGGGCATCGCCGGTTATGCCGGCTGGATGCTTTATCATGGCGCCGACCCGGTCGCCTGGGGTGGCGTGACACTGACTTCCGCACCATTAATGATGTTTATTAGTGTGGCGATGATGTTCAAAAATATCGCTCGTACCAGCGCGCGCTTTCCATTGATTAACTTCTTGGGCGCGGCCGGTACCGGCCTCGCTATTTGGGCTTGGGGGTATCAGCCGGGGACAAGTCAATTTTATCCACCCGGTTATCTTGCCCCAGTATTGGCGTTAGTCGGATGGGGTGGGTTTTTACTGTATGCCTATTGGTATTCAAGCTATGGGCGTACACCAAGCGCCAAGCTTAAAGTCGGCTCAACCTTACCCAAATTTACTGTCAGAGATGCCAATGGTGCAGCTGTAACATCAGCACAATTAACCGACAAACCGGCCATTCTGATTTTCTTTCGCGGTAATTGGTGCCCTTTGTGCATGGCGCAAGTCAAGGAAATGGCCGCTCGTTATCAGGATATCAATGCGCTTGGCGTGCGAGTAGCCCTTATCTCGCCGCAACCGCACGGCAACACCATTGCCCTGTCGAAAAAATTCGGATTGAAATTCGATTTCCTGACCGACCGGGGCAACGCCGCTGCCCGCGCCCTAGGCATCGAACAACGCCACGGACTGCCGATGGGCATGCAGATGCTGGGCTATGCCAGCGAAACCGTGCTGCCGACCGTTATCATCACCGACCGGAGCGGCAAGGTGGTCTGGACTCATGAAACCGACAACTACCGGGTTCGCCCCGAGCCCGATGTTTATTTGGAGGTACTACACCGCCATGGCATGACCGCAGCCGCGGCTTAGCGATTACCGGTCGGGACACGGGTTGGAACATCCCGTTTTGGCGCCCATGTGCCGGCCGTCGGCACAAGCGTGCCGCGATGGTCAACAAATACCGGAAGCAAGCAACCATGAGAGCTGGCAGTATGAATTTTGTACAAAGGATCAATTTATGAAAACCGCCGACCAACATTATGATGTGGCCATCATCGGCACTGGCATCGGCGGTTCGACGCTGGCAACGATATTGGCCCGTCAAGGTTTGTCCGTTATCGTATTCGAGGGCGGCGCTCACCCGCGTTTCACAATTGGCGAATCCATGATTCTGGAAACCTCCGAGGCGATGCGCGCGCTGGCGGAGTTTTACGATGTGCCGGAACTGGCCTATTTCAGTTCCGAAAACTATTACAACGTCATCGGTACATCGCATGGCGTAAAACGGCATTTCAGCTTTCTGCACCACAGCCCAGGCAAACCTCAGGACACTCGCCGAAGCCTGCAGGCTGTTATTCCTAAACTGCCTTATGGGCATGAACTGCATATCCACCGCCAGGATTCGGATTATCTGCTCACCTCCATTGCCATTTCCCGTGGCGCCAAAGTCCTGCAAAACACCCCGGTGTGCGACATCGACATCAAGCCGGACTGCGTGGAGATTCTGACCGACAAACAAACGTACCGCGCCGGTTATATTGTTGACGCCGGCGGCATGAAGTCCCTGTTGGCGGAAAAATATGGCTGGCGGCACCGCAATCTGCAAGCGCATACCCGGACCATTTACACCCATATGGTGAATGTGCCCTGTTTCAACGACGTGGGGCCTGGGCGCGCGCAGTACGGGCATCCGTTTCGGGTATCGGAAGGCACGCTGCACCATATTTTCAAAGGCGGCTGGCTGTGGGTAATCCCGTTCAACAATCATTCCCGCGCTACCAATCCGCTCTGCAGCGTAGGCTTGCAACTCGATCCGCGCATCTACCCCCTAAATGCCGATTTAACGCCGGAACAGGAATTTTATGCCTTTATCGAGCAGTTCCCGGACATACGCGAGCAATTCAAGCAAGCCCGGCCGGTACGCGCCTGGATGCGTACCGAACGCCTGCAATATTCTTCCCACCACGTGGTCGGCGACCGTTTTGCATTATTGGCGCACGCGGTGGGTTTCATCGATCCGCTATATTCCAAGGGCCTGTATGTGACCCATATGAGTATCATGATGGCGGCGGATCTGATCCTCAAAGCCCGACAGACCGGCGATTACTCGGCGGCTGCATTTGCGCCGCTGGAACAGGCCACGCTACGCTACATGGGCATGCATGACCGTCTGGTGGCAAACTCCTTTAAATCCTGGCACCACCATGATCTTTGGTCGGTTTATGCAGTCTTGTGGTTATTGGGCGCTTATTTGGAATATTTAAAGCTGACCGTCACCCGCCTGCGTGCCAAGGATCGCGCCGACTATCTGGCTCAACTGGCCGGATTAAAACTGGTGGGCGGCGGTTTTGCCCCGTTCTTTAAACTACAGGAAACGGTAGACACGCTCATCGAACAGGTGAATCCCGAAGACGAAACCGATGTCGCCCGAACCGTGGCGCAAATTCGTCGGCTGTATGCCGATTATCCCTGGATGCCGTCGGCATTTCGAGACTTGCTGGACGGCAAAACCTTTCTGCCGAACAACAAGCTGCGGGTCAATCTGTTTAATCGGGCCGACGGATTTTTGGGAGACGGCATCTATCGCGAACATTTTTTCGGTTTTAATACCCTGTTGGATCTGATCCCGAAAGCCGTATACGAACAATTCCAGTATTCACGGTTTAGATTGAATTGGAACAGCCGCGGCAACTGATGATCGAGGCCGATGGGCGAGCGGGATTTGACGGTATAACTGTATCATCAAGTCGAATGGAGGGTGTTATGCTCGGCAATTTGACTTAAAACACTAATCTCGAAGGAGTATTCGTCATGAAATCGGCCCCCCCCCACGGTTGCCCCGCCGAAGAAGCGCGGCTATCGGCATGGATGCTAATAATGATCCGTAGCCGGTCAAGGCCCGGGCAGTTCGGGGAAAAGGCTTAAATATAAGCCGATTCGACTCGGTTCCGCCAATTGCCATTCCGGGCATCTCGCCGCAAAAAACAGCGCAGTAACAAGGCAAGCATTCAGGATTTACATAATATAACCTTAATGATATATTTTGCCGGGCGGATGTTTTGTTCTTGTTTTGGCAAGACCAACCATTCACTTTTCTCACGGTACAAAATATAGTGTACTGAATTTACTCTTTGGACAGTGGTTGTCTCTGATGTCTAAATTTTTGCTTTCATTACACTGAGATAAATTTTCCTTGAAATTGCTTCGTATCCATCGCACCGCTGTCCAACTCCGCATATACCGCCGCTCCTGCAAGGTCGCCCTGGTCGTCGGCACTCTGTTGAATCTGATCAATCAACCGCAAGCCGTGCTCGGCCTGCTGTCTTTGGATTACCCGGCGATGCGGAGACTCGATGTGGTCAAGGCATTATTAACCTATAGCGTGCCTTTTTTGGTGTCTTGTTACGGCGCCTTATCCGCGATTGCCCATCAGCGGACAGACCCGTAAAGCCAGCCATTTCCTTGACTTTAGCCCCGCAACCACTTCCCTTAACGCCACACAGGAACACACTATGTCCATACCCACCGAATCCATAGGCAGCATTCCCCGTCCGCCGCAATTGCTGGAAGCACTCCGGGAATTTCGCGCGGGCCGCCTGTCGCAACAACGGCTCGATGCCTGCTACGACGACGCCGTACGCGATACCCTGTAACGTTTTGCGGACACCGGCTCGCCGGTGATCTCCGACGGCGAACAGACCAAGTCAAGTTTCGCCACCTACCCCTTACAAGGTTTGCACAACATCGCCGAGGACGGCATCGTGATTCCGTTTGCCGACGGCCACACCCGGCAATTGCCCAGGTTAACCGCCGGGCCGTTTCGCTACGGCGTCTATGCCGGCTCGTTTGTGCAGGCCGCCAAACGCCACACCACGCGCCCGCTCAAGCAGGCGGTGATTTCGGCGTCCGCCTTGAGCCTGCTTTATCCGCCGGAAGGCATAGCCGGTTACTCGCGGGAAGCGTTCATCGACGACTTGGTCCAGGAAACGGTGACGGATATTCGCGGCTGTTTGGAACAAGGCGCACACCATGTGCAAATCGATTTCACCGAAGGGCGCTTGTCGGTCAAACTCGATCCGTCCAAGCAATTGCTGCAAAGCTTTATCGACCTGAACAACCGGGTATTGGCGCACTTTAGCCCGGAACAACGCCAACGCATCGGCGTGCATACCTGTCCGGGCGGCGACCACGATTCCACCCACAGCGCCGATGTCGATTACGCCGACCTGCTGCCGAGTTTATTCCAACTCCAGGCCGGTAATTTCTACATGCAGATGGCCAACGAAAAAGAGCCCGAACGTGTCTTGGCTATCGTCAAGGACAATATTCGTCCCAACCAACGGGTGTTTGTCGGTGTTATCGACGTGCTGAATCCCGAGGTGGAAGCACCGGAATTGGTGCGGGATCGAGTGTTGCGCGCCGCCGAATACATCCCGCTGCATCAGCTCGGCACCACCGACGACTGCGGCTTTTCGCCTTTTGAAGACGACACATCAACCGGACGGGATACGGCGTTTGCCAAAATCAAGGCCCGCGTCATCGGTACGGAACTGGCCGTCAAGGTTTTGAACGGCTAACGCCTGTTACCGTTTTTATTTTCCGGTTTTGAAAGTGCGTAGGGGGTGAGGTAACGAACCCCCAACATGTAGGCTCATCCCGACATTAACCTAAAAAAATCAGTTGAGCATTCTAAAATCCGCTCGCCCTTCGACAAGCTCAGGACGAACGGGATTTTTCATAGCCCAACTGCTCTTTTTAGGTTAAATCATCGGTTGCTTTGCTTTGATGATTCGTTGTCGATGGCTTGCGGGATGGTTTTGCGGTTGTCGTGTTGGGGTTCCTGTCGTCACCCCAACCTACGCTCTTCGTCTCTTAGAGTTCAAAGCCGTCTTCGAGGATAAACCTTTGCAGCAGATTGGCAGCTTTGATTTTGACCCGGAACATCGGCAGCGTCTCGCCTTCCAGGCCTTCAAAGTAGGCTTTTGCCTGTTGCTGATCGACAGCTTCCCGCAGATCATCAAATCGACCATATTCATTCAGATTGGCTTCAGTGACATGGGTGTTCATCAGGGCGATGAGCTTCGCTTTATCGATCCCGAGGATCGCCACCAGCGCGGCTATTTTTTCACTCTTTGCCTTGTCCTGATAATCGGCGAGGTATTCGCGGAAGGTGCGACCGGGATCGATCTGGACGTCGCCGCGCTGGATGTCGTGGAGGAAAATCCCGGCGACTTTTTGCTCTTCCTGGGCGAGCGATGAAAAGGAACGGTGCAGCTCGGCCAAGGTCGCTTCCTTGGCTTGCTCGTCGCCGCCCCGCAGGACTTTGAGATATTTCTCAAAGCGCGAGTTCATATAGTCGGCATCGATCTTGCCGGTGTCGATTTCGGTAATGTGGCTGTCGATCTCGAAGGGAATGCTCTCGCCACCGCCACTGCCACCCACGCCCAGTTCCTTGTAGCGCTGCAAAAGCGTCAGGTATTGATGGTGGCTAATGGCGAGCTGGATTTGCGTCTTGGGTGCTTCGCCGAAGTCATAAACCGATTTCTCCCAGGTAAAGCCCTGGATCTTGGCAGCCTCCAGGATGGCGCTGAACTGGTTGAATTGCTTGGCAAAGGCCGCGCGCGCCGCGAGATCATCCGGCAGCCTCATGAAATCCGCGATGCCCGCCGCGCTGAAAATGGCGGCGATTTCGGCAAAGCTTGCGTTCATCCGCTCCAGGTTCATCGGCAAGCGCTCGGCAAACAGGCCAATCGGTTTGTCGCCGGAATAGAGCTTTACGGCGGCAGCGACGTTGCGCTTCATCGTGTGGGGTTTGCGGTAGTAGCGGACGGTGCCGAATGGCTTGTCCGGCCCAAACAGGCGGTTGGTACGCGAGAACGCCTGGATGATGTTTTCATATTCCAACAGCTTGTCGAGGTAGAGCGTGTTCACCCATTTCGAATCAAAGCCGGTCAGCATCTGATTCACCACGATCAGCAGATCGAGCCGTTTCTCGGCCTCGGCTTCAATGCGGATATAGGGCGCTTTGTGGGCGAGACGCGCGGCGAGGTCTTTTTTGAAATTGCCGTGACTGCCGAGGTCGAACCTCTGCCCGTAGGCGGCGTTGTAGTCCTCCAGGATTTCGACGAGGCCGGCCGTTTTAAAGGCAGGATCGCCGCCGCCGTCTTCGTCGCTGATATGCGGATCGAACAGCGCGGTGATTTTCAACGCCGGGCACTGCGCCTTCATCAGCCGGTAGTAGCTGATGGCTTCCGGGATACTGCTGGTGGCAAAAATGGCGTGGAATTTACTGCCCTGGCTCAGGACGGCCCAGTTGTCGGCAATGTCCTGAATCACCGCGTTCCGGTGTTCGTCGCGGCTGTATTGGCTGTTGGGCAGGTGATCTTCTATGCCGGTCTGATAGACGCCGGAGGCATCCCGGTGTCCCGCCATAGTCACGTCGTTCATATATCGGTTGAAAACCTTCCTTTTCGCGGTATCGGCCAGCGCTTCCGCCACCGTGGCGGCTTTGGCCTTTTCCAGCGCCACGGCTTGCCGCAGGTCGCGGTCGCGATAAGTAAGCACTTGGTAGGGATCGAAACCGAGCACGTTCTTGTCGCGGATGCCGTCGGCGATGCTGTAGCGGTGCAGCTCATCGCCGAACACATCGGCGGTGGTGTTGTCCTTGCGGACGTTTTCCGTATGGATGGGCGTGCCGCTGAAGCCGAAGAACACCGCGCCGGAAAAGCTGTTTTTGATGTCAATCAGCATATCGCCGAAGGTGGAGCGGTGGCATTCATCCACGATGAAGACAATGCGCTTGGCCCGCATGGTTTCCAGATCGTGCGCTTTCAGCCCGTCCTCCTCGTCCTTGAGCCGGCTCATCTTCTGAATGGAGCTCACGATCAGGGTATCGGCGGGATCGGTGCTCTTGAGTTTTTTCACCAGTACGGCTGTATATTCCGTGGCTTGCACCGCGTTGCCGTCGCCGGCGAAGTTGCGGTAATTCTCCAGCGTCTGCGTGCCCAGCTCGATGCGGTCGAGCAAAAAAACCACCTTGTCCGCATCCTTGGAATTGGCGATCAGTTGCGCCGACTTGAAGCTGGTCATGGTCTTGCCCGAGCCGGTGGTGTGCCAGATGTAGCCGCCCAGGCGGTTCGGGTTTTTCCAATCCGTCTTCGCCACTTTGTCGGAAATGGCGTGGGCGGCGTAATACTGATAACTGCGCATGACCTTCAGCACGCCGTCCGACTCATCGGCCACCGTGTAAAAGCCGATCAGCTGATGCGCCATCGGGATGGACAGCAGGCTGGCGGTGAAACGCTTCCAATCGTTGATCGGCTCGTTATTGAAGTCCGCCCAGTGGAAGGCGTAGTCTTTATTAAACTTCCCGTCCGGGCCGGGATTGGCGAAGTAAAGCGCCTCGGCGGGCTCCATCGCCACGAAGATTTGCACCAGCGAAAACAGGCCGCTGAAAATCCCCTCCCGCGAATACTTCCGGATTTGGTTGTAAGCCTGGCTCACCGCCACAGCGCTTTTCTTCAGCTCGATGTGGATCACCGGCATGCCGTTGATCAGCAGCAGCAAGTCGCCGCGCCGGTCGTTGAGCAGCTGCCCGCCACGGCCGTAGCGCGGTTGCTGCACAATCTGGTAGCGGCTTTGCCCGGCGGCAATCTCGTGGCGGTCGTAAATTTTCAGGCTCACTTCCTTGCCGAAGTGCAGCGCATCCGCCGGATTGTCGCGGGTGATGGCGACCGTCTTGCCGTTGATAAAGCCATTGAGCTTGAGCGGTGTGCGCAGCGCGGTGATCTGCTCCATGATCTGCTGCATCTCGCTACTCGTCAGCGGCACTTCATTCAGCCTATCCTTGCCGCGATTGTTCTCAAAGAGGATTTGCTGCCAGTTCGCCAGCAAGTCCGCCTCGCTCGGGCTATGGATTACCTCCGCGTCGCCCCAACCGCGCTGGCGCAGCTCGCGGATGACGGCGGCTTCGAATTCGGATTCTTTGGCAAAAGTGCTCATGATTTTTCGATGCGTTTCTGCTCGGCCAAGCGTTCTCTGATTTCAATCAAAGCGGTGTGCAGTTTTTCCTCCAAAACAGCCTTGGGGGGCAGTTCAGTCCAATACTCCGCCACCATGATGTTGTCTTTTTGCAGATTCATCAGCTCCACCTGTTCGGTGCCCGCTTGGGCGCACAGAATCAGGCCAATCGGCGCCGCTTCATCGGCTTGCCGTTCATATTTATCCAGCCAGTTGAGGTAAAGCTCCATCTGTCCTTTGTGGGCCGCCTTGAAACGGTCAATCTTGAGCTCAACAGCCACCAGCCGTTTGAGGCGGCGGTGATAAAACAGCAGGTCGAGATAAAAATCCTCGCCATCAATCACCATGCGCTTTTGGCGCTCCACAAAGGCAAAGCCCTTGCCCAACTCCAAAATGAACTGTTCCAACTCGCGAATCAGCGCCTGCTCCAGCTCGTTCTCCAGGTAACCCTGTGGCAGGCCAAGAAAATCGAAAAAGTACGGGTCTTTGAACGAGCCCGAAAGCTCGGGAGCTGCGGCTAACGCCAGTTTGTTATCCGCGATGTGCGAGCGTTCAAAGGCTTTGCGCTCGATTTGCCGGATCAGTTCCCGCTTGCTCCACACATGGTCTATGGCTTGGCGGGCATAGAAATGGCGGGCTGCATCGTCTGGCAGCATGAGCAGAACAGTGAAATGCGTCCAACTCAATTGTGACACCAGCGGTGTCACAATTCCGAGGTCGGGGAACATCTCCGCGAACTGCATCATGCGGCGCAGGTTTCTGGCCTCGAAGCTCTTGCCGTGCTGGGCGACAAGGCTTTCCGACAAGGAGGTAACCACCTGTTTGCCATAGGCCGCCCGCTCACCCCGCAAGACCTCGGTATTGATGCGTTGGCCGATATGCCAGTAGGTCAGCGTCAGGGCACTATTGACCGCGGCAACGGCCTGCGACTTGCCACGGCGGATTATCTCCTGCAAATCGGCCAACAGCAGGGTGCTGGGCGTGGTCGAGTCTGTCAAGGGTGTCAGATCGTTAGTCATAGGCGTTGTAATAATTGTTAATTGTTAGTTATTAATTATTAATGGTTAGTGGCTAATTGTTAGTGGCTAATTGTTAGTTATTAATGGTTAATGGTCAGCGGTTGGTGTCCAGTCATTAACAATTAACAATTAACAATTAACCATTGATAATTAGTGCCTGAAAGAAAACTCGATTTTTTCATAATTCTGCCGGCTCACTGATCATAATTCCAACAGTTTTTCTGTATCGGTGAGTCCGTTTTTTCTTTTGAGTAGACTCAATGATGAAAATCAGCTAT
>Ga0207952_1000762_pt1 | contig 19725 bp, 14 predicted proteins | sample SubbioR12Aug_8Ca_FD_184831 | JGI IMG/M metagenome (GOLD analysis project Ga0207952, IMG submission 184831) | Serpentinite rock and fluid subsurface biosphere microbial communities from McLaughlin Reserve, California, USA - CR12Aug_8Ca (SPAdes) | ecosystem: Environmental > Terrestrial > Deep...
CGCCGGCGCGCCGGCGCTCGAGTTCATCCAACATATGCTGCATCTATGTCTCCGGCCTTCCGCGACAGTTTTCAGCCATTAGCACGACGGCGTCTAGCGGAGGAATCGCTTCTCGTTGTCCTTGACGGTGCCCATGCCCTGCAGATCGAACACGTCCTCGACCGTGGCGATGCTCGCTTCGACGCCATGGATGCCCCGGTCCCTGCGAATCTGCGCAAAGGTCGCGCGCATTGCTCCCACGGAGGCGCGGATGGCGTGGTTGCCCCAGATCAGCAGGCCGACCTTCTTGAGTTCCTTCACCCGCGCCACCGTCATCTGCGGATAGGCGGTCGGCACCAGGGCGATCGGTACCTTGCCGTCCCAGGCGCGGACGAAGGCCTCGATCTCGTCCGGCGTCTTCTGCTTGGAGTGGACCAGGATCATGTCGGCGCCGGCGGCCTCATAGGCGCGCGCGCGCTTCAGGGCCTCGTCCTGACCCAAGCCAGCAATCAGCGCCTCGGTACGTGCCACGAGGATCAGATCCGGATCGCGCCGTGCCGCCCGTGCCGCCTCGATCTTGCCCTGGAATTCCTCGATGCGGACCATATCCTGGCGGCCGCCGGCGATCAGGCTGGTGACCTTGGGAAAGCTCTTGTCCTCCATCACGATCGCCGCCGCGCCAGCGCGCTCGTACTGCTCGATGGCATAGAGCACGTTGATGGCGTTGCCGAAGCCAGTGTCGATATCGGCCACCACAGGCAACCCCGATCGGTCGACCATCGCCCGCGTCATGTCGAGATGCTGGGTCATCGAGACCATGCTGACGTCGGGAACGCCATACAGGGCCGAGAGTTCGAACCCGCTCGCCCAGATCGCATCGAAGCCCGCTTCCGCTGCCAGCATCGCCGAGAGCGGGCTATGCGCCGCCATCGCCTCGACGAGACCGTTCTTCGATAGAACCTGACGGAGTCTGCTGCCTGATCCCATGCTCTTTCCCTTCAATCGCGCAGCCGCGCATGTTCCAGCAATGCCAGAAACCGCGCCCCGGCGTCGATGTCCTTGGCGACCCCGTCACGGTGCGTTGCCGCCAAGGGATCGTCGCCCCAACGTTCGATCTGATAAAGCTCGTCGACCTGTGCCGCCGCGAACGCTCCTGCGGACGTCAGCCGTCCGTCGGCCACAGCAAGCGCGATCACCAGCGACCCGGCGGTATGCGTGAGATTGTAGAGCGCCGACAGAGCGAGGTCGGCGTGCGCGGCCACGGCATCTCGCAGTCTCACCAAGGCTTGCTCGGGTTGATCGACAAAGGAGATCCCTTCCGCGACCGCAAGGCGCGCGCCGTAGCGCTCCGCCGCCCAATCGAGCAACGGCTGCCAGGTATCATGCTGCAGCTTCACGAGACTCTCCGGCGCCGTGGCGCGGTAGCACAGCAGGTCGGAACCTGCGTACTTCGCCGTGTCGGCAACGACCTGCTCACGGCGCGTAACGACGCGATCGAGACCGGTTGCCGCCAAGCGCGTCAGTGGCAAATGCGCTGCATTGATTTCGGCTTGGTCCGGCACTCCACCCCATTCCGCGGCAATGGCTTCCGCCAGCGACCTTGTCGGCACTTCAAGGATCGACTTCGCGGGCGTACGCATCGGTTTGCCATCGAGCAGGACGCGGAAGCCGGCGTCCGCTGCCTGCTCGACCGCGGTCTCCTTGTAGAAGCGCTTCATGGCGTACGCCGCGGCGGCTGGGCCGGCACGGCCGGACGGCCGGTGCGCTGTCGCAGATCGGTCGATGGCACCGGCATCTGCGCTCGCAGACCCGGCCTCAGACCGTCAACGCGCGGCGCCACGGCGACGCAGGGATTGACGCCTGTCTGGCGTGCCGCCTGGTTGACCTGCGATGCCAGACTTGGCACGACGCCGGCGCCGATGATCAACCGGGCGAGGTTGGGCTCCAGCGCCGCCGATGTCGGCCGGCCGCTGCCGCCCTTCAGGCGCAGCGGCGACGCCAAGGTCGCATTCTGAGTATCGCGGGCCTCGGGCGCGACAATGAACTCCCATCCCTCGGTGCGCAGATGCACGTAGCCGCCGCCCACCATCGTGGTGCGTGGCGTGTCGACGACCAGCCGCCGCAGGCTGGCAACGCCGCCGCTCACGTCGAAGCGGCCGGCAATGCAATTGAAGGGCACGCCGGCGTCGCTGCCGCCGAGCAGGCGCTGGGTCTCCGCCGGCCAGCTGGCGATCTGATCGCGCGGCCACAGACCCTTGGTGATGGCAATGTCGATCGAGCCGCTGGCCGAATTCAAGGCGTCGCGCGTGGTGCGCCCGCCGCCACGCAAACGCAGGTCGATGTCGCCGACCGCATCGCGAAGGCCAAGATCGAGGCCGAGTATGCTCGACAGTTCGCCGAGCGACACCCGGTTGGCAGAAGCCGTGAAGGTGGCTTGGCCGATCCGGCCGGTCGGATCGTAGACAAGATCAAAGCCGGCGGAACCGCCGCCGACGGTCGCGGCGGCGCGAAAAGCGAAGCGTTGATCGTTCGAAACCAAGCTGACCGAACCGGTCTGGATTTTGCTGCCGAGACCGACGACTTCACCCAGGCGCACCGTCACAGACACCGCGGAGCGGCCAAGCCAGCTCGCCGCGAACCGCATGGTGGGCACGATCCTTGGCTGCACGGGCGATGGCGAGCCGACCGCTGGCGCTGGCACGGAAGACGACCGCAGCTCGCCGACGTCGAGCCGATTGATGTCAGCGTTGACCGTTACGGTGGGAACTCCTTTTCGATCCGCACGGAACAGCGCCTCGCCGGTGACGTCGCTTGCGCCTACTTTCAGTGCCGTTACCTCAACCTTGAAGCCATTGCGCTGAGTGGCCGCCTTGGCGCTCAAGGCATACGGACCGCCATGCGGCAGCGGCAAATGAATATAGGGGCCAAACGCCGCCACGTCCGGCCCCTCGGAAGTGATCTGGATGTTGGTTCCCTTGATACCGACGCTACCTTTAATCGCGATCTTGCCGTCGCCGAAGCCGCCCTGCAGATCGATGTTTCCGGGCAGGCCCCTCATCCAGCCATCGAACGTACCGGCGGTGCCGGTGAGGTTGAACGGACTGGCCTGGGGGGCGCCGAAACGGCCCTCGATCTGCAACGGCTGATTGGGCGCCGACGATCGCATCATGCCGCTCGCCAGTTCCAGGACGACCGGCGGCCGGCCAGCGCCCTCCGCGACGGTCAGCACCGAGTCTTGCACATCGATCACGCCGATCCACGGAAAGGCCGGGCTCGTGCGCAAACGCAGCGAACGGCTCTCGCTCGGGTGTGGCCCCGATCCGTCGGGCGGCGGCAACATGTCGAGGTTTGAATCGCCGATGTCGTTGCGCTCGACCAAGATGTCGGCGCCCTCGAGCAGGATTCGTCCGATCTTGATCTCGCCGAGGAGAAGCGACACCGGGTCGAGAAACAGCGTTAGCTTTCGTACCCGTGCGAGATCGGGACGCGAACCCCACGCGGCATTCGACAGCGTCACACCCTCGGCCACCATCGCGGGATACCGGCCGATCCTCACGGCAAGCGGTACCTTCGCCGCGAGTTCACGGCCGGTCACCTTGCGGATCTGCTCTGTCAATCGGGCCTGATAGCGGGAAAGGTCGCGGGTGGCGCCCCAGATGACGCCGCCAATCGCAAACAGCGGAATCGTCGCTGCGAGAACCCAGGCCAGCCGCCTCCAAGGAATGCGCATACCGCCCGATTCTCGCTCAATCGCCGTCGGTCGAAAAGCCGAATGCCTCGACGGTGCGGCGAAAATGAGGTGGGGGCTCGGCGGCGATCTTCAGCTCCCCCTTGCCCGAGGGATGCGGCAGCAGCAACCGGCGGGCATGGAGATGCAGCCGACGGGCATCGGCGATGGCGGCAAGCAGCGCTTCTTCGCCGCCATACTTGCCATCGCCGAGGATGGGGCAGCCGATCGCCGCACAATGGACGCGCAACTGATGCGTCCGCCCGGTGCGCGGCCACAAGGCCAACAGGGCTGCCCGCTTGCCGATGCGATCGAGTTCGCGGAAGTGAGTCAGCGCTTTCTGGCCCTCTTCCTTGTCGACCTGCATCATCTCCCGGTCGCGCGCGCCGGGTCGCTTGGCGAGCGGCAGGTCGATGGCGCCTTCCTTCTCGGGAGGCACACCGACGACGACGGCCCAATAGAGTTTTTCGGTCTCGCGATCACGGAACGACTCGGCCAGGCGCTTGGCGGCCTGCCCGGTGCGGGCGATCAGCAGGAGGCCGCTGGTATCCTTGTCGAGACGATGGACCAGCCGTGGCCGGTCCTCGAAGCCGAAACGCAGCGCGTCCAGCATGCCGTCGATGTGTCGCTCGGTGCCGGTGCCTCCCTGTACCGCCAGCCCCGGCGGCTTGTTCAGGACGATGACGTAGTCGTCGCGGTGGATCACCAGGGATTGGATCTCGGCGGCGTCCCGGTCGGAGACGGTCGGGATCTCCCGCGGCTTGGGCGTCGGGGCCAGGGTGACGCCGGGCGGCAGGCGAACCTGTTGCCCGGGCTCGACCCGGTCCTTGCCCTCCGCCCGCTTGCCATCGATACGAACCTGGCCGGTGCGCAGGAGTTTCTGCAGTGCGCCGTGGCTCAGCCCCGGGAAATGGCGCTGGAACCAGCGGTCCAGGCGCAAACCGGCCTCGTCGTCGGAAACGGCGCGGGTCTGGACCTGACCACGCAGGGCATCCGGGGACGCCTTGGGGGCGGGGCTGTCGCTCATGGCGCGCAACCTAAGGGACAAGCTAAACAGGGTCCATGGAATCGGTGTCGTTCGACACATTGACCTTCGACCATCCGGCGGCCTGCCGACCGGCCCGACTGAGCGCCAGCCTGCACCTGCCGGCGTCCGGCGGGCAGCCGTCGCCCTGCATGGTGATCCTGACCAGCAGCGCGGGCGTGCAACGCCACCGCGAGCATTACTACGCGCAGGTCCTCAACGAGGCCGGGACGGCGGCGCTGATCGTCGACAGCTTCACGGGCCGCGGCGTGCGCCGCACGGTGGCGGACCAGACCCTGGTCTCGGGCGCCCAGATGGAGGGCGATGCCTTCGCCGCCCTTGCCCTGCTGCGCGACGATCCGCGCATCGACCCGCGGCGGATCGGCATCATGGGCGTCTCCAAGGGCGGCGTCGCCACGCTCAATGCGGCCATCGCCGTGCGCCAGCGCTGGCGCGGCGGCTTTCCCCACTTGTTCGACCTTCATGTGGCGATCTGTCCCGGGGCCACCGCCCAGCACCGCGATCCGACCACGCATGGCCGGCCGATGTTCTTCATGCTGGCTGGCCGCGACGACTACACGCCCGCCCCGCTCGCCGTCGAATATGCGGAACGCATGCGTGCCACGGGCAACGGACTTATCAAGGTCAAGGTCTTCGGCAGCGCCCATCACGGCTGGGAATCGATCGGACCGGTCTTCGACATCAAGGATGCCGAGAACTGGTCATGCTGCAGAAACTACATCGAGGACGATGGCACTCACTTCATTCCGGCCGCGGGCCGAGCGATGAACGAGCCTGACTACCAGGCGTGGGCCCGACTGCATTGCGTTACCCGGGGCGCCCGGGCCGGCGGCGGCACGCCGCAACTGAAGGAACGCGCGACCGCAGATCTTCTGGGCTTCCTCGCGGTTCACGGCTTCACCGTTTCGTGGACGGATCGGAAGTTTCCGGCTATACAGGAAAAGTGAGTCGTCGCCATTTTCTTGCCAGTTTTCTGGTTTTCGCCGCGTCCGTTTCGGGATCACTTCACTCCCACGCCAGCGACTCCCTGTGGATCGGATCCCGGGCGGCCAGCGCCCGTACAGAGGCGCTTGTCAGCGCTCTTCGGGCCTCTTCCGACCATGGACTCAACCCGGCCTGGTACGGCATTGCCGACGTCGAGAAGGCCGTGGCGCCAGGCGCTGACCCCGCGGCAGCGGAGGCGCTTCTCACCGCGGCGTTCGTGTCCTACGCCAGCGATGTGTCAACGGGTCGCGTGCGCGCCAACCGGATCGACAAGGAAATCTCGATCGACCAGCGCAAGGCCGATCGGACGGACCTGCTGAAAGCGGCGGCCGAGGCATCCGATTTCGCCGTCTACCTCGCGTCGTTGCCCCCCAAGGGCGATTATCCCGGATTGCAGAAGGCCCTCGCCATCTGGCGCGACAAGCGCGCCAGGGCGGTCTTCACGCCCTTGCCCGATGGCGTCGCCCTGAAGCCCGGCATGATCGATGGGCGTGTGCCGCTTCTGCGCAAACGCCTGGCCGAGCTTGAACTCAAGCTGCCCGATCCCGGCCCGGTGACGGACCAGTATGACGAGGCACTGGCCGCCGTCGTGAAGTCCTACCAGGAGACCAAGGGCCTCACCGTCGATGGCGTCATCGGCGCCAAGACGATCCGCTCCCTCAACACCACGATCGACGAACGCATCGAGCAGATCGTGGCCAACCTGGAGCGCCGGCGCTGGCTGCCCGAGGATCTCGGCAGCCGCTACGTTTTCGTCAACGCCGGCGACTATTCGATGGTGTTCGTGGATGGCGGCAAGGTTGCCTTCCAGAGCCTGGTGATCGTCGGCACGCCCAAGGACCCGACGCCCGAGATTCAATCGGTGATGCGCGGCTTCCAGACCAATCCCTTCTGGACCGTGCCGCAGTCGATTGCCGGCGAGGAATACCTGCCGATGTTGCGCCGCGATCCCAATGCCCTGACCGGGGGCGGCTTCCGCATCTTCGCGAACTGGAGCGACGACACGGAACTCGACCCCAACACGGTGGACTGGCATTCGATCCATCCCAAGGCGTTCCCCTACCGCATCCGGCAGGACTCCGGCGCCACCAACGCGCTCGGCTACATCTTCTTCCCGTTCGCCAACAAGTACGGGATCTACATGCACGATACCGCCAGCCGCTGGCTGTTCACCGAAGGCAGCCGCAATTTCAGCCATGGCTGCATTCGCCTGCTGAACCCGCTGGATTTCGTCGAGAAGGTCTTCGGCGGCAAGAACGGCTTCAGCAAGGAGCGCGTGCGGCAGGTCATCGATTCCGGCCAGCAGGCGCACTACACCTTCCCCGAACCGGTCACGCTCTACGTCACCTATCGTACGGTGGCAGCCGATGCCGGCGGCACCGCGACATTCCGCGACGACGTCTACGGCCGCGACCGGCTCGTTGTCAGGGCGATGCCCAAGCCCTGACGGGTCAGCGCTTCTTCTCGCGAAGCTTCTTCCAGTAGTCGAGCCGCTTCACGATTTCGCGCTCGAAGCCGCGCTCGGCCGGCTTGTAGAATTCCTCGCGCGCCATGCCGTCGGGAAAGTAGTTCTGCCCGGAAAAGCCGTCAGCGGCGTTGTGGTCGTACTCGTAGCCCTGGCCGTAGCCGATCTCCTTCATGAGCTTGGTCGGCGCATTCAGGATGTGCATCGGCGGCACGAGCGAGCCATGGGTCTTGGCGGCCCGCTTGGCGGCGCCGTACGCGACGTAGCCCGCATTCGATTTCGGCGCGGTGCCGAGATAGATCACCGCCTGGGCGATCGCGAGTTCGCCCTCGGGCGAGCCGAGACGGTCGTAGGTGTCCCACGCCGCGAGCGTCTGGGTGAGCGCCTGCGGATCGGCCATGCCGACATCTTCCACGGCAAAGCGGACCAGCCGGCGGGCGATGTATTTCGGGTCCTCGCCGCCATCCAGCATGCGGGCGAACCAGTAAAGCGCCGCATCGACGTCGGAGCCGCGCAGCGACTTGTGCAACGCGCTGATCAGGTTGTAGTGGGCTTCCTGCGCCTTGTCGTAGAGCGGCGCGCGTTTCTGCAGCAGCGTCGCCAGCCGCTCGGGCGGCAGCGGTCCCTTGTCCTTGAGCTGTGCCAGCTGCTCGGCCAGCGTGATGAGGTAGCGGCCGTCGCCGTCGGCCATGGCGAACAACGCCTGCCGCCCCTGCTCGTCGATCGGCAGCTTTTTGCCGAGGGCATCCTCGACACGCGACAGCAGGACGCCGAGCGCCGCCTCGTCGAGGCGGCGCAGCACCAGCACCTGGCAGCGTGACAGGAGCGCGGCATTGAGCTCGAAGGACGGGTTCTCGGTGGTCGCGCCGATCAGCGTGACCGTGCCGTCCTCGACATAGGGCAGAAAACCATCCTGCTGGGCGCGATTGAAGCGATGGATCTCATCGACGAACAGCAACGTGCCCTTGCCGTCCTTGCGGCGCTGGCGCGCTGCCTCGAAGATCTTGCGCAGGTCGGCGACGCCCGAGAACACGGCCGACAGCGGTTCGAAATGCAGGTCGGTCGCCTCGGCGAGCAGCCGGGCGATCGTCGTCTTGCCGCAACCCGGCGGCCCCCACAGGATCAACGAGCTGAGCTTGCGCGCCGCCAGCATGCGGCCGAGCGGGCCTTCCGGCCCGAGCAGATGGTCCTGGCCCAGGATCTCGCCCAGCACCCGCGGCCGCAGGCGTTCGGCGAGCGGCGTCGGGGCGAGCGAGGCGAAGAGTTCTGCCGGCACGGCCCGACGCTACCACGCCTCAGCGGAACTGGACGGTGGATACCATGCCTTCGCGGCCGATCGAGACGCTGGAGATCCCGGCGGCAATGCGCTTCTTGAGGTCGGCGACATTCTTCACGTCCTGGCCGTTGGTTGCGATGATCATGTCGCCCGGCCTGATGAACCGGCCAGCATAGGCGCCCGGCTTGACCTCGACGACAGTGACGCCGTGTCGCCATTCGCTGAGACCCAATTCCTCCGCGACGGCGGGCGACATGTTGACCACGGTGGCGCCGGAGAGCGGCTGGCGGCCATCGAGCACCGAGCGTTCGCGCGGCGGGATCTCGGGCGGAGCGGCCAGCTTCAGCTCGACGATCATCTCCTTGCCGGCACGGATGAGGCGCACCGGCACCGTCTCATCGACCTGGAGCGTGGAAAGCCGGAACCGGAGGCTCGCCTCGTCGTCGATCAGCTGATCGCGCAGTGCCACGATCACGTCGTTGCGCTTGAGTCCCGCCGCCGCGCCGGGACCATCGGCGAAGACCTCCTTGACCACCAGGCCGGCCGGTCGCGCCAGACCGAAGCCGACGGCGAGGTCGGGCGTCACGCGCTGCATGCTGGCCCCTAACCACGGCCGGACGATGCGCCCGCCCTGTTCACCGATGGCGACCATGCGTGCCACGATGTTCGACGGCGTGGCGAAGCCGATGCCGACCGATCCGCCGGATTGCGAGTAGATCGCCGTATTGATGCCGATCAGCCGTCCGTCGAGGCTGACCAGAGCGCCACCGGAATTGCCCGGATTGATGGCGGCATCGGTCTGCAGGAAGAAATTGGAGTCGTTGATGCCGCCGGCGCTGCGCGCAACGGCGGAGACGATGCCGCTGGTCACGGTCTGGCTGAGCCCGAACGGATTGCCGATCGCCAGCACGACGTCGCCGACCTCGATCGAGTCCGAATCGCGCATCTCGAGGAACGGAAACTTCTCGCCCGCAACGTCGATCCGCAACAGCGCCAGATCGTAGCGTTCGTCCTGGATGAGGACCTTGGCCTCGAACTCGCGTCGGTCGGCCAGCACGACCCGGATCTCGTCGGCACCCTTGACCACGTGGGCGTTGGTGACGATCAGCCCATCGGGGCGAACCAGCACGCCTGATCCCAGCGAATTCTGCACCCGCTCGCCGGCTTGCGGCATGCCGGGAAAGGGGAACGGCAGGCGGCGCTGCACCCGCGCTGTCGTCGTCGTGTAGATATTGACGACGGCCGGCGACACGCGCTTGACCAGCGGGGCGTAGGAATAGGAGAGGTCGCTGCGCGACGTCGGCAGGGGTTGCGCGACGACCTCAGGCGGACCGGCCATCGCCGCCCCACCGATCAGGATCATCGCCGCCAGGAGTCTACGCCACATCATCGCCCGTCTCCGTGTCCGGCCGAGGATTTGCAGTCACTCTTATGGCAAATCAAGGGCTGAATCACCCGGCTGGCGCGGCCATTGCGACTGGCCGGAAGTGATCGAGCGCTTCAAGGAAGTCGTGCTCCTGCCCGGCCACAGCCCATGACCCCGGCCGGATGCGCCAGGTTCATCGGCGACTTCGCCACGCTCTGGGCCGGCGTCAGCAAGTCCGCTGGAATCTCGCTCGAACTGGGCTGAAAGCGGACGAGTCGATGGGACACCGGTTCACGTCGACGGAAGCCCCCGGCGCAACAGGTAACACCTTGTCAATCCTCGCGGATTCCGGCTGAGATACGATACGTCGTGGGACACGGAATGGCGCGTATAAAAACGCTAGCAATGACGTCAATCTCGATTAGCCGCAGCGCGAGTAGCCGCAGTTGAGGCAGACGTCGCAGCCTTCCTGGTGCGTGAGGGAGGCGGCGCCGCAGTTGGGACATTGGCCCATCGTCGTGACGGCGCCCCCTGACGGCTCGCGGGCGCCGGCCGTCAGCCGGACCCGCCGGTCGGCCGCCTCCGCGAGCAGCGGTGCATCGGCGGGGCTCAGGAACCCGATCTCGATCAGGTGGCGTTCGATCACACCGCCGATCGCCGCCAGCAGTGACGGCACATAGCGACCCTCCATCCACTGGCCGCCGCGCGGATCGAACACGGCCTTCAGCTCCTCGACCACGAACGAGACGTCGCCACCCCTGCGGAACACCGCCGAGATCATGCGCGTCAGCGCCACGGTCCAGGCGTAGTGCTCCATGTTCTTGGAGTTGATGAAGATCTCGAACGGCCGGCGGCGGCCGTCCTGCATCACGTCGTTGATGGTGATGTAGATCGCGTGGTCGCTGCCCGGCCATTTGATCTTGTAGGTCCGCCCCGGCAGCTCCTCCGGACGGTCGAGCGGCTGGGCGATATAGACCACGCCGTCTTCACGCGCGGCCGGGACCAGCGCCGGCGCTTCGGTCGGCCTCACTTCCAAAACCGCGCCCGTTACGTCGTTCGGCCGATAAGTCGTGCAGCCCTTGCAGCCCTGCGCATAGGCCTCCTCATAGACGCCCTTGAAGGCCTCGAACGAGATGTCGCGCGGCAGGTTGATGGTCTTGGAGATCGAACTGTCGACGAAATCCTGCGCCGCCGCCTGCATGGCGAGATGATCGGCGGGCGAGAGCGTCTGGGCATCGACGAACACGTCCGACGGCGGCGCCTCGTTGCCCCCCTTGCTCGTTTGCAACTCACGCCAGATCCGGAACGCATGATCCTCCACGCTCTCCTCGCGCTTGCTGCCATCGGGCTGCAGCACGTGCCGCACGTAGCCGAAGGCGAAGACCGGCTCGATGCCGGAGGAGACGTTGTCGGCCAGCAGCGAGATCGTGCCCGTGGGGGCGATCGAGTTCAGCAGCGCATTGCGGATGCCGTAGCGGCCGATGGCGGTACGCACATCCGCGGGCAGGCCGCGGATCGTCTCGCCGGCCAGGTACTTGGTGCGATCGTAGAGTTCGAAGCTGCCCTTTTCCGCCGCGATATCGGCCGAGGCGAGGTAGGAGAAGCGCTGGACCGCGCCCAGCCACAGCCGCGTCAACCGCACCGCCTCGGGCGAGCCATAGCGCACGCCGCAGAAGATCAGCGCGTCGGCGAGCCCGGTAACGCCGAGCCCGATGCGGCGCTTGGCCTTCGCCTCTTTCTCCTGCTGCGGCAGGGGAAAGCGCGAGACATCGACCACGTTGTCGAGCATGCGGACCGCGACCGGCACGAGCCGTTCCAGAGCGTCCATGTCGAGTCGCGCTTGCGGCGTGAACGGATCTTTCACCAGGGTCGCAAGATTGATCGAGCCCAGCAGGCAGGCGCCGTAGGGTGGCAATGGCTGCTCCCCGCAGGGATTGGTCGCCTGGATGTTCTCGCAGTAGTGCAGGTTGTTCCGACGATTGATCCTGTCGATGAAGATCACGCCGGGTTCGGCGACGTCGTAGGTGGTGCGCATGATGCGTTCCCACAACGCCTTCGCCTTCACCGTCTTGAAGATCTTGCCGCCGAACACGAGGTTCCAGTCGGCATCGTCCTTGACCGCCTTCATGAAGGCATCGGTGACCAGCACCGAGACGTTGAACATGCGCAGGCGTGCCGGGTCGCGCTTGGCATCGACGAAGGCTTCGATGTCGGGATGATCGCAGCGCAGCGTCGCCATCATGGCGCCGCGACGCGAACCCGCGCTCATGATGGTGCGGCACATGGCGTCCCACACATCCATGAACGACAGCGGCCCCGAGGCGTCGGCACCGACGCCCTTCACGGGTGCGCCCTGCGGCCGGAGCGTCGAGAAATCGTGCCCGATGCCGCCGCCCTGCTGCATGGTGAGCGCCGCTTCGCGCAGATTCTCGAAGATCGACGACATGTCGTCGCCGATCGTTCCCATGACGAAGCAGTTGAAGAGGGTGACGCTGCGGCCGGTGCCGGCGCCGGCAATGACGCGGCCGGCCGGCAGGAACTTGAAGCCCGACAGGGCCTCGTGGAACCGTCCGGCCCAAAGCTCAGGGTCGCGCTCCGACACCGCCAGCGCCCGCGCCACGCGCCACCAGGTGGCCTCCAGGTCGGCATCGGCCTGCCCGGAGGGGTCGCGAAAGCGATATTTCATGTCCCAGATACGCTGGGAAACCGGAGCCCATTCCATCGTCAAAAAGTAAGCGTGGGAGCCGGCGATATCAACAGATTTTGTTCCCTATTCGTTCCTATCGCCGGGCTTGTGCGACCAGTCGCGCCGTTGCGTCTTCAATGCGCTCGCGCAGCGTCGCCATGAAGGTTTTCCGGTCCAGACCTGGCTGGATGGCCGGCAGCACCTCTACGTCGATCACGCCCGGCCATTTGATGAACTTGCGGCGCCCCCAGAAGACGCCCGAATTGAGCGCCACCGGCACGACCGGCACTCCGAGCTGCCGGTAGAGCGCCGCGGTGCCCACTTGATAAGGCGGCTGCGCCCCAACAGGTGTGCGGGTGCCCTCGGGGAAGATCAGGATGGAGCGGCCCTCGGCCAGGGCTGCCTTGGTTTGCCTCACCAGGCTGCGCAGCGCCTTGGCGCCGTCACCGCGCTCGACGCCGATGTGACCCGCCCGCGCCATTGCCCAGCCGACGACGGGAATGAACAGCAGCTCGCGCTTCAGTACGATCGCGGCATTTGGAAACAGCAAAGCGAAAGCCAGCGTCTCCCACGTCGACTGGTGCTTGGCCGCGATGATGACGGGACTGGCCGGCATGTTTTCCAGACCGCCGAGGCGATGCGTGAGACGGCAGGTCAGCCGCAGCCAGCCGAGACAGAAGGCGATCCAGAAATGCGACCATGCGACGACACGGCGGCGCGGCATCAACAGGATTGGCGCGCCGACGATGGCGATCACCGTCGACCCGACGTACCAGCCGACATTGAAGAGAAACGAACGGATCCCAAGGCCGATCACGGCCGTCTCCCCGAAAAGAACCGGTGTTGCTTGTAAGGCCAGTTTTAGTGGCCTAACGTCCGGCCGCAAGCACATCTAGTGGGAACTTCCCCGCTCATCATGCAAGTCACTTGTTCAAACTGCGGGGCGCGCTACGCCGTCGATCCAGCGGCGATCGGCCCGGCCGGCCGGACCGTCCAGTGCGCCCGATGCAGCCACCGCTGGTTCGTGAAGGCCGAGGCGGCCCCTGCGGACTCGACCCCGCCGCAGCGAACCGTGCCGGATTTCGTGATTCGTCCACAGGCCCAGGGCGCGGGCTTGCCGGCGCTCACGCGACCGCAGCCGAAGACCCCTTGGGGCCGCTGGCTGATGGCCGCTGCCGGCGTCCTCATCGTGCTCGGCGCCGCAGCCTTTGCCGGAAGGGACCAGATCAGGGCGCAACTGCCGCCCGAATGGCGCCCGATCCTGAGCCTTGAAACGTTCCGCTCCCTGTTCGCGCCGCCGTCGACGGCGGCCCGTCGTAGCCTTCCCGAACAGGCGCGGCCCGACCAGGCACGACTAGAGATCGACCTCGATGCCAGCAAGATCGAGTTGGTCGACGGCCGCTATGTCGTGCTGGGCGAGGTCGTCAATACCGGCCAGGTGCCAGGGTCGACCAACCGACTGAGACTGATCTTCCGGAAGGACCACGACGTGCTGGGCGAACGCGCCTATCCATTGGTCGAAGGCCCGATCGGGCCGGGCGCCCGGTTGAGCTTCCGCCAGACGCTCGACGATCCACCCTCCGGGACCACCGAGATCGTGCCCGCCATCGAATAGCCGAGTCCGCCATGCCCAACCGCCCGACCGTCTCGATCCGCTTTTCCGCCGCCGAAATCGCCGCCCGCGTCGATGTCATGGCCGGCGACCTCGCCGCCAAGCTCCCGGCCGACACGCTGGTGGTTTCGGTCCTGAAGGGCAGCTTCGTGTTCGCCGCCGACCTCATCCGCGCGCTCAGCCTCGCCGGCGCCGACTGGTCGATGGACTTCCTCACCCTCTCCAGCTACGGCAGCGCCACCGAAACCAGCGGCAGCGTGCGCATCGTGCGCGACATCGTCGACGACGTGCGCAACCGCGACGTCCTGCTGGTCGACGACATCCTGGAATCCGGCCTGACCCTCAGCTTCGCCAAGAAGCTTCTGCTCGAGCGCAACGCGCACCGGGTATGGGTCTGCACGCTGCTCGACAAACCTGAAAAGCGGCGCACTGAGCTGGTGGCCGATTTCGTCGGCTTCCAGGCCGGCGACGAGTTTCTCGTGGGATACGGACTCGACTGGGCGCATCGCTTCCGCGGCCTGCCGTATATCGGGGTGGTGGAGAAGACGGCTTAGCGCGCCATCGCAAGCGCCGAGGAAGGATCCCTCGCTGCGCTCGGGATGACACAGCTGATCGCCTCGACCGACTCGTGTCATCCCGAGCGCAGCGAGGGATCTTTCGTCTCTAGTACGTCTTCAGCAGACGATCGATGTAGTCGAGTTCGTCCTTCGGCCGTAGCTGTTCACCGGCGCGGCGGCGCAGCTCGTCGAGGATTTCACGGCTGCGCTGGCGCTCCAGTTCGAGCGGTATCTTGTCGGTGCCGGTGTCGACCGCATCGCCGTAGTTGCCGTCGGAACGGCCGAGCGGATCGCGATCCTCGCCCTTGCGTTCGCGCTCCTCGATCTCGGCGAGATCCTGGCTGTTGCCCGGCCCGCGCTGCTGGCGCATCTGCTCGGCCATGTCGCCCATGCCCTGCTGAAGGTTGTCGAGGGCGCGGCGCTGCGAGCGCGACGCCTCGCGCGGATCGCCACGCTTCAGCGACTCCTCGGCTTCGCGCATCGAGCGCTCGGCACGGCCCAGCGATTCTGGCATCGGCATACCGTTCTCGTCGAGGCGACGCATGAGGTCACCGAGCTGGCGGCGCAGGCCTTCCTGCTGGCCGCGCTGCTGTTCGCCCCACTGGCCGTCGCCGGGCTGCCCCTGGCCCTGCCCGGGCTGTCCCTGACCGGGCTGCTGGCCTTGCTGACCCTGTTGGCCTTGCTGGCCCTGTTGGCCACGCTGTCCCTGCTGGCCACGTTGCCCTTGCTGACCCTGCTGGCGTCCTTCGCGCTCCGACTCGCCCAGAAGCTGGTTCTGGCGGCGCGACAGCCGGTCGAGCTGGTTCATCATCTCGCGGCCCTGCTGATTGCCTTGCCCCTGCTGGCCGCGCTGCTGACCGGGTTGGCGCTGCTGGCCGGGCTGGGCCATCATCGGCGTGGCGTTTTCCATCATCTTGCGCAGCTCCTCGAGCATGCGCTTGGCACCTTCGCGGTCGCCGTTCTTCGCCATCTCGCGAATCTTGTCGAGCATCTTCTGCAGGTCGTCGCCGGTGATGGTGTTGTTGGGATCCATCTTCTCCGCCTGCTCCTGCATGCGGCGGCGTTCGTCCGGATCCTTCATCTTTTCGGCGAGTTCCCTCTGCCAGCGCGCCATTGCGTCATAGAGCTGCTGGATCAGGCGCTCGATCTCCTCGTCGCCGGCCTGGCGCTGCATGGCGTCGCGCAGCTCCTGGCGCGCCTGCTCGAGCGCCTGCTCGGCTTCGGACGTGGCGCCGCTCTCGAGGCGCATGGCGAGGTCCCAGAGAAGCTTCTGGGTCTCGGTAACGCTTTCCTTGTCGCCGTTTTGCGCGAGGCGCGCCGCGCCGACGCGAAGGCCGAGCTGTACAACCGGATCGTCGCGGTAGCTCTCCGGCTTGATCTGGATCATGCGCATGCCGTCGACGACGTCGAGGCGGTAGCCCTTGGGATCGCGCGTCAGCGCCTTGCGCAGCACGACCAGCGCCCGCGCCGTCGGGTCGTTGAACACACGCTCGGGCAGCAGGAAGGTCTCGACCGCGCTACGGCCCTTCTGGTCGATGGCATCGGAGGCGAACAGCATCACCCTGACCTTGAGGCCGGCCCACGGATGGCTGGTGAGGTCGCGCACGAAAGTGTCCGACACTTTCTTGGTGTTGCCGGCGACCGGCAGGTCGATGCGCAGGACCTCGGGCTCCTCGTCGCTGCTGAGCGCGTCGTCGCCCAGCACGCTGCCGTGCAGCCGGATCTGCAGTTGGACGCCCTTTACGCCGAAGTCGTCGCCGGCGATGTACTCGATCTTGGTCGACCATTTGTCGACGCCGATCGGGCGGGAGAACTCGATGGTCGGCGCGAGATCGGGAATGACGTGCAGCTTCCAGCGCGCCTGCTCGTCGCCACGCGCCTGCAGCGCGATCTGCTTGCCTTCGGTGATGACCTGCTCGACCTGGTACTTGCCCTTGCCGACGGTGGTGAACTCGGTCGCCTTGCCGTCGATTGCGAGCTGAGGCGGCCGACGGCCGCGCACATCGTCGACGAAGCCAGCCAGCTTGCTCCCGACCGGCACGCGCAGAAGCTTGTCGCGATCGTTGACATCGAGATAGATCGGCGGCTTGCCGGTATAGGCCGGCGGCGCGATCCACAGATTGGCGACCACCGGCGGCGGTGGCGGAAAGGCCGGCGTGACGGCGGCCGTCATACGGTCGGCCCGCCAGCCACCGGCGCTCGCGATCGCCACGATCAGCAGTAGCACCGGCACGAGACGCAACGCCCAGGTATCGAGGACGGCAAGTCCGGGATGGGCCGGCTTGTTGCCGAGGCCGGCCAGGCGCTCGACCTCGCGGCGGCGGTGGGCGTCCCACAGCGCGGCGGCCATCGGATCGCCCTCACCCGCGGCGAGGCGGTCCTGGACGGCGACCAGCGGCCGATGCGGTACTCCACTGTCGCGTTCGAGCCGGCGGACCGCATCTTCCCGCGCGGGCCAGGCAAAATCCCGTAGCTGCCACCAGCCGAGCCCGCCCACCGCGAGCACCAGCACGGCCAGCAGACCGGTATGTGACCACGGCTCGAGGCCGGCGAAAAGGTCGAGATGGGCGGCCGCGACGAACAGGGCGGCGAAGGCCAGCAGCGGCATCAGCCGGGGCCACAGGCCTTCCCAGGCGAGTGCCGCCCACGCCACACCGATCTTGCGCCTCAGGCCGGGCGCTTTGATCGTTGGGGTCTGGATGGCCTCCATCGCCTTCCTTTCGCTAGGTCTTTGCCGGCTCCATCCAAGGCGGAAACCGCTCGGCCAGGAGCATCTCGTCGATCGTCGGTCTGGGTCTGATGACCGCAAATCGCGTGCCATCGACCATCACTTCCGGCGCCAGGGGACGAGTGTTGTAGCTCGACGCCATGACCGCCCCGTAGGCGCCCGCTGAGCGTATCATGACGAGGTCTCCGGCAGCCAGCGGGGGCAAATCACGGTTCTGTGCCAGAAAATCGCCCGATTCGCAGATCGGACCGACAATGTCGCAGCGGATCGTGGCGGTATCTTGACGGGCTTTGCGCACCGGCAGGATGTCATGCCAGGCCTCGTACAACGTCGGCCGGATGAGATCGTTCATGGCAGCATCGACGATGACAAAGGTCTTTGCCGCGCCGGGCTTCACCAGGATGACCTCGCTCACCAGCACGCCCGCTTCGCCGACCAGGCGCCGGCCGGGCTCGAAGGTCAGTTCGCAGCCGAGCCCTGCCGTCTCCTTGGCAACCACGGCCATGAAATCGGCGATCGAGGGCGGCTTCTCGTCGGCATAAACAATCCCCAGGCCGCCCCCAATATCGAAGCGGTCAATGCGATGGCCGTCGGTGCGTAGCTGGCCGATCAATTCACGCACCCGCACGATGGCGGCGCGGTAAGGCTCGAGCGAGGTGAGCTGCGAGCCGATGTGCATGGCCACGCCCACCACCTTGAGGTTGGGCAGCCGTCCGGCCAGCGCGAAGGCCTCGCGCGCGAGATCGATGTCGATGCCGAACTTGTTCTCCTTGCGGCCCGTGGTGATCTTGGCGTGCGTGCCGGCATCGATGTCGGGATTGACGCGAATGGTGATGTCGGCTCTGATACCGAGCTGGCCTGCGACGGCGTTCAACGTCTCGATCTCGGCCGTGCTCTCGACATTGATCTGGCCGACCTTGGCCTGGAGGGCCTCCATGAGTTCCGAGGCCTTCTTGCCGACGCCGGAGTAGATGATGCGCTCGGCCGGGATGCCGGCGGCAAGCGCGCGGCGCATCTCACCCACCGAGACGATGTCGGCGCCCGCGCCCATTTCGCCGAACACGCGGATGACGGCGAGGTTGCTGTTGGCCTTCATGGCGTAGCAGATGCTGGCGCCATGGGGGGCATTCATGCCCTTGATGCCGTCGGCGAACTCGCGCCATCCGGCGCGCAGGGCGCCGGCGGAGTAGCAGTAGAAGGGCGTGCCGACCTGGGCCGCGATCGCGGCCAGCGCCACGCCTTCGGCGTGCATCTCGCCGTTGCGGTACTCGAAGAAGCTCATCGCGCCGATCCCTTGGTCCGTCCCGGAAAGCGCCGCCGGGCGTCCTTGACGGCCCGCGCGACATTGGCCGGCGCGGTGCCGCCGAGACTCTTGCGCGCCTTCACCGATGCCTCGACCGTGAGCACACCGTAGACGCCGCGGTCGATGCGCGGCTCGACGACCCTCATCTCGGCCAGCGACAGCTTGTCGAGATCGACGCCCTTGTCGGCGGCGATGCCGACCAGCCGGCCGGTGACGTGATGGGCCTGGCGGAACGGCAGGCCGACCTTGCGCACCAGCCAGTCGGCGAGATCGGTCGCCACCGAATAGTCAGCCGAGGCAACGGCGTGCATGCGCGCCGGGTTGGCCTTGAGGTCGCGCACCATCCCGGCCATTGCCGCGACGCCCAGCTCCAGCGAATCGGCGGCGTCGAACAGCGGCTCCTTGTCCTCCTGCATGTCCTTGCCGTAGGTGAGCGGCAGGCCCTTCAGCATGGTGCAGAGCGCCACGAAGGCGCCGACGATGCGGCCGGTCTTGCCGCGTGTCAGCTCGGCGGCGTCGGGATTGCGCTTCTGCGGCATGATCGAGCTGCCGGTGGTGAAGGCATCCGACAGCGCGATGAAACGAAAGGGCGCGCTGCACCAGATCACGATCTCCTCGGAGAGCCGCGACAGGTGGACGGCGGCGATCGAGGCCGCGGCGATGAACTCGACGACATAGTCGCGATCGGACACGGCGTCGAGCGAGTTGGCCATCGGCCGGTCGAAACCCAGCGCCCTGGCGGTGTGCCTGGGATCGATGGGATGCGGCGAGCCGGCAAGGGCTGCGGCGCCCAGCGGCGACTCGTTCAGGCGCGCGCGGCAGTCGGCGAACCGGCTGCGGTCGCGGCCGAACATCTCGACATAAGCCATGAGATGATGGCCGAAGGTGATGGGCTGCGCCGTCTGCAGGTGCGTGAAACCCGGCATGATGGTGCCGGCATATTCCTCGGCGCGGTCGATCAGGGCTCCCTGCAGGTCGGCCAGCATCGGCTCGAGCC
>Ga0207952_1000763_pt1 | contig 19598 bp, 20 predicted proteins | sample SubbioR12Aug_8Ca_FD_184831 | JGI IMG/M metagenome (GOLD analysis project Ga0207952, IMG submission 184831) | Serpentinite rock and fluid subsurface biosphere microbial communities from McLaughlin Reserve, California, USA - CR12Aug_8Ca (SPAdes) | ecosystem: Environmental > Terrestrial > Deep...
CCATCGTGTGGAGGTAGTGCATATATACATTTTAACAAATCATGTGCGAGGCTCATGCCATTCCGAAAAAAGCGTACCGTTTTTGATGTTCTCGAACACAAGCCGGATGTAGGGAATGGTGTTGTGCGGAAGTGCCTCTACTGGATACCAGCTTAAGTCATCACACTTTTCAGGTTCGAGATTCTGCGGTTCGCCATCCCATCGGTCAGCGGTCACGGTAAAATCAATATACTCGTAAGTCGGGTTAATTCGGTGTTGGACATGCACGACACGGACATCTTCCTTACGAAGGATGACTCCCGCCTCTTCTTTAGCCTCTCGCACGGCGGCGTCAGCGATTTCTTCCTGTCCGTCGACATGGCCAGCGACGACGCTATATTCGCCATCATGCCAGCCTGTTTGGAATCGGCGGAGGAGCAGTGTCTATCCATCTCGAAAGAAAACCAAATTCACCGCCACGTACATTCTGAATTTCTCTTTCTTCATATCATTTCTTTAATACATCTTTCTTGTAATGCTTAAGGTAAGCGACAAGGATAAAGGAGATGATAACAAGCAAAAACCACGACGTGATCTTGTTCGTCGAGACGACATTCCACACGTGCACTTGGTCGGGATACTGCCATGCGCCGTAGAATGTCGAGATGTTCTCGGCGACCCATATGAAAAAGGCAATAAGACAGAAGGCGAGGGCAATCGGCATCGAGCGACGCTTGTCGAGGACGACAAAGGTGACCGACGTACGTGCGAAAAGGAGAAAGACCGCCGGAATGAGGATGAAGCGTAGATCGGTAATAAAGAAATTCGTGAAAAAGTTGAGGTAGATAAGGATGCTAAGGACAAGGACGGCAAGGTAATTCGGCACGCCATCGAGCTCAAGCTTGAAAATGCGCCACGCCTGCGCAATGTAGCTCCCGACCGCGGCGTACATGAATCCGGCAAAAAGTGGCACTGTGCCGATCTTGAAAAAACCCGGCTCGGGATACGTCCACGAGCCCACGTCGGGATGCGTTTTGAAAAGTTCGAGGGCGGTGCCAAGGACGTGGAAGAGGAAGATAGTCTTCACTTCGTCCCACGTCTCGACTTTGGTAAGAAGGAGGATGACCTGCAGTAGAAGCGCGGCGAGGAAAAGGAAATCGTAGCGCGCGATGCCAAAGAGGGGAATCTTATGTGAAAGGAAAAGGAGCACAAAAAACGACCCCGCGAAAATGCACGCCCGGGCTTCTTTGATGCCGAACAGGACGAATTCGTACACGTATTCCCGCGCCGCCACAGGCATTTCGAGATTGTAGCAAGTTCTTTGTCTTTGCGGAGAGGGAGAGATTCGGTCAGGCGTTCCGAAAATGCCGTCGCATTTTCGGCCGCACGACCCTGGCTCGCACCCGCGCCAGCTGGCGCGGGTCCCGCTCCGCCTTTCGAATCTCTCACGGAATGTCCCCCGGACATTCCTCCTCTCCGCAGTATTTTCACTACGTTCAAATCTGCGGAGAGGGAGAGATTCGAACTCTCGAGACCGTTTCCAGTCTGCCGCATTTCGAGTGCGGTGCTTTCGACCACTCAGCCACCTCTCCGTATCCCCGCGATACTAGCAAAAAAACGGCTATTTCGCACGCCTTATGCAGCATCTTCGTCCTTGGGCAAAATCGCCCCCAAAATCGCGCGGCGTAATTCGCCCTCTTTGGTAGGAACGCCATCTCGCTCGCTTTTTTCTGCCTTTTTGGAGAATTCCCCCGATTCGTGCATGGCTAGAACAGGATAGCACCGGCTGGCGGCCACCCTGCCTTCAACCCTTCAAAAAAGTGTATAAATAGGCTATATTGTGCGCGTGCGGACAGATAGCGGCCCTATCGTCTAATGGTTAGGACACATCCTTTTCAAGGATATAATCGGGGTTCGATTCCCCGTAGGGTCACATGAAAGAGGTGATGTTCATCACTGGGAACCAGAAGAAAGCCGATTTGCTCGCGAAATACCTCGGCCATCCAATCAAACATGTGAAAGTTGATCTGGACGAAATCCAATCACTTGATTTGAATGAGATCGTTGAACATAAGGTACGGCAGGCATACGAGATCGTGAAAGAACCCGTAATGGTCGAAGATATCGCGCTCGAATTTGAGGCACTCGGACGCTTGCCGGGGCCACTTATCAAATTATTCTTAAGCGAACTGTCGTTCGAGGAAATTTGCAGGCTTGTGGATGGTAAATCGCGCAAAGCAACTGCGAAATGCGTCACGGGGTATTACGATGGCGAGACACTGAAGCTGTTCGCGGGAGAAATGAAGGGGGAAGTGCCCATACATCCCGAAGCCGGCACTGGCTTCGGTTGGGATCCTGTTTTCATTCCTGAAGGATATTCAAAACCTCGGTCGCTTCTAAATGAGGAAGAATATCAGGAAACGTATGTCAAAATTCGACCGGTCGCACAAGTGAAAGAGTTTCTCGCGACACTATGAAAGTGATCAGCCTCAATGTGTGGGGAGGTGCGGTAAACAAGCCGCTTTTGGAATTCCTTTCAGCGAGGAAAGACGTTGACTTCTTCCTCTTCCAGGAGATGCACCATAATGCGACTGAGAAAACGAACTGGGACAATCGTGGCAATTCGAATCTCTTTGAAGATATCAAGGCTGTCCTTCCGACGCATGATGGATATTTTGCGCCTGCGCAAGATGACGAGTACGGACTCGCCGGTTTTATCAAAAAAGACGTGGAATTAGTGGAGCATGGCGATATTTTCGTTCATCGTCACAAAGATGCGATGAACGACGTTGATGCGACGAATCTTGGACGTAACCTGCAATATTTCAAGATTGGTGCTGGGCGTCCGGTTACACTGATGAACTTCCACGGCCTTTGGACAGGGATAGATAAGAAAGACACGCCGGACCGCCTAAATCAATCCCGGAGAATTGTCGAGTTCGCCCAATCTCTTACTGGCAACTTCATCCTTGCTGGCGATTTCAACCTAATGCCGGATACCGAGAGTATACAGATCCTCGAAGGGATGGACGTGCGGAATTTGATCAAAGAGTATGGGATCACCGATACGAGGACTTCCTATTACAAGAAACCGGAACGGTTCGCCGATTACACGTTCGTGACGCCAGGTATCGCGGTCAACGAATTCAAGGTTTTGCCAGATGAGGTTTCCGACCACGCGGCTATGTACTTGGACTTCTCGTAATCCTGCCCCCTGGGGATATATGGGCTTTTCCCCTATAGGAATGCTAGTATGGGGTGACACGGGGATTTAATAATTACTAATAAATGATATTTATGGCAAAAAGCAATGCTGCATTTATGAAGCCGATGCAGGTCAGCGATGACCTGGCAGAGGTCGTGGGGAAGGGTCCGATGCCGCGCTCAGAGGTCGTGAAGAAGCTCTGGGTCTACATCAAGAAGAACAACCTCCAGGACGAGAAGAACAAGCGCAACATCAACGCTGACGCGGCGCTGAAGAAGGTTTTCGGCGGAAAGGGAACGGTTAGCATGTTTGAGATGACGAAGCTTGTCTCCAAGCACCTCTCATAGCGGAAAATATAACACCACAAACGCCGCCGGCACGCCAGCGGCCTTTTGGTATACTAGGGGTATGACTGGCAAAGCGCTCGCCATCTTGGCAGCCGTTGTCCTCGTAGGGGCAGCCATTGCCACGTACTTCCTCGCGGGCTGGCCGACGGCGCTCGAAGACCAGGACGCAGCGCGTGCGACGGTGGAAGAATTCGGCCGGAAGCTCCAGCACGTCTCGGTCCTTGCGGATAAGACGCTTGCCGCGGACGCGATGGCGCGCGAATACGGCCCGCTTGTCACGCCTGCCCTCCTCACGAAATGGCAGAACGACCCGACGCAAGCTCCCGGTCGTGTCACCTCGTCGCCGTGGCCCGACCGCATTGAAATCTCCGGCGTCGAGAGGGAGAGTCGCTCGCGATACATCATCGAAGGTCACGTCGTGGAAGTCACGAACGAAGGCGGCGCGCTCGAGAAAGAACCGCGCGAAGCCGCCCGCCGCCCGATCACGATCGCCGTCGAGGAACAGGGCGGATCTTGGCGTATCGCCGAGGTCACGCTCGGAGCATATCCGGGTGATGGCAATTGGATCAGCTCCGAGCCGACCGACCAGGACCTCATCTACCTCTATCCGGAAGCCTTACCGACGTCATTCATAACGGCCTCCGAATGGCCGCCGGTCCTCGAGGAAACAGGCTCGTATTCGTGCAAAGAAGGCCCTACGGCAGCAGGTGCGGAGACGGAAAAACGCATGGTGGAAGACCGGGAATACTGCGTCACCCTACGCAGCGAAGGTGCGGCAGGAAGCACGTACCGCTCGTACGAGTACGCATTCAAATTCGGTGACGGGTCATTCCGCACGACCTTCACGCTCCGCTACCCGCAGTGCGACAACTACGACGAGCCGCAGCGCGGCGCCTGCAAGTCCGAGCAGGCGAATTTCAACGTTGACGGCGTCGTTGACCGCATCGCACAGTCGATCCAGCGAGTTCCCGAGAAGTAGTGTACAATTTCAACATGATCGGATTTTTAGTGGGACTTATCGTTGCGGTCACGGCCGCAGTGGGCATCTATTACTACATGTTCATGCAGGATCCTGAAGTGCGTGAGGCGGAGCGCGGCGCTTCGACGCAGGTTCAAATAAACCCGAACGCAATTCCGAAAGGCGCTGTCATGGAGGACGGTACGCTGCCGGAATAAGGATCCCCAGCTTCCAGCGAGACGGCGTCCGGTTTTACAACGATTGCCGTCGCGAGCCTACTTTTCGTGATGCACGTAGAGGTAGATATCCTCAAGCGCTTTCACCGCATCGCCTGACGCGATGTTGTTCTGGTGGTACTTGCCGTCGGCGCAATCGCCCGCCGCCCAGATGCGCTCGTGCGACGTTTTTTGCGTGTAGGGATCGGCTACCACTTGGTTGAACTGGTTCTTTTTCACGATGCCGCCGAGCCACTCGGTATTCGGTACGAGTCCGATCTCGACGAAAATGCCGGTAACAGGGAGCGAATGCTCGCCGGACGCATCCTTGTACTTGAGGCCGCTCACAAATTTCTCGCCTTCCACCGCGAGGATTTCGGCGTTCGTCACCCCCTTGAATTTAGGATTTTGTTTGACCTTCTCCACCGTGAGCTCGTCCGCGCGGAAATCCGAGCGGGCAAGCAGTGTGACGCTTTTGCAGTAGGCAAGGAGCTGCATCGCGGTTTCGAACGCGGCGTTGCCTCCTCCCACGACCGCGACATCCATATCGGCAAAAAGTGGCCCGTCGCATGAGGCGCAGTAGGTGACGCCTTTGTTATCAAATTGCGCGGCACCCGGAACTTCCAACTTGCGGCGGTTCGAGCCGGTTGCGATGAGGAGCGTGCGCCCCTGCCGTGTCGAGCCGTCGGTGAGCGTCACCTCGACGCCACCATCCACGTCTTTGATCGCTTTCGCGCGATGCGGCGAGAGGATCTCGAGCCATTCGCCCTTGTACTGCTCCACATGCGCTTTTAATTTTTTTGCGAGGTCCGCACCGGAAATAGCCATCTCACCGATCCAGTTCTGGATTTCCGGGGAGACGGTACTCTGGCCGCCCCAATCATCCGTAACGAGGACGGTTTTCAAGCGTTTGCGCGCAGCATACACGGCTGCGGAAACTCCCGCGGGGCCGCCGCCGACGATGATGAGGTCATGCATAGGGATATCAGTGTATCAGGCTCGCCGTAGCGCGCCTGTGGATAGGCTATTTGCGGCGGAGAAATGACGGAAATGAGCTCCACGAATCATCGTCGTCCACAGGCGGTTCCTCACGTTTCGCTTGCGACACTTTCGTTTCGACGCGCGGCATTGGGGCGGCTGGAGCAGCCGACGCTTCCTTTTCAATCTGGATCGACTCGGAAATGCTCGGTTTCTTTTCCACGGCCTTGATCGGCGGCATTTCAGGTTCCTTGCGGGAGAGGCGCGTCGGCACGATAGGAGCGACGTTGGTCCCTGGCATGCCGTGGCGGATGCCGCCTTCGGGGAAGCCGGTTGCGATGACAGTGACCTTGACCTGGCCTTTCTTGAGCGTGTCGTCGGTGACCGCGCCAAAGATGACTTTCGCCTCCGGATCGATAGCTTCGGTAATGACATTGGCCGCCTCCTGCACCTCGAGCATTCCCAAATCCTCGCCGCCCGCGATCGAGAAGAGGACACCCTTCGCGCCGTTGATCGAGACTTCGAGGAGCGGGGAATTGATCGCGAGGCGTGCTGCCGTTTCTGCCCGCTTTTCGCCGATCGCGAAGCCGATGCCCATAAGCGCGGATCCCGCGTTCTGCATCACTGTGCGCACGTCGGCGAAGTCCACGTTGATGATGCCGGTCGTCGTAATCAAATCGGAGATGCCTTCGACCGCCTGCTTCAAAATGTCGTCGCACATCGCGAACGCGTTCTTGATACCGGTCTCTTTCGAGACGATCTGGAGGAGTTTGTCGTTCGGGATGATGATGATCGCGTCCACGGCCTTACGCAGTTCCGCAATGCCTTGTTCTGCCAATCTCAAGCGCTGCGCGCCTTCAAAACCAAACGGCCGTGTGACGACGCCGACCGTGAGCGCGCCAAGTTCGCGCGCCATCTTTGCGACAGCGGGCGCCGCGCCGGTTCCCGTGCCGCCGCCCATGCCGCAGGTGACGAACACCATGTCCGAGCCCTTCAGAGCTTCCTGGATTTCCTCGCGCGTCTCCTCGGCGGCCTGCTTGCCAAGGTCCGGATTCATGCCGGTCCCGAGGCCACGCGTCAGATTGCGCCCGATATGGATTTTCTTCTTCGCTTTCGACTTGTGGAGGTCCTGCGCATCGGTATTTACCGCCAAAAAATCAACGCCAATCACGTGCGTCGAGACCATGTGGTTGATGGTGTTTCCCCCTGACCCGCCGACGCCGACTACCCTGATTCGCGCGAAGCTTTCTACGTCAGACCGGACTTCTTTTGCCATAGATTTTGTACGCGAATGATATCACGGAAAGGCCTTCACAATCCTTGACGGCCACCCGTTTTCAAGTCCCTTTCGGGCGCGTGAAGAACTCCTTGTGCGTCACAGTTACGGCAGCAATGAGCGGAAAATTTGCTTGACCGAATCGAGCATGCGGCTCACCACATCACCAAGCGGGCGGCTATTTCCCAACATGTCTTCCGCGTAGCCCCAGCGGCAGAGGCCGAAGGCGACCGCCCACGTGGCGTCGAGCGCAGAGACGCGCGGCATCATAAGGGGAAGACCCACTTGTGACGGCAATTTCAAGACCGCTTTCCCGACATCCACGGCGGCGGCAAGGCTCGCACCGCCGCCGGTTAAGACGATACCGGCCGGCAACAGGCGCTCGCGCCCGATGGATTTCAAATGCGCATTGATCATCCCGAACATGTCCCTGAGGCGCGAATTCACGACCTGCGCGAGGCGTTTCTGCGGGATTGTCGAGCCGATGACGGCGCCGCGCTTCAGTTGCTCCGCTTCCGGGAGCGGCAACTGGAACGACAGCGCGAGCGCGTTCGTGATCTCGTTCGAACCGACAGGAAAGACTTTCAGGGAAATCGGCTTGTCGTCATCGAAAACGACGATGGAGAGCGTCTCGGCACCGATATTCGCCAAAATCACGCCTGCAGTTTTCTGCGCTTTCGTAAGCGTGACGAGGCTTGCGGCAAGCGGGCTTGCCATCACGCCTTCGACTTCCACGCCCGCGGCTTCGACCGCTTCGATCATGTCGTCGTGGTGCTGCGCGAGCATTGCAAGGAGCATCGTGTCCACGCCGAGCCTGCTGCCTTGCATCCCCGTCGGACGTCCCGAAATCGGATTCCCGTCGATGCGGAATTCGAGGGGGATCACATGGATGATGGAGCGGTTCGTAAGGCGGGAGACGGCGCGTTTCTCGCTCTCGTCAATCACGCGTTCGATGTCTTTCGGTGTCACGACGCCACCGGAAGAGGTAAGGGAAATTTCCGCTTGTGCGCGCACCTCTTCAAGCGAGATGCCTCCGAGGCCGACGCGCGCGCTCTTTACCTGGATGCGCGCAGCATGCGACGCGCGGTCGACGGCGCTGCGCACCGCGCGGGCCACTTCTTTCGTGTCGACAATATACCCCTGCCGCATGCCCTTGGATGCTGCGGACGCAGTCGCAAGGATTTGCATCGGGCTCTCGAAGGTCTCCGGAGATGCGGCGATGACGACCTTCACTTGGTGGGTGCCAATATCGATCCCCGTGTAAATCTTTTGTGCCATGGCCAAAACGCGCCCGCCCCGTTAGAGGTCCGAACCAAGCGTTCGGCGACAGCCTCGTAGAGGCTGTCTACCTCTAACGGGGCCCGTGTACGGCGTCTTGCCATTGTACTTCATTTGTGGCGAGCCGTATTCACGCGTGCGGGGATATCCTTAAAACCCGAACTTTTTGAGGACGTTCTGCTCAAGCGCCTCCATCCGATCGCCATGTTTGTGCCCGGCGAGGTGGAAACAGCCGTGGACAAAGAGAAGCGCCATGCGTGCGTCTCGGGAAATGCCTTCCTGTTTGGCCTCGCGCGCGGCTTTCCTGATGTTCAAAAAGATCTCGCCTTCATTTTTTGAAAGAGGGAAGGAGAGGACGTTCGGCCGGTACGTCTTTTTGCGGTATGTCGCATTCATTTTTTGCGCAAGCCGGTCGCCGCAGATGACGAGCGAGAGCTGGTAGCCCTTGGGAAGCGCTGCCGCAGCCATCGCGGCAAACGGAAGACGCACCGTATCCTTCACGGTGCGTTTGATATCGAGCGTTATGGAAGCCATTTACCCCGTTAGAGATAGGAAGCGCAAGCGCTTCCGTTCTGATAATTTTGTCCAGAGAGATAGCTAGAAAACATTAGAGTTTTATCTTATTTACAAAAAACAACGGCCGGAATCTCTAACGGGGTTTAGCGGGCAATGGGGGTCGACTCTCCGAGACCGGACGAGCGGCCTGCGCCTCCCTGTGCTCCGGTCGTCTGCTGCTGCGACGCCTGTGCCGCAGAGCCGATCGGGCGGCGGCCGCGCTTCACTTCTTCGATGAGCTTGCCTTCCTTGATGAGCTGTTGGCGGTTGTCGTTACGCTGGATGCGCTTCAAGGCGCGCTTCTTGGAAACGGTCTTCGAGGTATTGCGTGCGTAGTAGCGGCCTTTGCGGACGGTCTGGATGAGGCCTGTTCCCTGGACCTTGCGGGAGAATTTGCGAATAACCGAAAGAGTACTTTCGGCCCCGCTCTTCTGTACTTCGGCATTAATCATGTAGGGAGGATACTACCATGGGTAGGGACAATGGACAAGGGGCGGAGGGACGTGAGATTGACAGATACGTTAAATAGTGTATAATACTAGTACTGCTCACCTCACATGTGTTCAACCGGGCAGGTTTGAGAGGAAACCAATGGACAGGCTTTCGCCGATCGAAGTTGGACTCGTAGCCGCACTTGTCGTTATTGCTGTCCTCGCGGGGGTTCATGCGTACCAAGGCGGGAGGTTCTTAGGTGACCCCCCGGTTTGGCAGCATCCTGCGAAGTAGCACTGGCAAGTTGTAGCTGCCCTCTCACGCACCGACCTTGAGGAAGTCGGTGCTTTGCTTTTGGTAGCGAGCCAGGCAGCGGTACTTTTCTTTGAGAGAACCTCGCGCAGCTTAAGGGATCGCACGGGCACAACGTCCGGAGACGATGTGATAAACAAGCGTCGGATCAGTCCGTGTTCGGTGCAAAGAAAAGTACCGCTGCCTGCGAGCGGATATTTTATGCAAACACCCGTTGCCGGCGGAGGTACGAGGTGAGGTCTGGCACCAAAACTGCCTCCTGCGAATTCGTCGCAACTTCGCGCACGAGGACCGTGCCTTCCATCGCTTCTTTGTGTCCCATGATGAGGAGGTAGGGGACATGCGTCTGCTTCGCGCGTTCCATCTGTTCGTGCAGGCGATCGTGCATGAGCGACTGCTCGACAGGAATTCCAGCGCGGCGGAGCTGCTCAAGGACCGGAAGCACTTTGCGGCGCGCGTCGGGCCCGAGGTGCGCGAAGTAGAGGACCGGCGTTATTTTCTTTCCCGGTTGCACTTTGCTTTTTCCGCGCACTTCCGTGACGATCGTCGCCACCGCAGCCGAACCGGGGTTGCCCAAGAGCCGCGTCGCAAGAGGGTCATACCGGCCGCCGACGGCAAATGGCACTTTCGCGCCGGTTTCCTCGTCCACCGACGAAAGTTCGAAAAGCGTGTGCGACCAGAGGTCGCGGCTGCCGAGGATCGAAGGGTTCAATTCATACGGCACGTTCGAGATTTCCAAATATTCCAAGAGGTCCCAGAAGCGGCGACGCTCTTCTTCGGTCAAATAATCCACGCTCTGTGGCGCGCGGTGCATCGCCGGGTGGCCCTTCTCAAACAGCTGTACGAGCGTGCCCAACGGGTCCTGCGCTGCGCGCGGCCGCAAGGCGGGCGTGATCGAATCGAGGTGCTTGCGCAAGAAGCTGCCGACGTCGCGCACGAAGCGGTTGGACGATTCGTGCGAACCGATGGAATTGATGGAGAGCACGCGGCGCGTGAGGCCGATCTCGTCGGCGACCGCGTTCGCGACGACGATGAGCACCGCCTCCGCGATCGCGGTCGGCGCGCCAAGGACGTGCAATTCGAGTGTGATGCACGGATACGCGCTGCGCGTCCCGGCCGGATACTTTACGACGCGCCACACCAGCGGCACTTCGCGGTCGCGGCGCGCGATGGAGAGCGCGGCCTTCGCGCTCTGGAGGAGCGCTTTTTCGTCGCGGCGTGCGAAAAACAGCTCGCTTCCTTTCGGTTGCGGCGGAAGGGCACGTTTGCCGCGCGCGAGCAACGATTCCGCCGGGAGGAACCCGTAGTATTCGGCGGTGCGGATCGCTTTCGCGATGAGCGACGCCGTGTTCGAAACTTGTGTGTCCTTGATTTGGATCATTGCGAATCCCCGATCATTCCGCTGGAGACGCGTCTCCCGGAAGAATGCCGATCGAAGTCAGGGGAAAGAGGCGCACAAAGACGTGGCCGAGGATATTCTCCTGCGGCAACACGCCCCAGACGCGCGAATCCGACGAGACGCGGCGGTTGTCGCCCATCACGAAGTACTCGCCCTCGCCAAGTGTGGTGTTGGTGCCCGATGGTCCGCCGATATTGTCGGGGTCGAGGTACGGTTCGTCGAGGATGAATCCTTCGGGATGTTCCGCATTGATGATGCGCACCTCGCCGCCGGAAACGGAGACGGTTTCTCCCGGCAACCCGATCACGCGTTTGATGAGCGTACGCGGCGCTTGCCACTCTTTATTGAGGAGGCGCTTCAGGAGCGAGCACTCACCGGTACCCGGGAGGCAGAAAACGACGACATCACCACGCTCAGGCGCTAGGAAATCGTACGAAAGGCGGTCGGTGATGAGGTAATCGAAGTTGTCGAAGGTCGGTTCCATCGACGCGCCCGACACTAAGTATGGTGCGGCGATGAAAAAGCGGATGAACAGCGCAAAACCGAGCGCGACGACCACGTACCATGCAAACCCGTTCGCCTTTTTCTCACTGGAGGGATCCATTGATGCATTGGTGTTCATCGTTGGATCGGACATCGACGGAAGTATACGCTATCCATTACATTGACACAAAGGAATTGCAATGTTGCGTGTGCATAAATGAATTTTTCGATGTAGAATTTGCATGCATGCATTCCCCCAGCAGCTATAACCTGGAACCGAGCACCTTTTCCATATGACCTGGGTCATTGTCGGTCTCGGGAACCCTGACGAGGAGCACGTGCGCACGCGGCACAACGCCGGACGCATGGCGGTCGAGTATTTTGCGAAGAAAAACGGCCTTGGCGAATGGAAAGAGGACAAAAAATCGCGCAGCTTCGTCGTGCGCGGCGCCGTGGGGAAGCAACTCGTCGTCTGCGTCCTCCCGAATACGTATATGAACAAGTCCGGCAGCGCGGTTTCGCACTATATAAAGAGCGTCAAAGCGGCGGAGAAGCTGATTGTCGTCTACGACGAGCTTGATTTGCCGTTCGGCAAACTGAAAATCGTGTTCGACCGCGGTTCTGGTGGCCACAAGGGCGTTGAGAGCATCGCGAGGGCGCTGAAAACGAAAGCATTCGTGCGCGTGCGCATCGGGATCTCGCGCGTCAACGGGAAAGGCGAGCCGCAAAAGCCTCAAGGCGAAGCCGCCGTCGAGAAATTCATCCTCGGGGAATTCTCGTCTGCCGAATTCGCGCAATTGAAAGATGTCTGTCAGCGCACGAACGGCGCGATCACGTCCGTCATCACCGACGGCCGCGAAAAAGCGATGAACGCATTCAACTGATTCCGCGACAGGAAGCGCCGTGGCGCTGCGAGTTATGCACAACTGTGCGGGCCATTAACCATTTCTTCATACACGCAGGCGTATACTGCCCGCATTAGCATCGCGAGCGGGGGCCGCGTAATCACAAACTGCGTACTATGGGAAACAAGGCAGCTGTTATTCCTTTTGTGCTCGTCGCATGCGTTCTCGCGTCTGCGGCGTTTTTAGTAAGCCCGAAACCGGCCGACGCATCGCGCGGCGATCGCCCGGCGGGAATCTCTGACACGCTCCTCAAGCGGCTCTGCGACCGGCAAGAAGCGCTCAAAGGCCGCTTGGGTTGGTATTTCGTCCATCCGTCGTTCTGCGAGGGTGAACCCGAACCGGAAGAACCGTCGGTATCAATCACGGCAAATCCAATGACAATCCCCGTCGGCAGTTCGACCACCCTTGCGTGGAATTCAGATAATGCAGACTCCTGCACGGCCTCGAACGGATGGAGCGGCACGAAGGCCCTGGATGGGGCGCAGCAAGTTGCACCGGCAGTCACAACCACCTACACGATAACCTGTGAAGGCGATGGCGGGAGCGCGAACGACAGCGTCACGGTGACGGTAACACAGTCCGAGCCGGAAGATCCGACGCTCGACCTTACGGCAAATCCGACAACCATCGACGAAGGTTCGAGCAGCCTTCTTTCATGGACGACGACTAACGCGACATCCTGCGAAAAAAGCGGAGGTTGGAGCGGCGCGACAACGACCTCGGGGACTCTCTCGGTATCTCCTACCGCGACAACGACGTTTGCAATGGAATGCACAGGCCCTGGTGGCAGCATTTCGGACAGTGTGACGGTGAACGTGCGGCTTGTGCCGGACGAACCTGACGAACCGACAGTCAATCTCGTCGCCGCGCCGACAACGGTGCACGAAAACAGCGCGGGCAATGCGACGACGACACTCACGTGGACGACGACGAATGCGACCAGCTGTACTGCGTCAGGAGGTGCGTTCACCGGATCGAAAGCAGTGAATGGCTCGCAAACAGTGACGCCAAGCGCGACGACAACGTATTCGCTCGATTGCACGGGCCCTGGCGGCAACGCGAACGATAGCGTGACGGTGAATTTCGTTCCTGAGCCTGGGCCAGGACCGTCTGGCAATCTCCTGATTACGGAAGTACATTACGATCTATCGAATTCAACAACGACTCCGCAGGGTGAAGAGCCGGGAAATGAATGGATTGAATTGCACAATGGCACTAATCAGACACTCGATCTCGGTGGGTACACAATCCATGACTCCGCAGGCAGTGACACAATTCCAGCCGGGACAATGCTCGCGGCTGGTCAATTCATTGTAATAACGAGTTCAGCTACAACATCATCGTTCTATTCAATTCCTGGGAATGCAGCAATCCTGGTGTTGGCAAGCAGTATCGGCAGCAATGGACTTGGTAATGCTGGAGATATGGTTGAAATCCGCAATGATGAGGCTAACACGGTTGATGCTGTCAGCTGGGGATCCAACACGACGGCGTTCACACCATCAGTACGTCCGGGTACGACCGCGGATGATTTTCCTGGGCAATCGATTGGGCGCATCAATATTAGTGTAGATACAGGCGCGGCAGCAGACTGGGAGACAAAATCGACGCCCACTCCGGGACAGTAACAACAATTAGCAGACAAAACGCGGGCGGCCTCCGGCCGCCCGCGTTGCGTTTCCGTTATGCTCCCCGCGCAACGCGCGTGCGGATCATGTCGCGGACATTCGTGATCGCGGCAACAACAGGGGAAAGGTCGATTTTTCCTGCTTTGTACGCAGGGAACACATACTCGGCAGCAAGGAAGATCGAGATGCCAAGCGCAATACCGAGGTACAGGCGGTCGAAGGCGATCCACATGATTGCCGCCGGAATGACAGAGATCGAGGCAAGGAACAGATCGCGCTCAAGCGAAGTCGAAATAGGTTCCATAGGTACATCTATAGACGCCGTAGTTACGGTTTCCTTTCGCTGTTTGAGGTCAAGCACGCGTGCCATAAGTCCGCACGTACTACCATGCGCTTCGCCAAATGTCAAAGAGGCCCGCTTTCGCGGGCCTCTCGTGATTGCCGACTATTTATTGCCAGCAAACGAAAGCGTCATGCGGCGTTCCTTCGGCTCGAAGAGCTTGATGACGAACGGGTACACCTTGCCGAGTTCCAATTTCGAGCGGAGTTCCGCTTCGTCCTTGAATTCGGAGATGTGCACGAGGCCGGCGACGCCTTCCTCGATCGACGCGAGCGCGCCATGCTTGTTGTACTTGATGACGACCGCGTCCACCGCCTGGTCCTTCTTGTACTTCGCGGCCGCTGCCTTCCACGGGTCTTCCTGGAGCGCCTTGATGGAGAGCGAGACCTTGTCGTCCTTGATCTCGATCACCTTCACCTTCACGCTCTCGCCAACCTTGTAGCGCGACTTCGGATTCTCGACGAGCGCCCAGTCCATTTCAGAGATGTGCACGAGGCCTTCCAAGCCTTCTTCCAATTTCACGAAGACGCCGAATTCCGTCGCGCCGGTCACGATGCCATCTGCGACATCGCCGACATGGTACTTCTCGACGAGCGACGAGCGTTCCGAAGAACCTGCGCCCTTCTCGCTGAAGATGAGTTTCTGTTCCTTCGGGTTCGCGGTGATGACCTGGACTTCGATCTTGGTGCCGACGAGCTTTTTCAATTCGACGAAGATCTTTTCCTTGTCGCCGTCCGGGACGCGCGGGTAGTGCGCGGGCGCGAGCTGAGACGCCGGGAGGAAGCCGGAGATGCCTTGCCAGTTGATGATGAGGCCGCCCTTGTTCGCGTCCGTGATCGGAAGCTCGAAGACGGTCTTCTTCTGCATGGCCTGCTCGGCTTCGTTCCAGATCAGGGCCTGGCGAGCTTCGCGGAGCGAGAGCTCGATGTAGCCTTCCTTGCGCTCCACTCCGACGACCTTCGCCGTGATGATGTCACCGATGTTGGTGTTCTTCAGTGATTCGCGTGCCGAGAGGTATTCGCGGCCGTAGATGATGCCCGTCCCAAATGGGAAGAGGTCCACGAAAACGCGCGCGCGGCCGATCGCGATCACGGGGCCTTCGACCACGTCATCGTTCGCCGGGCGTTTTGCGACCGACTCCAAGAGGGCCGCCATCGGCCCTTCGTGCTTCACCTCCTCCTTTTCGACGTCGCTTTCGACGTCAGCTGTTATAGCTGTTTGCATTTTTCAAAACGCTTGGGTTTTCGAGCCGTATGCAACCGTACCTTTGAGAGGGCTCGAGGGTTACCCCTCACGCAGAGAACTAGTAATGCGTGGGGGCACTATACAGGGATGGAGCCAAAAAGTCAAAATGATTGGCCCCGGATACGCCTTGCGTACCGGGGCCTGGGAGGAACGAAATATGATTCGTGATGGGGGCCTGTCCCCCTCTGTGGATGCTAGAAGTGAGGCGGTTCCATCTACGGACCTCGTCGCTTGTTGCGACTAGGCGTCGACCTCTGGCCAACGCAGCGAAGGTGAGCTAGATCTCGCCATCAGGCAATCGGCCCTTTGCTGCCAGCGTGGCGACCAGCTCGAGTGGCTTCGAAGAAGGGCCTTCTCTGATACGCATCGCATCCTCCATCTGGAACAACCGACTCATCCTACAAAAATGCCGCAGGTGTCGGTACGGCGAAAATTAGCACGTCTTCATTTTTAAACAAGGTGGCTCTGTGCATAGAAAAAAGGTATAATCGCACCCATGCATTTTGCATTTCCCCATACCCTAAACCCTAGTGGCTATACCCTATGATCCTCACGTACCACGACGGGTTTTGCGTGCGCGCGAGCGCGGGGGATACGACGGTTGTTTTCGGCCCCGTCTCGAAAGCGAGCAAGAATTTCAAACCGACCAATTTCGGCGCTGACATCGCCTTTGTTTCATACAACCACCCAGATATGAACGGCGTCGAAGAAGCCGGCCGTGGCGATAAGCAGCCGTTTGCGGTGCTTGGTCCCGGCGAGTACGAAGTGAAAGACGTGACGGCACTCGGCTTCGGCTCGAAATCAACGTATGGCAGCGATGAGCGGATCAATACTATCTATAGTGTCACCTTTGATGGCCTCACGGTGATGTACGCGGGCGCTGTCGGGACGACGGAACTTCCGAAAGATATCGAGGATATGGACGCACCGGACGTACTCATCGTCCCTGTCGGTGGGAACGGCGCCCTTTCGCCCTCGGATGCACAGAAGCTTGCGGTCAATATGGAGGCGAAAATCGTCATCCCGATCGGGTACGACGAAAAGACCCTCAAACAATTCCTGAAAGAAGCAGGGGCGGAAGGCACCAAGCCTGAGGAAAAACTCACCATCAAGAAGAAGGATGTGGTCGGAAAGGCAAACGAGGTCGTTGTTCTCAAGGTATAATAGACAAGATCCAATAACCAAGAAACAAGATACAAACAAATTTCAAATCACAATATTCAAACCTCAAACGAAACTGTTTGGATATTGAGACTTGGTTATTGAGATTTGTGTGGTTATTGTTTCTTGTATCTTGGTTATTCCGAGTATGGTCATCCAAAACGCCATAAATAACGTCAAAGAAAAACCGCATGAGGAGAAAAAGGCGGTCGCAACGTCGATTGCGGTCGGCGTGGTCATCGTGCTCCTCGTCGGGTGGGGGTTCCTCTTTTTGCGCAAGATCCAACGCGGCTCGACACCGACCCTGGAGGGGAGCGCGGTGCCGCAGGACCAGATCGACTCCGCGTTCGTGAGGCAGACCCAGCAGCAGATCAACCAGTTCTACCAATCGTCGCAGGACCAGTTGCGCGAGATCCGCGATACGGCGGCACAGAACGAGGCAAACACCGGATACACGAGCGAAAGCGTGGATGCAGCCGGCGGCGCCGACCAATTCGGGAACCAATAATCGGCTTTTTTGGAGTGGCGGAAAAGGTCATTTTTTGCTATAATTACGGGACTTTATGGCGCGTGGAGACAGCAGTCATTCCGATGAAGAAAAGGCGGCAATTGCCTCGCCGCTCCGCATCGTCCCGCGGTCAATCACGACCGAAATGCGCGAGTCGTACCTCGACTACGCGATGTCCGTCATTACGGCGCGCGCCCTTCCGGACGTGCGTGATGGCTTAAAACCGGTGCACCGCCGCGTCCTCTTTGCCATGCACGAGCTCGGCCTCACCGCGAGCGCAAAGACCCGCAAGTCGGCGACCGTCGTCGGCGAGGTCCTCGGTAAGTACCACCCGCACGGTGACGTCGCAGTCTACGACGCGATGGTGCGTCTCGCGCAGGATTTCTCGATGCGCTACCCCCTCATCATCGGCCAAGGCAACTTCGGCTCGATTGATGGCGATAATGCCGCAGCCATGCGCTACACCGAAGCCAAGATGTCGCGCCTTGCGGGCGAAATGTTGAAAGACATCGAGAAAGACACCGTTGATTTCCGCCCGAACTACGACAACACGAAGAAAGAGCCGGTCGTCTTGCCAGCCGCTGCGCCGAACCTGCTTCTTAACGGCACGCTCGGTATCGCGGTCGGCATGGCCTCGAACATCCCGCCGCACAACTTGCGCGAGGTCTGCGACGCGACGGTGCACCTCATCGAAAATGAGGACGCGACGACCGACGACCTTCTCAAATTCGTCCAAGGCCCCGATTTTCCGACGGGCTGCGTCGCGTTCAACCAGAAAGACATCCAGCACGCGTATGCGACCGGCCGCGGCGGCGTCGTCGTGCGCGGCGAAGCGGAGATCACCGAGAACAAGAAGGGCGACTACCAGATCATCGTCACCTCGATCCCGTACCGCGTTGACAAATCACAGCTCCTCCAGAAGATCGCCGACCTCGTGCACGAAAAGAAGCTCGAAGGCATCCGCGACGTGCGCGACGAATCCACCAAGGACATCCGCGTCGCGATTGACCTCAAGAATAACGCCAACCCGCAAACCGTCCTCAACTACCTCTACAAGCACACGCAGCTCGAGGAGACCTTCCACTACAACGTCGTCGCGCTCGTGGACGGCGTGCCACAGACGCTCTCACTGAAGGCGATCATCGAAGCGTTCATCGCGCACCGCAAGGAAGTCGTGACGCGCCGCACGAAATACGACCTTGGCGTCGCAAAAGCGCGCGAGCACATCCTCCTCGGCCTCTCGAAGGCGCTCGATCACATTGACGAGATCATCGCGCTCATCAAGAAATCGAAAGATACCGACGATGCTCGCGCAAAACTCATCGCGAAATTCAAATTCTCTGAAATCCAAGCGAATGCGATCCTCGACATGCGCCTCCAGCGCCTCTCCGGCCTCGAGCGGCAGAAGATTGAAGACGAATTGAAGGCGGTACAGGCGACGATCGAATACCTTGAGTCGCTCTTGAAAAGCGCGAAAAAGATGATGGACGTCATCAAGAAGGAGATCCAGGAGATTGGCGACAAATACGGCGACGACCGCCGCACGAAGATCGTGAAGCGCGGCGCGCAGATTTTGAATGCGGAAGATTTGGTCGCGGACGAAGATTTCGCGCTTGTCCTCACGCAGGGCGGCTACATCAAGCGCACGAACCCGGCCGAATACCGCCGGCAGCGCCGCGGCGGCGTGGGCGTCGTTGATTTGGACACCAAGGAGGAAGATTTCGTGACGCACCTCCTTACCGCCAGCGCGCACTCGGACATCCTCTTTTTCTCGGACAAAGGCAAGGCGTACCAGATCAAGATGTACGAGCTGCCGGAAGGAAAGCGCGCGACAAAGGGGAAGAGCATCATGAATTTCCTCTCACTCGAAGGCGACGAAAAGATCACCTCGATCCTTCCCATGCCGAAAGAAGTGAAAGCCAGCGAGGGACTTTCGCTCCTTCTCGCGACAAAGAACGGCACGGTAAAGAAGACGGCCGCTGCGGCATTTAAGGAAGTACGTCGCTCGGGCCTCATCGCAATCGGCCTCGACAAGGGCGACTCCTTGATTTCGGCGAGCTTCGTCCGCGAGGGTGACACGGTCTTCCTCGTTACCGCGAAGGGGCAATCGATCCGCTTTGACGAAAAAGACGTGCGTGAGATGGGCCGGCAGGCAGGAGGCGTACGTGGCATCAAGCTTGGCGCGAGCGACGCGATCGTCGGCGCCGGTATCGCGCAAAAAGGCGGCTCGGAAGAATTGCTCGTCCTCTCGCAGCTCGGTTACGGCAAGAAAACCCCCATTAAAGAATACAAAGTGCAGGGACGCGGCGGCTCGGGCATCAAGACGAGCGCCGTTACCGCAAAAACCGGACCAGTGATCGCCGGCCTCATCGTCGGCGAGCATGGCGAACTCAT
>Ga0207952_1000764_pt1 | contig 19586 bp, 16 predicted proteins | sample SubbioR12Aug_8Ca_FD_184831 | JGI IMG/M metagenome (GOLD analysis project Ga0207952, IMG submission 184831) | Serpentinite rock and fluid subsurface biosphere microbial communities from McLaughlin Reserve, California, USA - CR12Aug_8Ca (SPAdes) | ecosystem: Environmental > Terrestrial > Deep...
GTCGAGCACGACTATCGCCCCCCGACTATAAGAAATTAAACCGTTGCGCTGCAAATTGCCGGCCGCCTCTGCTACTCTTTCGCGTCTTACGCCCAGGACATTGGCAATTCTTTGCTGCGTGATATTGACGGCATCAGACGACAGTCTATCCAGACTCAGCAATAACCAGCGGCATAACTGCTGCTCAACAGTGTGGTGCAGGTTGCAAATTGCAGTCTGAGTCATCTGCGTAATCAATGCCTGGGTATAACGCAATAAGACCCGCAACAAAGGGCCGGCGCGATCAAATTCTTGTTTCAGCAATTGCCCCTTGAGGCGATAGGCAAGGCCAGCATTTTGCACGACTGCCCGGTTTGGCGTGGTATCGCCCCCCATAAATAGAGAAATACCGACGACACCTTCATGTCCAACAGCCGCAATCTCAGCAGAAACACCATCTTCAAGCACATACAACAATGAAACTATCGCTGTCGTCGGGAAGTAAACGAATTGCTGGCGTACACCTGCTTCATACAATACATCACCAACCGCCATAGTGACGAGCTCAAGCCCGCCAGACAATGACGCAAACTCTGCAGCAGGCAAGGCCGAGAGCAGATGATTTTGCTTGGGACTGGGAGATGTGTGCATTAACGTTTTTGGCCTTAAAAATCCACCAGAGATTTTGTCACAAGACAAAGCCGGGCAGCGGACCGCTAGCCTATCACGTCATACAAAAATTCTATGCGCGCTTGCGCACACAAAAGCTCCTGATAAAGTGTTTTTGAGAAATAAATTGAGTCGGCATCAACAAAAACCGACAATCCCGGCTCTGCAAATAACACACTTATATACATCACTCATCAAGATAGATGTCATCAAACTCATTCAAAACGACATAACCTTCTGGCACATCAAAGCCTGCGCTTTCTTGCGTAGCAACAGATCGCCGCGTGGTAGTGCGTTTTTTCTTTGCCAGGGGATCGCAAGCTGACAATGACAGCACTGGATCAGCCCCACCGCCCGAGGTGAATTGCAAGCCAGTGAGGCGCTCGACTTCTGCAATCTTCACCTGGAAAGTTTTATATGCACCGAATGGCGCAGTCGCCTCAATGCCAAATTGCGCAATGACTTCGCTTTGATCGAGTATATAGGCAGTAGCAAACAACTGTTGCTCAGCATTGACGGTGGCAATCACTTTCCAGAAACGCACAGGATACTGAATTTTTGGGAAGGGCTTGTAGACAGGGTCATCTTCTTCAAAAATTGGCCCAGTAAAAATCTGCACATCCAGATTTTCTTTTCTCAAGCCAGATTCCAGCACATAAGATTCCAACCCCTGCCACAATTGCTTGCCCTGATTGAATTTCGCATGCTGTGGCACGCAATTACTCCAGTGGCAGGTATCAGCAGCAGATTGCAAAGCAGCTTCAACGGTGCTGCCAAATTCCAGGTCTTCCCGGCGGGTCAGATGGCCGCGATCAAACTGATTATTTTTATAGTAGAAATTGCTGACCTGATGCTCAATGGGGATACGTGGATCGACTCTCCAGTCATCTCCCGGGCGACTCATCAGATAACGCTGAGAATGGCGCACATTGGCTGCACTATAGACGGCAAATCGCCTTTGCTTATGCATGACTACACTGAAATTATGGTAGTGCAGCAGATACTTATTGCCATCCACAGGTTTGAGCAAGTGCGACACCTTGCTTTCCAGATCTGCGGATAATTTAGGGAAATTGATTCTCAGTTTACCTTGGCCCAAAAACTCTTCATCATATCCTTTGCGGTCAGCATAACTTGCATCAAAAGGCACATCAAATGTTGCTGGTCTGCTGGCAGTTTTGGTGGCTTCCTGAAAACTGGCCGACTCGGCAGCAATCGTCTGCTGACCCAGGCTTATCTGACCATCTGAGTCTATATGTAAAGTGACAGAAACTGATCTTACCAAATGCGCTTGACTCATCTTGTTTACCTCAATTCTTTGTGGAGAAAATGCAGAAAGACTTGCAGGAGCCTGCCCAATAGTATTTGCAGGAAAGGTCGTTGATACGCTGAATTCAGGAATGCGCCCCTCAGGAATGGCGGCATGTAAAACAGTTTGCAGCAAGGGATGATCTCCTTGTACCTCCTTTAATTCATTGATGATACGCGATACACGTATGCCCTCATTTGCCAGCCATTTAATGCTGTCTTCCGCATCCCGGGCCGGATCAAAATCACGGCCATCTATGGTTTGCACCTTGTCATTCAACTTCAATGGAACACCACTATGATGGAGTGCAACGACATACCAGTCATTATTGAAAACGGGAGAGCCTGAAGATCCGCCCAGGGTGTCCGTGCTGTACCACAGTTCGTTCTCAGTTCGCTTGATGAGTTTGTTTTCACGTACACAAAGCTGCTTGAGGCCGCCATTGGGATGCTGGATGATGGTCAACCATTCGCCATCACTCACTTTGCCGGTAGCCTCTATCAATGGCAGGTAGGAATAAGTGGATAATTGCACATCTGCATTGCTGGCTTTTGCGTCCACCGCCACCACGGTAAAGTCCAGGCTGACACTGGTTTGAAACAGGCGTTCAGGATGAAATTTGAATATATGCGGGCCAATTTGCTCACCGCTTACATTCAACTCATAGTCGAAGTGAGCCTTTGAGTTTTTGCAACTCAAAGCATCGGGCAACACGTGGTGATTCGTCAGCAAAATCCCGGGACCGATCAGAAAGCCAGTTCCCCAACCTATTTGGCTACCACCAGGCCCATGTACCGCAATTCTGGCTACCGACCTGGCTGCCGCTACGCCACGCGCCAGATAATTAACATCCTGTAGTTCGTTGCCCAGGAGAATACGCTCAAAAAAAGCATCGGCTTTTTCGGTATCGCCCATGCTTTCACGCAAGAATTGCTTGCGCTCGACTTGTTGCTTCAGCGTCGATAATTGAGCTGGCGTTTTATCGCGCTTGAATCGCAGATCTGCATCCAGATCAAAATCACTGGCCTTTTGCTCTGCTTTCGCAATTTGCTCAAGTATCACACTCATACAACCCCTCCGGTTTGCAAGTATAAGCAAAGTATTAGCAAGATATGAATAGCATAATACCTATAAAAAATGACAATTTAACGACATTTTTATTATTTTTACAAACCGGGAGATGAATAAGGAATAAGCAAGAATAGTGGCCACTACTTTGCGAGCCGACACTACATACATGACTTAATGTTGAACAGAAAGAAAAAGCCCGCTGGAAGCGGGCTTTTTCTTTGAATTTCTGGGGTGACCGATGGGGTTCGAACCCACGACAACAGGAATCACAATCCTGGACTCTACCAACTGAGCTACGGCCACCACTGCATCTTTCCTGCAAACTTTGCAGTGCAAGAGAGCTACGCATTATACGAGGAATTTGGCTTGAAGGCAATAGCATTCTTGGGAACAGCTAACTGAAGAGCATTTTCACCCCTCAAAAATTGCTCATTTCTATCGTGCAAGTGCCTGATTAAAATTTACCACCACTACCCGCCCCTTCACGCTGGCGCCCCATACCGCCCTTGCGCTGCGGTGCTTCTGCATTATCCGGACGCCTGGTTTTGCTGACGTCTGCTGTCACTCGCAAAGATGCATTGATCAACATTTGCAAGGATAAGCGCTGCTTGTCATCCAGAGCATCGTTCAATGTCAGAACGAGTTCACGCATTTGCTGGTTTTCTTGCAGTGTGGTTTGTTCTTCTTGCGCGATTTGCGGATTCAGGTCACGCAATTCCAGGCCGCTTTGCTCAAGACGCAATTCAAGCTCGGTTTGCAAACGCTACCTGCGTTTTTCACGCTGATGCTGCATTGCCGACAGTTTGCTTTCTGTCTGTTGCCACAATAATTGCTGATTGGCGTTGAGGTTCAATTCCTTTTTCAGCTCCCCCGCCTTAACCAGCAAACTGTCCAGCCGCAATTCCATTACTGGGGTCGCCTGCGCGATGCTTGCAAACAGGGAAAAACAAACTGGTACAGCGATATTGCGTAATGAGGAAAAGGACATGGACACTCCGGCAAAAATGTAGAGGGCATAAAAAAGCCTACGCTTTAAAGGCGTAGGCGAAATCTCACTGAGGTAGTGAGTTGAAGGAGCGTGCAATGAAACATAAGCAATATATTCCTGCACAGACACTACTCCACGATGTATTACAAATTCTTACGAATACTGGCGTTTCATTTACAAATTAGCTCATGTATTGGGGAGCTTGATCGGCATGAACTTGCCTTCATTTATGCAGTTGTGGCCGCCTGCTCATCTTTGCTGCGGTCAAAAGCCATGACGTTTTGCATGGCACTGGCAGCTTCCAGCAATAATTCCGGCTGGCCAGATGCAAGCCTCTTGCTGTCAGACAGGATTTGACGAAAAACACGCGCACCAACCAGCCCCATCATCAAGCCAAGCATATGACGCACAACGGTATTCAGGCGCAAACCCTTGCCACCATTGCCGTACAGCTCCAGCTGACGATGGATGTAAGGAATCATGTGCTGCAGAATCTCTTCCCTGCTTTTGACTGGAGTAGAGTCGCCATAATAACGTTCGTCAAAGCTCGCCATGAAATAGGGGTTGTGATAAGCCTCGCGCCCTATCATGACGCCGTCGACATGCTGCAAATGCAAATCCATGTCTTCCAGGGTTTTGATGCCACCGTTCAAAATGATTTCCAAGTCAGGAAATTCTTTTTTCAGGCGATAGGCGTAGTCATATTTGAGTGGGGGGATTTCACGGTTTTCTCTTGGCGAAAGGCCTTTGAGTATCGCATTGCGCGCATGCACGATAAAGGTCTTGCAACCGGCATCAGCAACGGTACCGACAAAGTCACGCATAAATTCATAAGAATCCACTTCATTGATGCCTATGCGATGTTTGACAGTGACATCAATCGAGACGACATCTTTCATCGCCTTGACACTATCAGCAACCAGTTGCGGCTCGGCCATCAGGCAAGCACCAAATGCGCCTTTTTGCACGCGCTCAGACGGGCAACCACAATTCAGATTGATTTCATCATAGCCCCATTGCTCACCCAGCCTCGCAGCATGTGCCAGATCAGCCAGCTCGCTGCCCCCCAGTTGCAGGGCAACGGGATGTTCGCCGGGATTAAACTCTAGATGACGTTGCACATCACCATGCAAGAGTGAACCCGTTGTCACCATCTCGGTGTACAGCCAGGAGTTGCGGGTGATATGGCGGTGGAACTGGCGGCAGTGCCGGTCAGTCCAGTCGAGCATCGGCGCCACTGAGACGCGGCGCGAGGGTAGTGCTTTTGTATTCACAATAAAACAAGACGGCAATTTACGATACCGTATTGTACCTTGTCATTGGAAAATCGCCTTTAAGTGGAAGGAAAACCCACGACAACAGGAAACGCAATCCCGGATACTACCAATTAGATTAACAGCAAGAAATCAGACTGTTAATCAAAATTTAATCAGGCTTTAAGCGCTGGCTTGTGCTCCGTACCTTCGCCACGGGTCATGAACAGCATGCGACTGGGTGCAAAAATTTTCGCCGTATGCCAGCGCCCCTTGGGCACCAGTACCGCCTCACCTGCCTTCATATGTATATGCTGAACGGCGTCATCCAGCTCAATCAAGAAATCGGCGAGGCCCGACAACAAATACACGAATTCATCTGCATGTGGATGCATTTCCCAACTGGGCCAGTCTGATTCGCATGTGAATTCACTGATCAGCCAGTGTTTGCCGAACGCCTCAATTTCCGACTCAGGCAAGCTCCAGAATGCAGGACCACCTGCCATGACTGTCGCCCTACCATCGGCAGCCAGCGCAACATACGTTTTTTGGGATTCTATTTTCATGCTTAGCCTCCTTAAAAATATGGATCTTCTGCAAAAGAATACTTATATGGATAAAACCCCCATATTACCAATTGGACAATATTAATTCAATAAGTTCAATGACCAGCAGATAAACATGGCAAGCGCCAGGCAATTAAAGATGACTGTGGCAGCAAATGCCAGCCGGAACGAAGTTTTGATGGTTTTGTGACGAAACCATCTTTGCGCCAGCATGGCACCCGGCCAGCCACAGGCCAGGCCACACAGTAATAAAGCGCGTTCAGAAATTCTTGAATCGCGCCTTTTTGCTGCAGCCTTATCCAGGGCATACATGATGAGCGTTACGACGCTCATGCAGGCATAGATGACGACTATGACCAGCAATTGCAGTTGCTGATCGGCGCGCACAAGGGAAAATGCTTCTGTCACTTGATCGAAAAAATTCACGCCAGCCTGGTGAGAGTGTGAGAAGACGGATTATTGCAGACCAAACATTGCCAGTCCATTCTTATACGCAATGCGCTCTGCAATATCTGCTGGCAACTCGCTCAGCATGCGGCGATAAAAAGCCATCAACTGCGGCACATCATCCCAACGTGAAGTCACCCAGGTATCAGTGCCAAGCACAAACCTGTCGGGGTAACGCAAAAACAGGCGCTTCCATTGTGGATTGAGATCACCGTTTTGCTCAAGATCAGAGCGGAAAGACAACTCACCAACAAGGTTGGGATATTGTGCGAACATAACCTCGACTTTATCCAGCGAAGTACTCATACCAGTATGTGCCCAGATCAGTTTTACACCGGGTGCGTGATGCAAAATACGTTCTATGGCATCTTCATCGGAATGCGCATGCAGCCACAGGTCACGCGCCCTCGCCAGCCTGGCAATTTTTGCCATATAGGGTGCATCAGCATCCTTGCCAAAGATATGGAATTCCCCTATGCCACGATAGATGCCGCGCTGCAGTTCTTTTTCAACGAAGCGCTCTATCTCTGGATTGGCAAACCAGTCATGTCTGTCAGGCTGCACTCTGTAGGGGCGCAGGAAAGGGACGATCTTGATGTCAGGCGCATTTTGCGCAATCAAATCCAGCGTGCCATCATTTGGCCGACTGGTCGCCAATACGGCACGTATGCCAAGCTGACGCCACAAGGCGATGACGCGCTGCGGCGACCAGGTGCTGCGTGCTTCGATGTTGTAATGCATGTGAGCATCAAATATGGGCAAGGGTTCAACCGCCGACGCGCTTGCCGACATCAACGCCAAAATGCATATCCATAAGAAATTACAAAAGCGCAGCTTCATACACATGCCCCCTTACAGATATCGATACCCTATGCAGAGAAAGAATACACTCAATCAAGGAGGCGTCAACTCCATGATTACAACATTCTGGCTATCAGGGCTTTTCCATGTCTCGCATCCAGCGGGATACGCACCTTATGCCCTGCTCCACCTATGATATTCAGAGGCTGATTGTCAGCATTACGCATCTCAACCAGCCTGATCATTTCATTACCATTTGGCGAAATGATTTCTAGCTCATCGCCTATGGCAAACCGGTTTTTGACTTCCACTTCTGCCCAGCCATCGGCCACCTGCAAGACCTGCCCCACGTACTGGCTGCGGTGCGCCTTTGATACGCCTTCCATGTAATTCTGGTGCTCTTGTGTATGGTGGCGCTGATAAAAACCATCGGTGTAACCACGATTGGCGAGACCATTCAACTGGCCCAGCAAGTCAGTGTTAAACGGGCGACCAGCGGCTGCATCATCTATCGCACGCCTGTAGGTTTGGGCAGTGCGGGCGACATAGTACAAGGACTTGGTGCGCCCTTCGACCTTCAAAGAATCAATACCAATTTTCGCCAGGCGCTCGACATGTTCAACTGCACGCAAGTCTTTCGAGTTCATGATGTAGGTGCCGTGCTCGTCTTCGAGTATGGGCATGAACTGACCGGGCTTGCCGCCCTCTTCTATCAGATATGGCCGGTCAGCGAGGGGATGGCGTAGCATATCGCCCATGGCAGAGAAAGATTGATTGGCTTCCTCTAGTGCTTGTTGATAATTGAACTGGATACTCTCGACGGGGATACGTGCAAGGTCACCAGTTTCATTTTCAGTCGCATTTTCAACCTTGTAATCCCATCGGCAGGAATTGGTGCATGTGCCCTGATTAGGGTCGCGATGATTGAAATAACCGGACAGCAGGCAGCGACCAGAATAGGCGATGCACAAAGCACCGTGCACAAAAACTTCCAGCTCCATATCCGGGCATTGCTGGCGGATTTCTTCTATTTCATCGAGCGATAGTTCACGCGAGAGAATGACACGGGTCAGGCCCATCTTTTTCCAGAATTTGACATCAGCCCAATTCACGGCATTGGCCTGCACTGACAGATGCACGGGAACCTCTGGCCATTTTTCACGCACCATCATGATCAGACCAGGGTCGGCCATTATGAGCGCATCCGGCTTCATGTTGATGACCGGCTCCATGTCGCGCAGATAGGTTTTGAGCTTGCTGTTGTGAGGAAAAATATTGCTGGCAACGAAGAACAATTTGCCGCGTGCATGGGCACCGTCTATGCCCTGCTGTAAAACATCGAGAGTAGAAAATTCATTGTTGCGGGCACGCAGGCTATAGCGTGGCTGACCTGCATACACTGCATCGGCACCAAAGTCGAAAGCGGCATGCATTTTTTCCAGCGAACCGGCGGGCAAGAGAAGTTCTGGGGCTTTGAGCATGACAATAAAATCCGAAAAGAAAAATGTTCGCGATTTTAGTGCCACGCTGATAGCCAGGTAAAATTTACCCGGCCATTATTTGATATACATCAACCCTGCATGGTCAGGTGTCATTACTGCGCATGGCAGTCAATTCATTAAACACCAGCGCAACCAGCACGACTATGCCGCCACAGATACTGGCAGTAGCTGGCACTTCGCCCGCACCCAGCCATGCCCAGATCGGTGCCAGCAAGACCTCCAGCAGAGACAGTAAGGCAATCTCTGGTGCAGTCAGGCTATTCGATGCCCTGACCATGAGCATGCAGGGCAAACCCAGTTGAAAGAAACCGAGTATCGCCAGTATGCCAATATCATGCAGCGAGGCTTGAAAAGGCCAGGCAAATGGCAGCATCATCAGCGCAGAGATAGTGCCACCTAAAAATACTGCCGGCACCAGGTCAACTGCATGGCCACCCTTTTTGAGAATGATGACATTGGCCGAAGCTGCCAGAGGTATGCCAAATGCAATCAACATACCAATCATGCCACGCTCATCGACTTCAGAAATACTGCCAACAAACATCCAGCCCATGCCTATGCAGGCTGCGGCAATCGCCCACCAGGTACGCGCAGGTATGCGCTGGTGCAAGACCAGCCAGGCCAGCAATGCCGTGAACAAGGGCGACAGGCTCTCCATGATGGAGGTATTGGCGACTGTCGTCATGGTCAGTGCGATCATGAAGCAGCTATACATGGTGGCCCACATGCAGCCAGACAAAAAACCTATCTTGCCGAGCAATTTAAGGCGCGGAATGAAAGCCCATTTGTATTGCCTGAGCATGACACCCGCAATAAAGACAGCAGCAAAAAAACTGCGCCAGAAAGTAACCTCAAAATCACGCGCAACTTCGAGGTGGCGGGTAAAGACACCCGCAATACTCCACAAAGTAGCAGCACAAATCATCAGTATCACCGCTTTGCGGTGAGACATTTTATTTTGCATATGGATCCAAATAAAAAAACCCGTTTGACCCTGGCCAGACTGGCTAGAGCAAAACGGGTTGATCTTCATGCGGCAGCACTAAAATATTAGCTGTCGCATTAGTCAGAGCAGATCACCTTAATCGCGTGATGCCTTTTTACGTTCGTGCTCTTTCAGGAAACGCTTGCGCAGACGAATACTCTTAGGTGTAACTTCGACCAGTTCATCATCGTCAATAAACTCAACCGCATATTCCAGGTTCAACTGGATAGGTGGAACCAGGCGCACCGCTTCATCCGTACCGGAAGAGCGAACGTTGGTCAATTGCTTGCCCTTGATCGGGTTCACAACCAGGTCATTGTCACGGGAATGGATACCGATGATCATGCCTTCATACACTGGGTCATTGTGGCTGACGAACATACGACCACGGTCTTGCAATTTCCAGATAGCGTAAGCAACTGCTGCGCCATCATCTTGGGAGATCAGCACACCGTTACGACGACCACCGAGTTCGCCTTTGGAATTGTCAACTGGTGCGTATTCATCAAACACGTGGCTCATCAAGCCTGTACCGCGTGTCAATGTCATGAATTCGCCCTGGAAGCCGATCAGGCCACGTGCAGGAATACGGTATTCCAGACGTACACGACCTTTGCCGTCCGGTTCCATGTTTTGCAGATCGCCACGACGACGACCCAGTTCTTCCATGACACCACCCTGGTTGGCTTCTTCTACGTCAACTGTCAGATTTTCATATGGTTCGTGACGCACGTCGCCAACCATTTTGAAAACCACGCGTGGACGGGATACCGCCAGCTCAAAGCCTTCACGACGCATGTTTTCGATCAGGATAGTCAGATGCAACTCACCACGACCTGAAACTTCGTACGTGGAATCATCACCCTCAGCCTGCACTACGCGCAAAGCCATATTGGATTTCAATTCACGTTCCAGACGGTCACGGATTTGACGTGTCGTTACAAATTTACCTTCGCGGCCAGCCAGTGGAGAGCTGTTAACCATGAAGTTCATTGTCAAAGTTGGCTCATCAATCTTCAACATCGGCAAGCCTTCCGGCGTGTCCGGTGCGCAGATGGTGGAGCCGATGCCGATTTCTTCGATACCATTGATCAGGACGATGTCGCCGGCCAATGCTTCGTCAACCAGAACGCGATCCAGGCCTTTGAATGTCAATACTTGATTGATACGTGCCTTGGTTGGCTTGTCTTCAGGACCATTCATCCAGACAACATCTTGCAATGCCTTGACGCGACCACGCAGGATACGGCCAACGCCGATTTTACCAACGTAGGAAGAGTATTCCAGGGACGTGATTTGCAATTGCAGAGGACCATCTGGATCATCTTCACGCGCAGGAACGTGTTCCAGGATAGCGTCGAACAGTGGTTCCATATTGCCATCGCGCACGGAGTCTTCCAGACCTGCATAGCCTTTGAAACCGGATGCGTAGACGATAGGGAAATCAAGTTGTTCGTCAGTTGCGCCGAGTTTGTCGAACAATTCGAAAGTCGCGTTAACGGCTTTTTGCGGATCAGCGTTTTCACGGTCGATCTTGTTGACGACAACGATAGGCTTCAAGCCCAGAGCCAGTGCTTTACGCGTCACAAAACGCGTTTGCGGCATTGGGCCTTCTTGCGCATCAACCAGCAACAACACGCTGTCCACCATAGACAGAACACGTTCTACTTCACCGCCAAAGTCAGCATGGCCTGGCGTATCGACGATGTTGATATGTGTGCCTTTGTATTCAACAGCACAGTTCTTGGACAAAATAGTGATACCGCGCTCTTTTTCGATATCATTCGAATCCATAACACGGGCATCAACCTGCTGGTTGTCGCGGAAAGTACCGGACTGACGCAATAACTGGTCAACCAGAGTGGTTTTGCCGTGATCGACGTGAGCGATAATGGCGATGTTACGGATAGCGCGTTTTGTAGTAGACATGATAGCGTTCTTATTGGGTAATTCTATGAGGTAAATCGGATAACCTGCGATTATAACATGTTGCAGCGCAAAAGTAGAAAAACTCCTATTATTTCAAGGAGTTGCTACCGCGCGATGACACAATTAATGTTCTGTAGCAATCAGGCGCTCGGGCGCGAGTATGCCGTATTCTTGTAATTGGGCAGAACCCAGCAACTGCCCGTCCGATTCACGATAGACGCGAACGCGGCCAGTTTCAATGGGTAAAACGACTTCTTCTTTATTTAATGGCAGACGCTGGCCATGCAGGAAGCGGCGTGACAGCTCATCTGTGAGATAAACAGGATCAAAGCTGGACAATAAAGCATCAACCGGGTCCAGCAATGCCAGGCGTTCTGGCTCTGGCAAGCTTTCAAGATACTCCAGGGTAATGGATTTTTCCAATACCAGATGACCGACACCGATACGGCGCAATTCTTTCAGATGAGCACCACAACCCAGCAAAGCACCTATATCTTCACCCAGCACGCGCACATAGGTGCCCTTGCTGCATTTGACCTTCAGGCTCAGGAAAGGCGCTTCATAAGCCAGCAATTCCAGCTCATGAATGATGACGCTGCGCGCTTCGCGCTCCAGCGTGATACCGGCACGTGCATATTCATACAAAGGCTTGCCATCCCTCTTGAGTGCTGAATACATGGGTGGCACTTGCTGGATAGGGCCAGTGAATTGCTTTATTGCGCGCTGGATTTGCTCAAGACAGACTGCCACCGGCTTTTCTTCCAGCACTTCGCCTTCGGTATCACCCGTTGTCGTGGTGATACCAAGATGCACTACCGTGGTATAGGTCTTGTCAGCTTCCAGCAAATCCTGGGAAAACTTGGTGGCTTCACCAAAGCACAAAGGCAGCAAGCCTGTGGCAAATGGATCAAGCGTACCGGTATGCCCGGCTTTGGCGGCATTCAGAAAACGCTTGGCCTTGATCAGGGCATCATTACTGGAAAAGCCAACCGGCTTATCCAATAGCAATACGCCATGCACAGGCACGCGCTTTCTTTTAATCTGCGGAGTCGTCATGTTGTCAGCAGCCTGTTGCCAGGCTGCACACTCACTATGTATCTGTCTATCTTCAGGAATTACTCTTCGCCGTCGTCTTTGGCGCGGGTGGCATTAGCTTCATCTATCAGTTTCGACATGGCAATACCACGGATGGTGGATGTGTCATGCACGAAATGCAGTTGCGGCAACGTATGGATATGCAGACGCAGACCCAGTTGGTTGCGCAAGAAGCCCGACGCTTTGACCAAAGCTTCTATGGTGTTTTTGACGGCAACAGGATCATCCACCAAGGTGGTGAAGTACACTTTTGCATGGGCGTAATCAGGAGTCAACTGTACTTCAGTCAAGGTGATCATGCCTACGCGCGGGTCTTTTAATTCAGACCAGATGATTTCTGCCAGGTCGCGTTGAATCTGGTCTGCTACACGCAGGCCACGACCGGGGATATTTTTGCTATGTTTTGCCATAATTTTCTTACATCTCCATAAACCACAACCCCGGAACTAGTCCGGGGTTATCTTGAGTTACAGAGTACGTGCTATCTCTTGTACTTCAAATATTTCAAGCTGATCACCAACCTGAATCTCGTTGTAGCCTTTCAGTGAAAGACCGCATTCCAGACCGGCTTTGACTTCTTTGGCATCGTCTTTGTAACGCTTGAGCGAATCCAGCTCGCCTGTCCAGGTAACCACGTTGTTGCGCAGCAAACGAACAGAAGAGGTACGCTTGACCACACCGTCGGTAACCAGACAGCCGGCAATCGCGCCAACTTTGCTGACCACGAAGACCTGGCGAATCTCGACCATACCAATGATCTGTTCACGCTTCTCTGGAGCCAACATGCCGGACAAAGCTGCTTTGACTTCATCTACTGCGTCGTAAATGATGTTGTAGTAGCGGATGTCAACGCCGTTAGACTCTGCCAATTTACGGGCAGACGCATCAGCACGGGTGTTAAAGCCGATGATGACCGCTTTGGAAGCGACAGCCAGATTGACGTCAGACTCGGAAATACCACCAACTGCAGCATGTACAACCTGTACACGCACTTCGCTGGTCGACAATTTGACCAGGGATTGCACCAGCGCTTCTTGCGAACCTTGTACGTCGGTCTTGACGATGATAGGCAAGTTCTTGACTTCGCCTTCGCCCATGTTTTCGAACATGTTTTCGAGCTTGGCAGCTTGCTGCTTCGCCAGTTTGACGTCACGGAATTTACCTTGACGGAACAAGGCGATTTCACGCGCTTTGCGCTCATCAGCCATGACCATGACTTCTTCACCAGCGGACGGCACTTCTGTCAGACCTTGAATCTCTACCGGGATGGACGGGCCAGCCTCGGAGATATTCGCACCATTTTCATCCAGCATCGCACGGACACGGCCATAAGCTGAACCAGCCAATACCACATCACCACGTTTCAAGGTACCGGACTGCACCAGAATAGTGGCAACAGTACCGCGGCCTTTATCCAGACGGGCTTCCACGACCAGACCTTTGGCAGGTGCATCTTTAGGCGCTTTCAGTTCCAGCACTTCCGCTTGCAACAAGACATGTTCCAGCAGGGAATCAATACCCAGACCTGTTTTTGCAGACACCTGCACGAATGGTGAATCACCACCGTATTCTTCAGGCACGACGCTTTCAGCGATCAACTCTTGTGTCACGCGGTCTGCATTGGCACCTGGCTTATCAATTTTATTGATAGCAACCACCAGAGGCACGCCAGCTGCTTTCGCATGGGCAATCGCTTCTTTGGTTTGCGGCATGACACCGTCATCCGCTGCCACCACCAGAATAACAATATCCGTCGCCTTGGCACCACGGGCACGCATGGCGGTAAACGCTTCATGGCCTGGTGTATCAAGGAAGGTAATCATGCCACGCGGTGTTTCTACGTGATAAGCACCGATATGCTGGGTAATGCCACCGGCTTCACCAGACGCAACTTTGGCGCGACGGATGTAATCCAGCAAGGATGTTTTACCATGATCAACGTGACCCATGACAGTAACCACAGGTGCGCGCGGGAAGGACTCATATTCACCGTGCTCTGTGGTATCCGTCAGCATCGCTTCAGGATCATCCAGTTTTGCAGCAAAGGCTTTGTGACCCATCTCTTCGACCAGGATCATTGCTGTTTCCTGATCTAGCACCTGGTTAATCGTGCACATCTGGCCCAGTTTCATCAAATGCTTGATGACTTCGGATGCCTTGACTGCCATCTTGTGCGCCAGTTCAGCCACAGTCAGGGTTTCAGGTACAAACACATCTTTGACGATGGCTTCTACCGGCACCTGGAAATTGCTTTCACGGTCATCATGATGACTATTGCGACGACCTTTAGGGCCACCTTTCCAGCCATCACGGCCACCAGAAGTATCACCACGCGTTTTCAGACCACCGCCACGTTTCTTGGCTGCGTCTTCTTGCCAGGTCGAGGACACATTGGCAGATTTGATTGCCTTCTTGTCGCCAACAGCCGGTTTTTTCTCGTCTTTTTTCTCTACTGCAGCGCCAGGCTTTTTGTCAGCCACTTTTTTATCAGCAGGCTTGTGCAAAGTACCTTCAGCAACCTTGGGCGCTGCTACCGGAGCAGGTTCTGGTGCTTTGGCAGGGCGACGTGCCGCGTTCATCATTTCTTTGATTTGCGCAACTTCGTCAGCCACAGCTTTTCTGGCTTTTTCAGTAGCAGCAGCGCGCTCGGTTGCTTCCTTGGCGTCAGCTACGGCTTTTTTCTTCGCTTCTTCTGCTTCGACACGTTTTTTGTCTTCGTCAGCAGCGACTTGAGCAGCTTGAGCGGCTTGCACAGGTTTTACCTCTGCAGGCTTGGCATCTGCAGGCCTGGCATTGGCGCTAGCGTTGAGAGCTTTGGCGGCTGCAGCAGCTTGCTCAGCTTTGCTTTTCTCAGCTTCAGCTTTAGCAGCTTCTGCCAACTCAGCAGCACGCATGGCTTGCGCCTGAGCTTCTTTTTCAGCTTCCAGCTTGGCCAGACGCTCTTGCTTCTCAAGCAATTCCGCTTCCTGACGTGCGATCAACTCGGCTTCGTGGCGCGCTTCTTCATCAAGACGCGCCTGCTCTGCAGCGTCCACTACCGGTGCATTAGCCTGCGCTTCATCTGCAGGAGCGTCATCACGTTTAACGAAGGTACGTTTTTTACGAACTTCAACCTGAATGGTACGAGACTTCCCAGTCGCATCGGCTTGCTTGATCTCGGTCGTTTCCTTACGAGTCAAAGTTATTTTTTTCTTTTCAGTGTCCGCAGAAACGCCATGGGAACGACGCAGATGCTCCAGGAGCTTATCTTTGTCTTCCTTTGTCAGCGAATCTGACGTTGAGCTCTTACTGACGCCCGCTGCACGCAATTGCGTGAGCAGCAAATCTGCTGACATCGTTAGCTCGGTGGCAAATTGGGCTACATTGTTACTCGCCATTCAGTCCTCTTTTTCTATGTGCGCGTTATGAGATTGAAACCCGTGAATTACTTAGCTTCTACGAGTTTCCAGGCTTTGGCTAACAAAGCCTTGGCCTGATCATCATATTTAGCGTCGATGAGTTTCATCTCATCATCGGTCACATCTTCAAATGCATCTTTAATTAATTGACGGGTGCGGTCAGCAGACAATGCCAAAATCGCACCAAATTCGTCATAAGCCAATCCAGCGAAAGCCGCCAGGGTCTTGATACCAGCCAAACCCAGCTTACCTGCCGTCACGCGGGTCATACCTTCGAGATTGACTAATTCATCTTCCATACCTTCGAGACCTTCTTCAGAAGCAATTGCTTCTGTCAACAAAGCGTCACGAGCGCGGTTACGCAACTCATTGACGGTATCTTCATCAAAGGCTTCGATTTCCAGCATTTCACTGATAGGTACGTAAGCGATTTCTTCCAGACTGGAGAAACCTTCGTCTACCAGGATGTCAGCGACTTCCTGATCAACGTCGAGTTTTTCCATGAACAGGCTGCGGATGCCGGCAGTTTCTTGCTCGGCTTTATTCGCAGACTCTTCAGCAGTCATGATATTGATTTGCCAGCCTGTCAGTTCAGCAGCCAGGCGGACGTTTTGTCCGCTGCGGCCAATAGCAATTGCCAGGTTTTCTTCATCCACCACCACGTCCATGCCGTGTTTTTCTTCATCCACCATGATGGACGAAACATTAGCTGGTGCCAGTGCGCCGATTACGAATTGCGCCGGGTCTTCAGACCACAGCACGATATCAACACGCTCGCCACCGAGTTCGCCAGTGACAGCCTGTACGCGTGAACCACGCATACCGACGCAAGTGCCGATAGGATCAATACGCTTGTCGGCGGTGTACACAGCAATTTTTGCACGCACACCTGGGTCACGTGCGGCAGACTTGATCACCAAAGAACCTTGCTCGATTTCTGGCACTTCCAGCTCGAACAACTTCATGATGAATTCTGGCGCAGTACGTGACAAGATGACTTGCGGGCCGCGCGCATTGCGATCGATACGCAAGATGTAGGCACGAACACGGTCACCAACACGCAGATTTTCTTTCGGGATCATCTGGTCACGTGGCAGACGCGCTTCAATCTTGCCGGACTCAACCACAGCTTCGCCGCGCTCCATACGCTTGATGGTACCTGTTACCAGGGAATCACCACGCTCCAGGAAATCAGCCAGGATTTGTTCACGTTCCGCATCACGGATACGCTGCAAAACGACTTGCTTGGTATCTTGCGCAAAACGACGGCCAAAATCGACCGATTCAATTTCTTCTTCGATGTAATCATCGACCTGAATTTCAGGGTCGTCTTCTACTGCTTCAAAATGCAGAATTTCCTGATCTGGCAATTGCAGACCTGCTTCATCCGGCACCACGTGCCAGCGGCGGAAAGACCTGAATTCACCAGTATCACGGTCGATTTCTACGCGAATATCGACTTCACCGGGAAAACGTTTTTTTGTCGCTTGCGCCAAAGCATGCTCCAGCGATCCGAAAACAACCTCTTCATCGACGTTCTTTTCACGCGCCAGCACATCCACCAATAACAACAAATCACGACTCATGCTTTGCGACTCCTAAAATCCACTTGCGGCACGAGGCGTGCCTTATCCACATCGGCGAGCGTAAACTCCAGCATGGCCGACCCATCTTTTACTTCAAATTCCAGCTTCAGATTTTCACCTTCAGGTTCGTGCAAGACGCCTTCGAAAGTTTTGCGATTTGGCGTGCCCGGCATGGGCATACGCAATTTCACATTGGCTTTTTCACCAGCAAAACGCACATAATCAGCGATTTTTTTGAGTGGTCTGTCGAGACCAGGAGAAGAAGTCTCAAGGCGACTGTAGTTGACGTTTTCAACCGTCAGCACATGCGATAACTGGTGACTGACTTTTTCGCAGTCTTCCACCGTAATATTGCCGCGCTCCAGATCCTCCGGCAAATAATCAATATAAACCCTGAACAAGCCGCGTTCGGCCTGCTCAAAGTCCACCAGATCATATCCGGTACCGTTGACGGTCTTTTCTATCAAATCCAACAAAGCCAAACTTATTCTCCGAAAAACACACTGACAATTTGCAAACCGGGCAAAACCCGCTACAGGCCTGGCGATTCGGGCTATTGAGCGTTGCGCCGCAACTCTCTCAACACGATATCAATCGCTAAAACCAAAAAAAAATGGGCAACTGCCCATCTTTTTTTGTAGCGCCTCGATTTAAATTCAAATAAAGGCAAAATCTGCTAACTACAAGATTATAAACGATAAATTACCTCGTCGCAATGGAAAACGAGGTAATTTCAACACGTCCCACTACTGCAAAACGTGCAAAACAACCGAAAAACATTATGCGCCACGTGAGCGCCTGCGCGCAGCAATTCCCTGGCCTATGGCCTGACCACTACCACGCGATGTAGGGCCGCGACGCTGCCCAGCATCCGGGAAACCCAATGCCGTTTGCAATGGATCTGGCTGACGACTACGTTTTTTGCCGTTAGCATTATTGGCATTATTTGCATTGTTGCCAGCACCGTTACCTGCTCCATTACGCGGATTACCTGCATTGCCACCAGTTTTGTTGCCATATGCATTATTGCCGTTGGCATTACCGCCACGGCCTCCACCATATTCAGCGCGCTCACTACGGCCACTGGACATAGGGAAACCAACTTGCCTCTGGCTAAATGGACCAGTACCAAAACCCGGGGCCTTATTGCCAAATGGCTTGCCGCCCTTGGCAGATGCAGCAGGCTTATCGCCACCGGCTTTTTCCAGGCCGCTCAGTTTCAACAAGGCACGAACTGCATCTTCTTCCAGTTCTTCCCAACGACCACGCTTGAGATTGGCAGGCAGTGTCATGGCACCATAACGGGTACGTATCAGACGTGAAACGGTCAAACCAACCGCTTCAAACATGCGACGTACTTCACGATTACGACCTTCGCCAATGATGACGCGATACCATTTATTAACACCTTCACCACCACCATCAGTGATTTTGGAGAATTGCGCCAGGCCATCTTCCAGCTCAACGCCTGCCAGCAGACGCTGACGCATACCCTCTTCCAGCTCACCCAGGGTACGAACGGCGTATTCACGCTCAATACCATAACGTGGATGCATCAGACGGTTTGCCAGGTCACCAGAGGTGGTGAACAGCAACAAACCCTCAGTGTTGTAATCCAGACGCCCTACTGCCAGCCATTTACCAACCTTCATGCTTGGCAGACTTTCAAATACGGATGCGCGACCTTCAGGATCATTGGTACTGACGATTTCGCCAGCAGGTTTATGATAAATCAATACGCGCGGCGGTTTTTTACTGACTTTGCGCATAATGGGCTTGCCATTGATACGCACCTGGTCAGTCGGCAGAATTCTTTGACCTATATGGGCAGGCTCGCCATTCACGGAGACACGGCCAGCAACAATCAGCTCTTCCATGTCGCGGCGCGAACCCAGGCCAGCTTCAGCCAATACCTTATGCAATTTAGGCGCATCATCATCCGCAGTCAGATCACGTCGCACTGGCTTGCCACGCCCCTTACCCTTGGCATCATCAGCAACACCCGAGT
>Ga0207952_1000765_pt1 | contig 19579 bp, 15 predicted proteins | sample SubbioR12Aug_8Ca_FD_184831 | JGI IMG/M metagenome (GOLD analysis project Ga0207952, IMG submission 184831) | Serpentinite rock and fluid subsurface biosphere microbial communities from McLaughlin Reserve, California, USA - CR12Aug_8Ca (SPAdes) | ecosystem: Environmental > Terrestrial > Deep...
GTCCGCGTTCAACCGTTGGCACCATCACCGAAATTTACGACTTCCTGCGTTTGCTTTACGCACGTGGCGGAGAAGCGTATAGTTATGTTTCGGGAGAGAAAATGGTGTCTTATTCCGATGAGCAAATTAAGGAGTTGATTATCCAAAACTTCAGCGGCAAACGCATCAATATTTTGGCACCGGTGATTCGTGCTCGTAAAGGACATTATGCCGAACTATTCCAACAAATCACCAAACAAGGTTTCTTAAAAGTTCGTGTAAATGGTGAAGTACAAGATTTGCTTCCCGGGATGAAATTAGACCGATACAAAACCCACGATATCGAGATTGTCATAGATCGAATGGTAATTGAAGCGAATGAAGACAACGAAAAACGATTAGCCGAAAGCATCAAAACAGCGATGTACCACGGCGAAAATGTTTTGATGATTTTGGACCAAGACACGAATGAACTGCGTTATTTCAGTCGGAATTTAATGTGTCCGACCTCCGGAATCTCCTACCAAAATCCGGAACCGAACTTGTTTTCCTTCAATTCGCCTAAAGGTGCTTGCGAGGAATGCAAAGGTTTAGGAACCGTACACCAAATCAACCTCAACAAAATTATTCCAAATCCAAAATTATCCATCAAAAACGGTGGTTTTGCGCCGCTGGGTGAATACAAATCATCGTGGATTTTCAAGCAATTGGAAATCATCGGAGAAAAATTCGGATTCTCTTTAACCGATGCCATAGCAACAATTCCGGAAGAAGCCATGCAAATCATCTTGTACGGCGGAAAAGATAAGTTTACAGTAGCGTCCAAAACCTTGGGCATAACCAAAGAATATAAAATTGAGTTCGAAGGGATTTCGAATTTCATCAAAAACCAATACGACGAAAGTAATTCGACTTCGATCAAACGTTGGGCAAAGGACTTTATGGACGAAATTGAGTGTCCGGAATGTCACGGTTCTCGTTTGAAAAAAGAAGCGATGTATTTCAGAATCCACGAAAAAAACATCTTCGAATTATCGACTATGGATATTTCGGATTTGTCGGCTTGGTTTGACGAATTAAGCCAACATTTATCGGACAAACAAACCATCATCGCCTCTGAAATCGTTAAAGAAATCAAAGACCGTTTGCGCTTTTTGGTGAACGTTGGCTTGAATTATTTGTCCTTGAACCGCAGCTCTAAATCGCTTTCGGGCGGTGAAGCGCAGCGCATTCGATTGGCCACACAAATTGGCTCTCAACTCGTTGGCGTGCTATACATTTTGGACGAACCGAGTATTGGCTTGCACCAAAGAGACAATGAAAAGCTCATTCAATCGCTGGAACAATTACGCGACATTGGGAACTCGGTTTTGGTGGTGGAACACGACAAAGACATGATCGAACGCGCCGATTATGTGATTGATATTGGACCGAAAGCCGGAAAATTCGGAGGACAAATCATCAGCCAAGGAACGCCGAAAGAACTTTTGAAAGAACAAACCATCACAGCCCAATACTTAAATGGTCAAATGGCGATTGAAGTGCCGAAGAAGCGTCGCGAGGGCAATGGCAAAACCCTCAAACTAACCGGTGCAAGCGGCAATAATTTGAAAAACGTTTCGATTGAATTGCCGCTCGGAAAACTCATTTGCGTAACCGGTGTTTCGGGTAGCGGGAAATCGACATTGATTAACGAAACGCTGTATCCGATTTTGAATGCGCACTTTTTCAATGCTGTAAAAAAACCGCAACCTTATAAAAAAATCGAAGGCTTAGAGCATATCGACAAAGTAATTGATATTGACCAAAGTCCGATTGGCCGAACACCGCGTTCCAATCCGGCGACTTACACCGATGTGTTTTCAGAAATACGGAGCTTGTTTACCCAAACGCCGGAAGCCATGATTCGCGGCTACAAAGCCGGACGTTTCAGCTTTAACGTTTCGGGCGGAAGATGTGAAACCTGTGAAGGTTCGGGTGTGCGTACTATTGAAATGAGTTTCTTGCCGGACGTTTATGTGGAATGCGAAACCTGTCAGGGCAAGCGTTTTAACCGTGAAACTTTAGAAATTCGCTACAAAGGCAAATCGATTTCGGATGTGTTAAACATGACCGTGGATGAAGCGGTAACCTTCTTTGAAAACATCCCGAAAATTTACCGAAAAGTAAAAACGATACAAGATGTTGGCTTGGGTTACATTACCTTAGGACAGCAAAGCACAACCTTATCGGGCGGTGAAGCGCAGCGCATTAAATTGGCCACCGAATTATCGAAAAAAGACACCGGCAATACGTTTTACATTATGGACGAACCTACGACCGGTTTGCATTTTGAAGACATTCGCGTGTTGATGGACGTGATTAACAAATTGGTAGACAAAGGCAACACGATTTTGATTATTGAACACAATATGGACGTCATCAAACTGGCGGATCATATTATAGACGTTGGTTTGGAAGGCGGCAAAGGCGGTGGCGAAATCTTGTGCGTCGGAACACCGGAAGAAATCATCAAGAACAAAAAAAGCTATACCGCTCAATTCCTGAAAAAAGAACTAAATTAGCAGGCTGTTTTTAGCCCGGATTGCAATGAAAATCCTTTTGTTTTGTCATGCTGAGCTTGTCGAAGCACAAAACAAAAGATTGCCGTGGAAAGCCGGACACAGCTCCAAAATAAAAAATAAAAAAAGATTACTATGGCATTTGAACAATACGAAAATGAAGACCACAGAATACAGGAAAAATTAAAGCAAAAAACCTGGAATGAGATAAGAACCAACGACTCTTGGGCGATTTTTAAAATCATGTCGGAGTTTGTGAACGGTTACGAAAGCATGGCGCGCATTGGTCCGTGTGTGTCTATTTTTGGTTCTGCCCGAACCAAACCGGATACCAAATACTATTTGCTGGCCGAAAAAATTGCTTATAAAATCAGTAAAGCCGGTTATGGCGTAATCACGGGCGGCGGTCCCGGAATCATGGAAGCCGGAAACAAAGGTGCGCACAATGGCGGCGGAACTTCGGTAGGTTTGAACATTGAGTTGCCTTTTGAGCAGCATTTTAACCCCTATATCGACAAAGACAAAAACCTGAACTTTGATTACTTTTTTGTGCGCAAAGTGATGTTTGTCAAATATTCTCAAGGTTTTGTGGTGATGCCGGGCGGCTTTGGAACTTTGGATGAATTGTTTGAAGCGATCACCTTAATCCAAACCAAGAAAATCGGTCGTTTTCCTATTATTTTGGTAGGAAGCGAATTCTGGTCGGGTTTACTCGATTGGATCAAAGCAACTATGATTGAAAAAGAACACAACGCCAGTCCGGAAGATTTGAACTTGATTAAGATAGTTGACACCGAAGATGAAGTGGTAGAGGTTTTGGACAATTTCTACAAAAAATACAATTTGAGTCCGAATTTTTAATGGTTATTTGGCCACGAAATACGCCAATTTGCACTAATTTAACGTGTTGATTGTTGTACTTTGTGGCTTAATTTTTTTAACAGATGTTTTTCAACTCGCTCCATTTTGCCGTTTTCTTGCCCATCGTTTTTTTGATGTATTGGTTTGTGGGTCAGAAATCCAAAATCAACCAAAACTACATTCTGATTTTGGCGAGCTACTACTTCTACTCTTGTTGGGATTGGCGGTTTTTGTTTTTGTTGGTGTTCTCTACACTACTCGACTATTTTTCGGCCATACAAATTGAAAAAAGCGATACACCGCAACGGAAAAAACTTTGGCTTTGGCTTTGTATATCGATCAATTTAGGGTTTTTAGGCGTTTTTAAATATTACAACTTTTTTGCGGCATCGTTTGCCGAGTTGTTTACGGCTATCGGCTTTAAAGTCAGCCCACTTTTGTTAGAGGTGATTTTGCCGGTTGGAATTTCTTTCTATACTTTTCACGGCTTGTCGTACATCATTGATATTTACTACGGTCGCATCAAATCGGAAAAAAACTTTGTCGATTATTCGCTGTTCGTGAGTTACTTTCCGCTCTTAGTGGCCGGACCGATTGAACGCGCGACGCACTTGTTGCCACAATTGAAAAAGCGCCGCAAATTCGACTTCGAAAAAGCCAAAGAAGGCGTTTACCAAATCATTTGGGGATTGGTTAAAAAAGTGGTTATTGCTGATACTTGTGCAGTGTATGCCAATGGTATTTTTGAAAATTACAATTCGATGAACTCACTTTCCCTGATGCTGGGCGCCATTTATTTTGCATTTCAGATTTACGGTGATTTTTCGGGCTATTCCGATATTGCCTTGGGAACGTCCAAATTGTTCGGCATCGATTTGTTGAAGAACTTTAACTTCCCCTATTTCTCTCGCGATATAGCGGAGTTTTGGCGTCGTTGGCACATTTCACTTTCGTCTTGGTTCAGAGATTACTTGTACATTCCGTTAGGTGGCAGCAAAGGTTCGAAACTATTTCAAATTCGCAATGTGATGATTATCTTTTTGGTCAGTGGCTTTTGGCATGGCGCCAATTGGACGTTTATCGCCTGGGGATTGATTAACGCCCTGTATTTTATTCCGCTGATGGTGCTCAACAAAAACCGCAGCAATATGGACAGCTTTCAATTGACGTTGAATTTTGATTCGCTACGCATTCTAATCAACATCATCCTGACCTTTGCCATTACCTGTGTGGCGTGGATTTTTTTCCGCTCGAAAACCATACAAGATGCGTTTGCCTACATCTCCAGAATGTTCACCGAAGGACATTTTACCGAGCAATATTTCAAAATTGAGCGTTACACCACCGAATTGTGGAGTTTATTGTTGATTTTTGTTTTAGTCGAATGGAACAGCCGTACCAAAATTGAACCCATTTCGGGGAAATACAGTTGGATAAAAATGAGCTTTTGTTTAGCGGCTATTTTGGCCTTAGGCGTGTTTTCGGATTATAAAGAATTTATCTATTTCCAATTCTGATGAAACGATTTTTCCAATTTTTAGGCAAAGGTTTGGCGGTGCTGTTACTCACCATGATCGTGCTGGACGTATTGTATACAGTGGTTTACAAACAATCGGATGATCGCAATAAAATCAGCCATTTGTACCATTCCGAAAACCAACAATACGATGTGGTTTTTTTGGGTTCTTCTCGAGTGAACAATCATTTTGTTCCAAAATATTTTAACGACAGAGGTTATAAGACTTACAACTTCGGTATCACGCGTTCCCGTTTGGAAGAATCGGCCTTAATGTTAAAATTGATGGTTGAACGCAACTATGTAATCGATACACTCATCCTTCAGGTAGATTTGAACATCAACACCAATGACCATTCCGAAGCGATACGTTCTTTGTTTATGCCGTACCTTCACCAATCGAAAACCATACGCGAGCATTACAAAGACATTCCGGAATACAACGAGCTGCTTTTGGTGCCGTTTTACCGCTACATGCATTATGATGCGCGCATCGGATTTAGGGAAATGTACGCTTCACTTGTTCATAAAGAAACCAATGCTTTGCATCGGGACGGATTTAATGCTTTAACCAAAAATCAGAGACCAATGGTAGCCGCCGATTTATCGAAATATTATCCGAAGCGCAACAAAGCCTATGAAGAAATTAAGGCCGTTTGTAAAGCCAACAATATTCACTTAATAGCCGTGACTACGCCTATGTGCATGAGTACGATTAATCGAGCGTATTTTAACCATATCCAAAAGGTATATCCGGAGATTTATCGTTTGGAAGATGCGGTGACTGATGACCAATACTTTTCCACTTGCGGTCATTTGAATGAAAAAGGCGCAATAGAATACACCAAGGCTGTTTTTGACCAATTCTTTAAACCCCGAAATTAACGTTGAAACAACTGACCTACATACTTTGTTTGCTTAGCGGTTTGGCTTGGTCCCAACACCATTCAAAATTGGTGGCCGAAGTGAATCCCGAAACCAAAGTAATTACCGTAGTTCAGGAGTTGACTTTTAACAATACCACTAAAGACACACTGACTAATTTTGTTTTAAACGATTGGAATCAGGCCTATCACGATAAAAATACCCCTATGGCCGGTCGATTTTCGGACGAGTTTGAGCGTAGTTTCCATTTGGCCAAAGAGAAAGAGCGCGGTCGAACCTCTAACATCACCATCGTCGACGACCAACAATCGATACTGACTTGGGAAAGAGACAACAATTTCCCTGATGTGATACAGGTTCGTTTGAAAGAAAAACTATTGCCCAACCAAAAAGCGACTTTCAAACTCACCTATTTCATTAAAGTGCCCAGTGCAAAATTCACCGGTTTCGGCTATGGTGATAAAGGCAAAATGAATCTGAAAAATTGTTTTCTCACTCCGGCTCGATATGAAAACGGCGCTTTTGTGAAACACAACAACCTCAACTTAGACGATATTGCTAATGCTGTAAGCGACTATGATTTAGAAATCAAAATTCCTTCAAATCTGGTAGTTGACACCGATTTGAATGAAGTTCAAAAAGCTACAGTCGGCAACCAAACACTATATATACTTACCGGAAAAAACAGGCTTCTTGTTAATTTATTTGTGGACGAAGCACGAGAGTTTGCAGTGTATAAAAATGAACACGTAGCGGTAGTTTCCAATCTCAGAGACGCGCGTTTAACCGATATCCAACGCGCCATTGTAATTGACAAAGTGGTGAACTATGTTGCTGAGAATTTAGGCACTTATCCGCATGAAAAAATTACGGTTTCTCAGAACGACTATGACCGAAATCCATTTTACGGTTTGAACCAATTGCCCAATTTCATCAGTCCTTTTCCTGATGAATTTATGTATGAAATCAAATTTTTAAAAACCTACCTCAACAATTACCTACATACGACTTTACAACTAGACCCGCGAAAAGATGCCTGGATTTTCGATGGCATTCAGGTTTATACGATGATGCAATACATAGAAGAATTCCATCCTGAAAGTAAAATGATGGGCAGCGTGGCCAAAATGAAAATGCTGCGTGCTTACAATTTGGTCAGTTTGGATTTCAACGGGCAGTACAGCTATTTTTACATGTTGATGGCTCGTAAAAATTTGGATCAACCCTTAGGCGCACCTAAAAACACTTTGATTAAATTCAACGAAAAAATCGCCTCTAAATACCGAGCCGGATTGAGCTTAAAATACTTAGACAGTTATTTGGAAAATCAAGTAGTACCGAACAGTATTCGTTCTTTCATCAACTTAAATAAAGAGCGACAAACCAACAAAAATGATTTTGAACTTTTATTAACCAAGAATTCTCCCAAAGCCATTCCATGGTTTTTTGATAAAATCATCAACTCCCGCGACATTATCGATTTTAAATTTGACAAAGTGAGTCGCACCAAAGACAGTATTACATTTTCGTTAAAAAACAAAACCGAAACCCAAGTTCCCATACCAATTTACGGGATTAAAAACAAACAAGTCGTCTTTAAAAAATGGATAGATACTTTCCCAAAAGACAGTCTGTTTACCATTCCGAGAAATGAAGCCGATAAGATAGTCATCAATTATAAAAACGAAGTCCCTGAGTTTAATTTGAGAAACAACTGGCAATCGTTGCGCGGCTTTAGGTTGAACAGTCGCCCAATTAAATTTATTTTCTTCAAAGATTTGGAAGACCCGAATTACAATCAAATAGTGTACATTCCGACATTAGAATATAACTTGTACGATGGTTTGTTGCCTGGCATTCGATTTCATAACAAAACCATATTGGACCGACCGTTTAATTTTGATGTTAACCCAACTATTTCCACCAAAACACAAAGTTTGTCCGGGAAAGCCAATTTTGCCGTGAATCAATTCAACCGCAACAGCAGTTTGTACAATATTCGCTACCAACTCAATGGTCATTACTTGCATTACGCGCCCGATGCATACTATACCAAAATCAACCCAATGGTATTTTTACGTTTTCGTCCGGATGATTTCAGAAACAACAAAAAAGAGAATCTTATCTTCAAATACATTATGATTGACCGAGAAAAATCGGCTTTCACTGTAGATGAAAACACGGAAAACTATAAAGTATTCAATGCGAAATACTACAACGGCAGAACCGAAGTTACCCAACATTATAATATTTTAGCCGATTTGCAATTGTCGGGTTCTTTCGGAAAATTGGGAGGTGAAATTCAGTATCGAAAACTGTTCAACGACAAACGACAGCTCAATTTACGCTTGTTTGCCGGTACTTTTTTGTACAATAACAATGTTTCCACTTACTTCGATTTTGCTTTAGACCGACCCACCGATTATTTATTTGAACACGATTACTTAGGCCGTTCCGAAACTACGGGTTTGTTTAGTCAACAATCCATTATAGCTGATGGTTTTTTCAAATCGATGTTGGAAGTTCGCAGCGCCAATCAATGGATGACTACTTTAAATGCCAGTACGAATATTTGGAACTGGATTGAAGTATACGGCGACGCGGGTATGATTAAAAACAAAAACACTTCGCCTCAATTTGTGTACGACAGCGGTGTTCGTCTTAATTTAGTAACCGATTACTTCGAATTGTATTTCCCGGTTTACTCCAGTAATGGTTGGGAAATCGGCGAAAAGAATTATGGAGAACGCATCCGTTTCATTATTACTTTTAATCCTGATACCCTCATCGGACTTTTCACCAGAAAGTGGTTTTAACCTCTCTCTGATCCTTGCAATTATTACATTATTCTTTACGATATTTAATTATCTTTAAATATTCATCAATCATCTTTAGTTTTTGAACTGTAAAATTATCGATAGTTAAATTACATTTTATCAACAGTATGCAAAAACTTGCTGCTTTTTATTTAAATTTGTTTTTTTTAGAAACAAATGCACCATGACTGAAGCACAAACCAAAACCGAAATAACCTTCGAAGATTTTAAAGCAGAAGTACTCAATGACTACCGCATTGCTCGTGTAAGTCGTGAATGCAGTTTATTAGGCCGAAAAGAAGTACTGACCGGAAAAGCCAAGTTCGGTATTTTCGGCGATGGAAAAGAAGTACCGCAATTGGCCATGGCCAAAGCATTTCAAAATGGCGACTTCCGTTCGGGCTATTACCGCGATCAAACTTTTATGATGGCGATTGGCCAACTAACCATTGAGCAATTCTTTGCCGGTTTGTATGGTCACACCGATTTGGCGCACGACCCTATGAGTGCCGGACGTCAAATGGGCGGACACTTTGCCACACATTCCTTAGACGAAAACGGCAATTGGAACAACCTAACCCAACAAAAAAACTCCAGTGCCGATATTTCGCCTACAGCCGGTCAGATGCCGCGTTTGTTAGGTTTGGCACAAGCGTCAAAAATATACCGCAACGTTCGCGGTTTGGAAGATTTTACTAAATTCTCCAATCAAGGAAACGAAGTGGCTTGGGGAACCATTGGTAACGCCTCAACTTCTGAAGGGTTGTTTTTTGAAACCATCAATGCGGCCGGTGTTTTACAGGTGCCGATGGTGATGAGTGTTTGGGATGATGAATATGGGATTTCCGTACATGCCCGTTATCAAACTACTAAAGAAAACATCTCCGAAATATTAAAAGGATTCCAACGCGATGGCAACAACAATGGCTATGAAATCATGACTGTAAAAGGTTGGGATTATCCGGCATTGGTAGAAACCTACCAAAAAGCATCGGCTATTGCCCGTGAAGAACACGTTCCGGTTTTAATACACGTAAGAGAGCTAACGCAACCTCAAGGTCACTCGACTTCGGGTTCGCACGAAAGATATAAAAACGCTGATCGCTTGGCTTGGGAAGCTGAATTTGATTGTTTGGCCCAGATGAGAAACTGGTTGCTGGACAACAATTTGGCTACCACTGAGGAATTAGACCAAATAGACAGCGAAGCCAAAAAAGAAGTTTTAGAAGGCAAAAAGGCGGCTTGGACTGCTTTTGTTTCGCCTATCAAAGCGGAGCAAAACGAATTGGTTGCCTTGTTAAATGCCATAGCCGAAACCAGCGCCAACAAAGTATTCATAGAGCAATATGCCTCAGAATTATCGGCTATCAAAGAACCTATTCGCAAAGACATCTTGACTACGGCACGCAAAGTATTGCGCATGATTGTTAAAGAAAGCGGACAGTCGCAATTAGCCAATTGGATTACGAATTACACGAATAAAATCCAACCGAAATTCAGTTCGCACCTTTTTTCTCAATCTGACAAAGCGGTATCAGGTGCTACTGCTGTAGCGCCAACTTATGATGAAACTGCCGAAGAAGTCGATGCCCGATTGGTACTGCGCGATAACTTTGATGCCATCTTTAACAAATACCCTGAAAGCTTAATTTTTGGAGAAGACAGCGGTAATATAGGCGATGTAAATCAAGGTTTGGAAGGCATGCAGGAAAAATACGGCGAATTGCGTGTGGCTGATGCCGGCATTCGTGAAGCCACTATTTTAGGGCAAGGTATCGGAATGGCGATGCGCGGCTTGCGACCTATCGCTGAAATTCAATACTTAGATTATTTGTTGTACGCCATTCAAATCATGAGTGATGACTTGGCTACGCTACAATACAGAACCCACGGCCGTCAGAAAGCGCCGTTAATCATCAGAACACGTGGCCACCGATTGGAAGGCGTTTGGCATTCGGGTTCGCCTATGGGCATGATTATCAATGCGATTCGCGGTATACACGTTTTGGTTCCAAGAAACATGACTAAAGCCGCCGGATTTTACAACACTTTACTCGAAACCGACGAACCGGCTTTAGTAGTAGAATGTTTGAACGGCTATCGTTTGAAAGAGAAAATGCCGACCAATTTGGGTGAATTCAAAACACCGATTGGTGTGGTAGAAACCCTTAAAGAAGGTAACGACATTACCATTGTTTCCTACGGTTCCACTTTACGAATTGTGGAGCAAGCAGCCAAAGAGTTATTGGAAGTTGGCATTGATGTGGAAATCATTGACGCCCAATCATTATTACCGTTTGATGTCAACCACGATTGTGTGAAGAGTATCGCTAAAACCAATCGTTTACTGGTAGTGGATGAAGATGTTCCCGGTGGTGCGAGCGCTTATTTATTGCAACAAATTATCGATGAGCAAAACGGCTATCAGTACTTAGACAGCCAACCGCAAACCTTAGCTTCTAAGGCACACAGACCAGCTTATGGGACGGATGGCGACTATTTTTCCAAACCATCTGCAGAAGATATTTTTGAAAAAGTATATGCGATTATGCATGAGGCCAAACCGGAACAATATCCGAGTTTATATTAAAAGAAAAGGAACCTAATGGTTCCTTTTTTTTATGACGTTTTGTGAAGCACTTCGACAGGCTCAGTGTGACATCGTGCATTGTTATTATTCAGTCTTAAAAGAACAACTCCTCTTCAACCCATAAAAGCCAATTGATTACGCAACAGTCACCCTGAGCCTGTCGAAGGGCAAAACTCATGACTCATAACTCATAACTTATAACTCCTAATTATTATCTTTACCAAAAATTAAAAACCATGCAACATATTATTGACCGCTTTATCAGCTATGTCACTATCGATACCGAATCCGACCCGAATTCAAGCACTACACCGAGTACCAAAAAACAATTCGATTTGGCCAATAAATTGGTAGAAGAATTGAAAGCCATCGGCATGAAAGAAGTCACTATTGACAAACACGCTTATGTGATGGCGACTTTGCCTTCTAACGTCAAAGAAAAAGTGCCGACCATAGGTTTTGTAGCGCATTTTGATACCACGCCTGATTTTACCGGTAAAGACGTAAAACCACAAGTGATTCACAATTACGATGGTGGTGATATCATTTTGAATAAGGAACAAAACATCATTTTATCGCCTAACTACTTCAAAGATTTATTGCAGTATAAAGGCCAAACCTTGATTACTACCAACGGATTGACTTTATTAGGAGCCGATGACAAAGCCGGAATCACCGAAATCATGACGGCTATGGAATACTTGATCCAACATCCTGAAATTCCACACGGCAAAATCAGAGTTTGTTTTACACCCGATGAAGAAATTGGTCGCGGTGCCGATTTATTTGATGTTAAAAAATTCGGAGCCGATTGGGCTTATACGATGGACGGCAGTCAGATAGGCGAATTAGAATACGAGAACTTTAACGCTGCCGGTGTCAAAGTGACTTTCAAAGGAAAATCGGTGCATCCGGGTTATGCCAAAGGAAAAATGATCAACTCGATGTTGTTGGCCAACGATTTTATCAACGAATTGCCCAAAGGCGAAACACCACAAGAAACCAAAGGCTACGAGGGCTTTTTCCACGTAACAGGATTAACCGGTAGTATCGAAGAAACCAAATTGGAGTTGATTATTCGTGACCACGACATGAAGAAATTCATCAAGCGCAAGGAATTGGTACACAAAATCACCAAAAAATTCAATAAAGCTTATCAGAAACAATTTGGAGAAGACATCGTGATTTGCGAAATCAAAGACCAATACTACAACATGAAGGAGAAAGTAGAACCGGTAATGTTCATCGTAGATTTGGCCGAAAAAGCCATGAAATCTTTAGGTATTAAACCTTTGATTAAACCAATTCGCGGCGGTACCGACGGTTGTCGCTTGTCGTACATGGGCTTGCCTTGTCCTAATATTTTTGCCGGTGGGCATAACTTCCATGGCAAATATGAATACGTTCCTGTTGAAAGCATGCAAAAAGCGGTGGAAGTGATTGTTAAGATTGCTGAATTGACGGCTACGACTGACTTTGCCAAAAAGGGAAAGAAGGAGAAAAAGAGCAAGAAGAAATAAGTACGAAGTACGATTTAAGATGAAAGAACCTAAAAACCCTTGGAGAAAGAACGAAATTTGGGACGAAGCCATAGAAAAACTTCGTGCTATAGTTTTGAAAACCGAATTGGTTGAAGCCCAAAAATGGGGTGGCGAAGTCTATACCTTAAACAACAAAAATGTAATTGGTATAGGTGGTTTCAAGAATTATTTTGCGTTGTGGTTTTTCAATGGTGTTTTTTTAAAGGATGAGGCTAACGTATTGGTCAATGCCAATGAAGGCGTAACCAAAGCCTTGCGACAATGGCGGTTTTCGGATGTTGCCGAATTGGATGAAAAATTGATTCTAAAATACATCAATGAAGCCATAGCCAACGAAAAAGCCGGTTTATCCGTTAAGCCCGAAAAGAAGGAAGCCATGCAATGCGAATTCTTTCAGGCGGCACTCGATAATAACAAAGTCTTAAAAACTGCTTTAGAACAACTAACACCTTTCAAACAAAAAGAATATTGGGAATATATGGCCACGGCCAAACAAGAAAAAACCAAAGTTACCCGTTTAGAGAAAATCACGCCGATGATATTGGAAGGCAAAGGGTTTAACGATAAATACAGGAAATAAGTTGAAAGTACGAAATGAAAATAATTAGGTGAACAACAAAAAATCCCAAATACCATATGGTGTTTGGGATTTTACTTTGTACTTCGCACTTTTAATCTCGCATTTTGATTTATGCTTTTTTATTCAAGGCTTGTGTTAGTTCTAATGAAATGGCTGAACGCTCGATTTTTAATTTGCCCGACATGGTTTCGATCACTACTGTAGTTTCGGCTAATTCTGAAATCTTTCCGTGAAAACCACTTTTGGTGATGATTTTATCGCCTACTTTTAAAGCCGCTTCAAATTCTTTTTCTTGTTTTAATTTCTTTTGTTGTGGGCGAATCATAAAAAAATAAATCACCACAAACATTAATAAAAAGGGTAAAAAACTGGTTAATTGTTCCATAATAATTGTTGGGTTTTAGTTCTTTTGAGGAACTTCTATGTTAGCATTAATTCTTAAAATTTTATTTCCTTCCCGGGTATTGCACAAGATAGTAACCGTTTTGTTTGTATTACCTTGTTTCCCTTTGGAATCGAAAGACACTTTGATATTTGCGGTTTCACCCGGTTTGATAGGCGTTTTGGGATAATCAGGCACTGTACAACCGCAAGAACCACGGGCAGAGGTGATGATTAAATCGGCTTCTCCGGTATTTTTGAATTTGAAATCGGTACTTACTTTATCCCCTTGTTTGATGGTTCCGAAATCGTGCGCTTCTTCTTGAAAAGTCATTTCTGCATACTTCCCATCAGATGGTAATTGGGCTGAAGAGGCCTCTACTGCTGTTGGTTCCGGTCTTTGAGTCGAAACAGTATCTAACAAAACTTCTTTGTCGTTAACATTTTCGTTTTTACAAGCGGTTGTTAAAGCTAATAAAGCAACCACTAAGAGTACATTGCATTTTACTTTCATAATGTATAAATTATAATAAACCTCTACCGGTTTTTTTAATTTTATTTTCGGCTTGGAATTCTTTAACCAAGTTGTCTAAAATTCCATTGATAAAAATACTGCTTTTGGGAGTAGAATATTCTTTAGCAATTTCCAGGTATTCGTTAATGGTAACCTTGATAGGAATAGACGGAAACTTTAAAAACTCACAAATGGCCATTTTTAAGATGATGGTATCAATTTCAGCTATACGATCGGCATCCCAATTAGGGGTTTTATCAATGTATTCTTTAGCCAACTCCACTTCATTTAACACCGTTTTTCTGAATAAATTCCCCACAAATTCACGGTCTTCTTCGTCTTTGTAAAGTTTTACTATTTTAAAATCATCTTTGGTAGTAAATTGCTTGAGCTGTTTTTGAATTTGGGTATTCACTAACGGAATGTCATCTATCCAAGTTAGTTTGTGGTCTTCCAAATACTCATACAATTTTTCGTTGGGCGCAATCAACTCGGTGAACATATCCAACACAAATTGTTTGTCTTCTTCAAACGTATTGGTGCGATTGCTCATGTATTTGGCGTACAACTCACTTTGCTTAATTTCGTTTAGAAGAATCAAAATATAATCGTCGTTGAGCGACCAATTATTGATTTTTCGGCTTTCCAAGGCAATACTGAGAGAACTGTTATCTTCTAACTGAAGTAAAACGGCATTGTTAACAAATTTAAGGTTGGGATTTTTCTCTTCGGGTGTAGCCAAGTGTTTGTTTTTGGAGGCTTCCAAAAAAATGATTTCTTTTTTGCGAATCTCCGTCAAGGAAGACAACATGATCAAATACAAATCCTGGATATTATCAATACTTTGGATTAGGAATTTCTCCTCTTTTTCTAACTCTTCAGAATTTTTTTGATGCATAGCATAAATAGACTGCATCACTTTTACTCGAATATGTCTTCTGTTTAACACGGATAAGAACTTTTAAAAATTAACAAAGCGAAAGGAGTTCTTTCGCTTTGCAAAAATAGGAATATTTTAAAATTTTACTACTTATTTAGCAGCGTTTTCTTTTTTTCTTTGGTCGATTCTGTTTTGCGCAATTTGCATGGCCGCTTGTTGTGTGGTCATGTTGTTCACCTCCGCAAAGTTGAAAATCTCTAAAGTTGTATTATAGATGTTCTCCGTCATTTTCATGGCTTGGTCTTTACCGTATTTTACGATTTCGCCGTAAACATTGATAATACCACCGGCGTTGATTAAGAAATCTGGTGCATACGCTATACCTCTTTCTCTTAAAATCTGACCGTGAACGGCTTCAACCGCCAACTGATTGTTAGCCGCACCTGCAATTACTTTAGCTTTGATTTTGTGAATCGTTTCATCGTTAATGGTAGCTCCTAAAGCACAAGGCGAATAGATATCCACATCGGCTGCATATAAATCGGCTCCTGTGAAAATTTTAGCACCGTATTTAGCCACCATATTTTCCATTTTATCTTGGTGGATATCGGATACAAATACCTCAGCACCTTCAGTTCTCAAGTAGCTGATTAAGGTTTCGCCCACGTGACCGGTACCTTGCACTAATACTTTTTTACCTTCTAAATTATCGGAACCGAATTGGTATTTAGCAGCAGCTTTCATTCCCATGTAAACGCCGTAAGCCGTTACCGGAGAAGGATTTCCTGAACCACCAATGGATTCAGAGATACCGGTAACATAGTTGGTTACTTTGTGAATTCTGTCCATGTCCTCGGTAGTTGTTCCAACATCTTCGGCGGTAATGTATTTTCCACTTAATGAGTTTACAAACTCACCGAAACGCGTAATCATCTCAGGGGTTTTATCCGCTTTAGAATCGCCAATAATTACTGCTTTTCCTCCGCCTAAATTCAAGCCGGTGATGGCAGATTTATATGTCATTCCGCGAGAAAGTCTCAAAACATCATTTAAAGCTTCCCATTCGTTAGCGTATTTCCACATTCTTGTTCCTCCAAGCGCCGGACCCATAACTGTATTATGAATACCAATAATTGCTTTTAAACCTGTATCTTTGTCGTGACAAAAAACAATTTGTTCATGATTGTCAAAAGAAAGTTGACCGAAAACTGGGTCCATTTTTTTGAGCTCAACCGGTGTGGTGATTTCTGATGTCATATTGCAGTAGTATTAATTTGAGACTTTTTAAAAAAGTCGGTACAAAAATAAAATATTATTCAACAAATCGCTTCAATATGAGCAATAATTAGTAATTTGTTAATAAATTCAATTTTAAACAAGAATACAATAATTTATTTATTCGCAAAAAAATTAACAAAATAAACCCCAAAAAGCCCATTTCTTTAAATTCAAGATGAAAGAACTTCAATATTTAAACAAATATTTTATCAAATACAAATTCCATTTTTTATTAGGAATTTTTATCACTATTGTAGCTCAAATTTTTTCTTTATTCACTCCGAAGCTTGTCAGTCAGTCGTTTGAAGCCATCGAAAGTTTTCACAACAACAAAATAAGTAATGAGCTAATAAAATCAGAATTAATTCACAACATCCTTTGGATATTAGGCACCACTTTAATAGCCGGCGTTTTGCAATTTTTGATGCGACAAACCCTGATTGTAATGTCGCGTCACGTAGAATTTGATTTAAAAAACGAAGTCTTCCAACACTACGAAATATTAGACCAAAATTTCTACAAAAGCAACCGTACCGGCGATTTGATGAACCGCATCAGTGAAGATGTTGCTAAGGTACGCATGTATGTTGGCCCGGCTGTAATGTACACCATCAATACATTCATCCGTTTTGCCATCGTCATCATTTACATGTATAATGTATCGCCTTTACTAACCTTATATACCCTATTGCCGCTACCGCTATTGTCTTTCATCATCTTCCGATTGAGTTCTGAAATCAACAAACGCAGTACTACTTTCCAACAATACTTATCTAAGATTTCGAGTTTTACTCAAGAAATTTTTTCAGGTATTCGTGTGGTCAAAGCCTATGCCTTAGAAAGGCAATACCAAGATGAAATTGTTGATTTGGCTCAGGAAAGCAAAACCAAAAGTATGAGTTTGGCCCGAGTACAATCGCTGTTCGGTCCGCTTATGATTGCGCTGATTGGCGTGAGTAATTTGGTTGTGATTTATTTTGGCGGGTTAATGTACATTCAAGGCGACATTAAAAGTATCGGTACTATAGCCGAATTTATTCTTTATGTAAATATGCTGACTTGGCCGGTGGCATCTGTTGGCTGGGTATCTTCGTTGGTTCAGGAGGCAGAAGCTTCGCAAAAACGCATCAACGAATTTTTAAAAGTCAACCCCGATATTAAAAACAATGTAAACGAACCGACCAAGATTGAAGGCGAAATAGCGTTTAAAAATGTAAGTTACACCTACGATGATACCGAAATTAATGCCTTAAAAAACATTTCTTTTACTGTAAAAAAAGGTGAAACCCTGGCTATTTTAGGACAAACCGGTTCCGGAAAGTCGAGCATCCTTTCTTTAATTACCCGTATGTACGATATCAAAGAAGGTCAAATCACCATAGACGGAAAAGCCATTGATCAGGTAAATTTATACGATTTGAGAAACAGTATTGGTATAGTCCCGCAGGATGCTTTCTTGTTTTCTGACACGATTAAAAACAACATCAAATTCGGTAAAGAAAATGCCACAGACGAAGAAGTGATAGCAGCTGCTAAAAATGCCGTGGTTCACGACAACATCATGAACTTTAACCAACAATATGAAACCATATTAGGGGAACGCGGCATTACACTTTCAGGCGGACAAAAGCAAAGGGTTTCAATTGCACGAGCCATCATCAAGAACCCCGAAATATTGTTGTTTGACGACTGCTTATCGGCGGTAGATACTGAAACAGAAGAACAAATTTTGAACAATTTGCTCCAAATATCCAAAGACAAAACCACTATTATTGTCAGCCATAGGGTTTCTTCTGCCAAAAATGCTGATAAAATCATTATACTCCATGAAGGCCAAATTATTCAAGAAGGTTCTCATAATCAATTGGTAAACCAAGAAGGCTATTATGCCGAGCTCTATCAGAAACAACTTTCGGAAAAAGAATTAAATTAAATTGTTGTTTCGTAACAAAAATTTTACCATTTTTGAACTATAGAGAAACCTTTTTAATTGACCGAAAGAATATGAGAGAAAATGATATGTTAGAAAAAGATGAGATTTTTTCTAAAGTTTTAAGAGCCGGAAGAAGAACTTATTTCTTCGATGTGAGAGCTACCAAGGCAGACGATTACTACATTACCATTACCGAAAGCAAAAAATTTACCGAAGAAGACGGTTCTTTTCACTTCAAAAAACATAAAATTTATTTGTATAAAGAAGATTTTGCTGCTTTTACTGATATTTTAGATGAAATGACCGCTTACGTGTTAAACCACAAAGGTGAAGAAGTAATTTCGGAAAGACATCAAAAAGACTTTAAAAAAGAATACCACGAGAATACCGAATCTGCAAAACCAACTTCGGAGAAAAGTTTCACCGATATTGATTTTGATGATATTTAAAATTAAAGATAATTGTTAATTAATATAAGTCTGATAACCCATGTTTTCAGACTTATTTTTTTACCCTATCCGCAAACCGTTCTCGACAGTCTTGTCGGATGTCAGCAAAACTATATCATTATCCATACCCACAGAACCCAACACCAAACATTCGCTCATAAAATTTCCGATTTGTTTTTTGGGAAAATTAACTACCGCTATTATCTGTTTCCCAACCAACGATTCTTTGGTGTATCTTTTGGTAATTTGGGCCGATGATTTTCTCAATCCAATTTCGGGACCAAAATCAATAAGCAATTGATAAGCTGGCTTTCGTGCCTCGGGAAAATCATAGACTTCGACTACGGTTCCGACGCGCATCTCTACCTTTTCAAAATCGTTCCAAGATAAGCTATTCTCCATACTGTTTTAGGCTAAAAAAGCACTCGGTTGAGTGCTTTCGGGTTAGTTCATTGTGAGGTAATTGTAAATTTTCAATCCTTGCGCATCGTCTAAACGCGCTTTCTTTTGCATACGTTGTACGATGGGCTTCCATTGTTCGGCCGAATAATCTTTGGCATTGTATAATTGATGACAACGACCACAACTGTTTTCATAAAGTGATTTTCCTTCAGCCAATTCCGGCGAAAGCACTTTCTCTTTAGGAACCTCTGCCGTAGGAATAGTAGATTTTGAAGAGCAAGAATACAGCACCATTGCTACAACTGATAAGGCAAGTATTTTGTGTTTCATTTTGAATAATTTATTGGTTAAGGTAAATGTAACAAAAAATCCCAACCATAAAAGATTGGGATTTTCATTTAATCAAAACTTAA
>Ga0207952_1000766_pt1 | contig 19574 bp, 20 predicted proteins | sample SubbioR12Aug_8Ca_FD_184831 | JGI IMG/M metagenome (GOLD analysis project Ga0207952, IMG submission 184831) | Serpentinite rock and fluid subsurface biosphere microbial communities from McLaughlin Reserve, California, USA - CR12Aug_8Ca (SPAdes) | ecosystem: Environmental > Terrestrial > Deep...
CCCATATAAGATCCGCTTTGGACTTGTGACTATAAAAAACTTTGGACAAGGTGTGGCCACATCTATCATCGAGGAAAGAAAGTTAGGAGGAAAGTATAAGTCCCTCACAGATTTCTTAGAAAGAGTGAAGGATAAAAATCTAAATAAAAAATCTTTAGAATCTCTTATCAAGGCAGGAGCCTTAGATGACCTACCCACCGACAATGGAGGACTCGTGGATAGAGGTGAGATGCTTGGAAATATTGATACTCTCCTTTCGTATCACAAGGAAGTAAGCGCCAAGGCTTCAAACCAAAGCTCGCTCTTCGGCATGCTACCAGAGAAAAGTGTTCTGCCGAGTTTGAGATTAAACAAAGTAGAAAAAGCTTCAAAGAAAGATAAGCTCTTGTGGGAAAAGGAACTTCTAGGGCTCTATATCTCTGGACACCCACTAGAAGAACATCAAGAGAAGATCCAAAAAGCCAAATTTAATTCAAAAAATATTGGAGAAGCTCCCGAGGGAGTTGAGTGTGTAGTGGCCGGACTCATCTCAGACATCCGCAAAAGTACAACAAAAAATAATGAGACGATGGCTTTTATAAAACTGGAGGATTTGGTGGGGAATATAAATGCCGTGGTCTTCCCTAAAGTTTACGAGGAGTTTAAAGATCTCCTTAACCCAGGTGTGTGCGTTGTTATAAAAGGCAGAACAAACAAGAGAAATGGAGAACTAAGCTTCGTTGCTGATAAGATAAAGGCGTTATAGGATATACGAATGATAAACCCAGAAGAAAGAGACCATAAGAAGATTGGTAAGGAGTTAGAGCTCTTTACCTTTTCCGACACCATTGGCAAGGGTCTACCACTCTGGCTACCTAAGGGCGCTGCTATAAGACGTGAACTTGAAAGATTTATCGTGGACGAAGAGATAAAACGCGGATATCTCCATGTACGTACCCCAGACATAGCTAAGCTGGATTTGTACAAAAAATCAGGGCACTACCCCCACTATAAAGACTCCATGTACGCTCCTATTGTCATTGATGACGAAGAGTTTATGCTCCGCCCCATGACCTGCCCGCACCACTTCGAACTCTATCTTTCTAAACCAAGATCTTATAGAGAGTTGCCGATGCGTATAGCCGAGCTTGCCCAGCTTTATAGATACGAGCAATCGGGAGAACTTATGGGTCTCCAAAGAGTGCGTAGCTTTTGTCTATCTGATGCCCATATTATTTGTAAAGATGAGGAACAAGCAGTAGATGAGATTGGAAAAGCTCTAGATTTAATTGAATATGTTAATAGTGTATTTAATCTTGAGATAGGAAAAGATTATTGGTATGTGCTTTCTTTAGGAGACAGGGCTAATACAGAAAAATATTATAAAGATGATGCTGGGTGGGAGAAAGCAGAAACACTTCTCCGCGATGCTATGAAGAAGCGTAAAGCGAAGTTTGAAGAAGCAAAGGATGGCGCTGCTTTTTATGGCCCAAAAATAGATGTGAACATGAAAAATTCTAACGGTAAGGAAGATACCGCCTTCACTGTGCAGTATGACCTCTCCTCTCCAGAACGCTTTAAACTCGATTATGTGGGAGAAGATGGCCGTCCCCACAGAGCTTTTGTAGTGCACCGCTCATCCATTGGTGCTGTAGAACGTATCGTGGCATTTCTTATCGAAAAGTATGCTGGCGCCTTCCCTCTCTGGCTCTCTCCTGTACAAGCAAGAATCCTACCAATAGGCGAAGGACACTTTGAATACGCTAAAAAAATCCACCAAAGATTGATGGAGGAGGGTATCAGATCAGAACTTGATGAATCAAACGAGTCTCTAGGCAAAAAGGTGAGGAACGCAAAGACCGAAAAAGTTTTCTACACGCTAGTTGTCGGCGATAAAGAGGTGGAGAGTAAAACTGTGACTATCGAAGGTCGAGAAGACAAACTCGGTACAATGTCCTTAGAAGAATTCATCTCAAAAACCAAAGACGAAATCGAACGTCGAGTGTAGCTTTTCCTGCCTGCCGGCAAATTAGATTAGCTTTATATATCTACAGTCGCTTTTTTGGCGTTGCTTTGGATAAAAGATTTGCGAGAAGGTACATCTGTACCCATAAGAACATCAAAGACTTTGTCGGCTTCGCGTGCGTCTTCGACGGTTACTTGTTTTAAGATTCTAACCTTAGGATCCATAGTGGTCTCCCAGAGTTCTTCAGAGTTCATCTCTCCAAGACCTTTATAGCGCTGGATGGACAGCTTTTTAGCTTTTGGCTTTTTAGCTTCATTAGCGTCTTCTTCCTCGTCAACTGCTTCTTGTTCGTTTATTTCAGCATTTTCTTCTATCGTGTCTTCAACATTAATCTCTTTTCCAGCTATTTTGTTTTTCTCGGCATCTGTGTAGGCGTAAAAGATTTCCTTTCCTTTTCTTATCTTGTAAAGCGGAGGTTGAGCAATGTAGATAAACCCTCCATCAACTACCGGTCTAAAGTGTCTATAGAAAAGAGTGAGGAGTAGTGTGCGGATGTGAGCTCCATCGACATCGGCATCTGTAGCAATGATAACTTTATGATATCGAAGTTTGGAGAGGTCAAAGGTGTCTCCAATAGCAGTGCCGAGAGCAATAACCAAATTTTTAATCTGCTCGCTTCCTAACATCCTATCCAATCTTGCTCTCTCAATGTTTAGTATCTTTCCTCTAAGGGGAAGTATAGCTTGTGTGCGTCTATCCCTGCCCATCTTGGCTGTACCCCCTGCAGAGTCTCCCTCGACGATAAAGAGTTCCGACTCTTCCGCCGACTTAGATTGGCAGTCTGCAAGCTTCCCTGGTAGGGTCATGCCCTCAAGAGCACCCTTCCTCAACACAGAGTCTTTGGCGGCCTTAGCAGCCTTCCTAGCCTTAAGCGCGAGGACAACCTTGTTTATGATGGCACGAGCATCATCTGGGTTCTCCTCAAGGAAGGCGCTGAAGGACTCACCAAAAACAGTGGTCACCATGGTTTGGGCTTCCATACTTCCAAGCTTTCCTTTTGTTTGTCCTTCAAATTGAATTTCTCTAAGTTTTATAGATATAACCGCAGTAAGACCCTCCAATACATCCTCGCCAGTAAAATTATCTTCACTCTCTTTGACCAGATTATTTTTGCGAGCGTAGGTGTTGAGAGTTCTGGTGAGGGTTGTCTTAAATCCAGTGACATGTGTACCACCTTCAGCGTTGTAGATGTTGTTGGCAAACGGCAAAATGCGTGAGGAAATATCGTCAACATACTGGAGAGCAATTTCTACTGTTTCGTAATCATTGCCATTAGCTTCTTTCTCAATATAAAAAATATTTTTGTGTATTGGTTTTTGGGATTGATTTTCAAACTTCACCAAAGACATAAGCCCTCCTTCAAAGTAGAAGGACATGGATGGCACATTTAAGCCAAGCTCTCGAACATAGAAAGTGTCTTCATCATCCACTTCTTTTTCTCCCCTAGCATCTATCACTGTTATCCTAAGACCCTTCACCAGATAGGCTTGTTGGCGAAGATGATTCACCACTCTTTTGAAATCAAAATTTGTATCGGGAAAAATGGATGGATCTGGTTCAAAGGTTACTATGGTTCCTTGATTCTTTGTGTTCCCCACTTTTTTCACCAAAGCCTTACGTTTGCCAATCGAGTACTCTTGCATGTAGACAGCTCCGTCTTTATGCACCTTAACTTGTGCGTAAGTAGACAAGGCATTGACCACCGAAGCACCTACTCCGTGAAGTCCACCAGAAACCTTGTACCCTTCGCCTCCAAACTTTCCTCCTGCATGGAGAGTGGTCATGATAGTCTCAAGCGCTGAAACTTTTGTCTGTTTGTGTGTATCTACCGGTATACCCCTACCGTTGTCGACTACTCGCACACGATTCTTAGGCAAAAGAGCAACCTCGATATCGTTGGCAAAGCCTCCCATCGCCTCATCTCGTGAGTTATCAAAAATCTCCCAGATAAGATGGTGGAGCCCATCGGGACCAGTGGTACCAATGTACATTCCTGGTCTTTTTCTGACTGGTTCTAACCCCTCAAGAACGGTGATGGATTCGGCGGTGTAGTGATGCCCAGAACCATTGTTGCCTTTAGTCTTTTGAGCCTTATTTTCCTTAGGTTTTTCTGCCATTTGTGTCTCCCAATTATAGCAAATTTAAGACCTAAAAGAAAGCTCCAAAAGGCCTCTCTCAATCTATGAAAATAGCGAATTTCCGCCAATATGTACGAAAGGTCTCCTTGTCTACAAATCGGTTAGCCCCATCCTTCTCTTCATCATCTGGATCGTGATAATAAAACCCCTTGATATCTCTACTACCTTGGAGATCTGCTGAACCAGCCTCCACGCCAACAATGATCATCAGATGCCACTTATCCTTCTCTCGCCAGTTTTTTGCACCTGAAACTATAATCGGCTGTTTCCAGTCAAGGATCTTGCCTGCAATTTTTTGTATTCCTCGCTCCATATGCTCTGCTTCAAAAGGGCTTGGAAGAAATTCTTGATTCTTAGAATCCACCAAAACACTTCTAAACTCTTCTGCATAAGCACCAACATTATGATTGCGAAGAAGTGCAGCCAACCCCCAATGAGTCCAACCAATACCAGAAATATACGCCCCCTTCATGGTTTGCCCTTCTTTTACCAAAGAAAGAAAGTCTACTCCCTTATTGTGATATTTAAGCACCATACTCACACAAGCCGCTCCACAAGCTCTTGAGCGTCCGTCTGTATCTCTACCTATAGAATATTGGGAGATAAAAGGTACAGGTAAAATAGCCTTGGTTATCTCCTTGATTGATTTCTTGTTTTTCTTTTCAGCTGGCATATCTTTCAATTTCTTTTAGAAGCGCTTCTTTGCTTCTCAAGTCTGGTCTATCATCTGGAATTTCAATCACAAATCGCTTCTCTTCATTATCAACGATTCTTCCATATCCGACAATGTTTTTAAACTGTTCACTCATGTTTAAAAGTTCCTCGACTACACCCCCCTTCTTTACAGTAGAATGCACAATCTTATCATCTCCAATATATACACCAACGTGGTCTACCCCACTAGGGACTTTAGTTCCTGGTTTATACTCGAGAGTTTCATATCTAATTGGTTCTTCTTTGACTTCTTTATTCAAAACTTTAGAAAAGTATGTACCTTCTGTATGTATTATTTCTTTTGAGTTATCAAAAACTAAGTCCCCAGGCATCAATTCTTCTTTGGATATCTTTTGAGAGAAGACAAACTGATCTATTGTTATCCTAGGTATGGCATATCCAGCCTCTACCGCTGCCCAAGCGGTAAGAGCAGAGCAATCAAAAGCTTCTGGCGCATCACGAAGGACACTTGCTCCTCGCTTGTATGGCTTACCTACGACTTTCTTCACTGAAGCAATAAATTGCTTTCTAGGTTCGACAATTGTATAGACAAAACCAGCCCTCTTCAGAGCCTCCTCACTAATTTCGTCTTGAGATATTCCTACTCGATAGGTCATGAAAGTCGTATAGTTCCACCAAAATCTTTCTTGGTCATTTCTTCCACCTTAGCGTGCATCTCGTTGACCTCTGTGTTTGTGAGAGTCCTCTCCAGGCTTCTATAGGTTATCCTCCAAGTGAAGCTCACCTTACCTTCTCCGAACTTTTCTTTATTCTCATATTTGTCTATGAGCAAAACCTCTTCGACTTCTTCTCCGCCAATATCTCGAATAGCATCAAAATAATCATTGAGAACAAAATCTTGCGAAACTATAAAGGAGATGTCTCTAACAACCGGAGGAAACTTACTAACTTCCTTAAATTGCTGACCAAGCTTGAGTTGCTTACTCACCCTCTCATCTTTTGACCAAAGAAGTCTGATATCTGGAAGATTCATGGAAGCCATAGCAAGCCTTTCTAGACCAAAACCGAAGGCCCATCCGTGATAACCCTCGACTCCAAAGTTAGCAAGGACCGACTTGCGAGCCATACCAGAGCCAAGCATCTCTATCCATTTTCCTCCAATCTCCGCTTCCATTTCAAAAGAAGGATCGGTGTAGGGAAAATTATGATCATAAAACCTAAAATTCACCTTACCAAAGATGCTTGTAGCAATATCTGTCAGAGCACTCTTTAGATCATCGGGAGTGATACTGATCTTATCATCAGGACCAATGTAGAGACCACCGAATTGATGGAAAACATTCATATGACTCCTATCTATCTCATCCTTACGATAAACTTTGCCGAAACAGATGACTCCTAAGGTTTCTTTGTTTTTTATTTTCTCTTTGATCTCTGGCAAATTAAGATAGTAATACCAAAAAACAGTATCATGAGTACGAAGCACATTAGTATCATCTACATAATAAGTATCGGATTTGCTTCTAGCAGGGTGCCCGGGTGGCATATTAAAGAGATCAAAAAGAATATCTGTGGGTATGATCTCGGGTATTTCTATAACATCAAAATTTAGAAGACTCTTAACTTTTGATGCTCGATCGACTATCTCCTTTAAAGGACTACCTTCAGTACGAGATAGATCTGGCATGTCAAAAAAACGCTTCATTCTCTTGCTGTCGGAATCCCCCTTTTTCTCAAGATCGTGGATAAGCCTATCTTGCTCTTTAAGGCTTATTTTATATATATTTTTCATATCCCTGCTCTTTGGCATAAGTCGTATTATACGCTATAGTAAGACTACCGCTATGGTTTTCTCTAGTATCCTACTTTATATTTCGCTTTTCGTCGCCCTCTTTTTTGAAGTTTTTTTGCTTATAACTTATTTCGAAATACGGGAAAACATAGAGCTTGAATCTAAAAATAGTGGGCAAAATATAAAGAACTTTCCATCGGTTAGTATCATCGTACCTTGCTACAACGAAGAGAAGTCCGTGGTAGCGACTGTGAAATCTTTGCTTGGTTTGGAATATCCAAAAGATAAATTAAAAATCCTTATTATTGATGATGGTTCAACAGACAAAACGAGAGAAATTGTTGAAAAATCATTCTCCCAAAACAAACAAATCAAAATCTTCGAGAAAGAGAACGGAGGAAAACACACTGCCTTAAACTTCGCTTTGGAAAAAATAGACACGGAACTCGTTGGCTCCCTTGATGCAGACTCATTTGTAGATAAAGAAGCTCTACGAAAGATCATCCCCTACTTCGAAAAAGAAGATGTGATGGCTGTTACAGCTTCGATCAAGATTCATAAACCAGAATCCATTATCCAAAGAATCCAATGGACAGAGTACAACTGGAGTATCCTACTTAGAAAATTACTTTCCTCTATGAATGCTCTTTATGTCACTCCAGGACCCTTCTCAATCTTTCGTGCAAAGGTCTTTAAGGAGATAGGAGAATACAAGAAAGCTCATTACACCGAGGATATGGAAATGGCTCTTAGAATGCACAAAAATGGCTACAAGATAACCAACGCTCACAGCGCTTATGTCTACACAATTGGTCCAGAAAAAGTGAGGGGGTTGTATAAGCAGAGAGTGCGTTGGGTTTACGGCTTCCTAAACAATGTCATAGACTACAAGGAAATGTTCTTCAGTAGAAAGCATGGTCATATAGGAATGTTTATCTTGCCTATAGCCACTTTCTCGATCTTCTCCACCATCTATGCGGCAGGCAACTTACTCTGGAGCATAACCAATAAAACCTTAGAACAATTAATCAAACACGAAGCGATTGGTTGGAACTTCGGTATGCCAAACTTCTCTAATGTAAACTGGTTTGCAATAAACTTAAGTACCACTTTTTGGCTCACATTAATAATCTTCTTTCTAACACTATTTATCTTATTTATCTCTCTTAGGATGGCTAATGGAAAATTTAAGTTTTCAAGAAATATCATCTTCTACCTAACAATCTACATCTTTATAGTCCCTCTCTGGCTTACTAAGGCAGCATATAGTACTATCGTGCGGAAGAATATCAGCTGGAGATAGTCAAACAGATTCGCCATAGATAATGCCAAATTCAAAAAAATACATATTTGCCTTCCTTATAACTACGGCTATTTTCGGCACAGCCTTGTTTATATCCAACTCTCTTTCGGAAAAAAAGCTATCAGAAATAGAAAACATCCAAGACAGACTAGCTTTGGATATATTGGCTTCTGAAACTCAATCAGCTCTTCTCGAAGAAACCTCCTGTAAAAAAACAAACCAAATACCTCTCACCAAAGAACTTGGAGAACTGGCAGAAAGACTCTCTGCTGCAGAAGAGCAAAGTGGGAAAGACGATGTAGATATCGTGAGTCTGAAGAAACAATACTTCTTACTTGAGATAAGAGACTACCTTTTGATGAAAAAGATTTCGGTTAAATGTGGTGTGAACCCAACATTTATCTTATATTTCTACTCAAACCAAGGTGATTGTGAGGACTGTCAAAAGATGGGTTATGTGCTAACCGCTCTTCACGAAGAATTCCCCGACCTTCGCATATACTCCTTTGATTACAATATGGATCTTGAGGCCTTGCATACTCTTCGCTCTATATACGCCCTAGAAGAGACCCTGCCGGCTGTGGTTATAAATGGCGACCCGTACTACGGCTTTAGACCTCTAGAAGAGTTTGTAAAATCCGTCCCCGCACTTTCTCGCCTCCGAGCGCAACAAATCAAACTCCAAAAAGAAACAGATCTTATCAAAACTTCAAATACTAACTAGAGCCACCTCTCGGACTTGAACCGAGGACCTTCGCTTTACAAAAGCGTTGCTCTACCAACTGAGCTAAGGTGGCGTTTGTCTAGAATAATGAATTAAGCACAACGAATCAAGTGTTATTCCTTATTCTCTACCTCAGACTTACTCTCTATAACCTCACCATCTATCCTTCCACCATTTTCCTTTTCTGAAATATTTTTAAAGAATTCTGATATCCCATCGTTTTTCTTTAAAAATTTCGACCCTCTAATATCTCCAACGTATTTCCCTGTCTTCTCTTTTAAAAGCAGAGCCAATTTATTGGTAAGGTTTTTGGTGTGAAGCGGAATTTGTTTTTGAATAAAGAAGATTACCCTCTCTTTCAATTCCGCATATTTATGCTCAATATCTTCAGATAAATGTTTGACCCTTTCATCTCCTAAAGAAATAAGCCGGAGGATAAAGGGCTTACTTTTTTTCCTATCTTCTATCACCTTGGCTCCTATCAGAGTCACGATGACGAGACCCGAACAAATGAAAATTATGTTTAAGATCATGCTTTATTCAGAAACAGAAAACCTCGAGAATCGACGAACCTCCGTCCTCTCTCCAAATTTCTGTATTGCTCCATTGATCAAGTCTTGTATGGTCTTATCTGAAGATTTAACAAACGGTTGTGTAAGAAGTTCGGTTGTGTCAGCGGGATTCATGGCAGCCACATGCATAGCAATATCTCTCGCAAGATTTTTGAACTCTTCATTCTTAGCGACAAAATCAGTCTCGCAAGAAAGTTCTACAAGTGTACCTGAAGTACCTCCTCCGTGTATATAAGACGCCACAGACCCAGCCCCCAAAGCTCTACCTCCCTTCTTGAGAGCTACCTCTACGCTCCTCTTTTTAAGAAAGGAGAGGGCTTTTTCCTTATCTCCCCCTGATTCATTTAAAGCATTTCTAACCTCGGCAATTGAGAGACCTGTTTCATCTCTCAAAATCTTAATATCAGCAGTGGATATCTCTGTCATTTTTTTAAAAGAAACTAATCTTTCTTTGATTCTGATTGACCTGTCTTATAAGCTTCAACTATCTTCTTCATTATAAGGGAGATAGATTGTTTAGACGAATCATTTGCTGGGATAGCATAATTTATAGATTGGAAGTTGGTGTCAGATCCTGCGATGGCCACGATCGGCACATTCATCACCTTAGCTTCAGAAACAGCTATACTTTCTTTCTTAGGATCTACAACCACAAGAAGTTTAGGTATGCCTTTCATATTCAAAAGTCCGTTAAAGTATAGGGAGAGTTTATCAATCTCACGATTTATAACGAGCCTTTCCTTCTTGGTGTATTTGCCAAGTTCACCTTTTTCTCTTTGAGCTGTAAGATCGTTAAGTCTTTGAATCCTCTTTTTAATCTCTGACCAATTCGTAAGAGTGCCTCCGATCCATCTACCAGAAACAAAAGGAAGTCCGAGCTCCATACCTGCAATTCTTACAGCTTCTCTGGCTTCTGATTTTCCTCCAACGAAGAGAATTTGAGATCCTTCCTTACCCTTATCCTCAACAAACTTCAAGGCCTTAAGAAGTTCCTCTGAAGTCTTCTCCAAATCAAATATTTCCAAATTGTTCTTAGAACCAAAAATAAAGTTTTTGGCTGATGGATGGCGACGAGATTTGATAAAGCCGAAATGAGCTCCTGCTTGGAAGAGCTCATCGACTAGAGTACTGTTTTGATTGATTTTGGTTGGCATTTTGAGTAGCGTCGTGTATTCTATCAAACAGCTGAAGCTTTTTCAAGGGTCTCAATTATTGGCTCCATATAGCCCTGAAATATCTTTTGAATATTGTGCCAGCTCTCATTGATACGGTGGTCTGTGATACGATCCTGGAGAATATTGTAGGTACGTATCTTCTCCGACCTATCAGCTGTACCTATCTGAGATTTCCTCTCTGCAGAATACTTCTTGGCTTCTTCTTCCTCCTTCTTAGCCTCGAGTTTTGCTACAAGTATAGCCATGGCTGTCTCTTTGTTCTTCAGTTGGCTTCTCTGTGAGGTCGACCTCACATCTATACCGCTTGGTTTGTGTATGATACGCACCGCTGTTTCAACCTTATTTACATTCTGCCCTCCTGCTCCACCTGATCTAGAAGTTTCTATCTCTAGATCGCTTGGCTTTATCTCTATAGTGGTCTTTTTACGTATCGGCATGATAGCCACAGAAGCGGTAGATGTGTGTACCCTCCCCGTCTTTTCTGTATCCGGCACTCTTTGAATTCTATGGACACCGGTCTCAAATCTTAATTTTTTATACACATCAATACCTCTAAATTCAAAAGAGGCTTCCTTATAACCCCCTAAGCTCGAGAGCGATTCATCCACAGCAGAAACGCTCCAGCCTTGAAGCTTGGCATAATTTTTATACATTTGAGCAAGTTCTTTAGCAAAAAGCGATGCTTCCTCTCCTCCCGCTCCTGCCCGAACTTCTAAGACTATTTCGTTTGGAAAATCTTCGTTTTCTGGAACTTCCTCACCCAAAATCCTATCCATCTCCTCAAGTATCATCTTTTTAGATTCCTCATCAGTCAAACTCAAATAAGTCTGTGCCAAATACACAGTCTTTGGGTTAGATTTATATTTTTCTATATCAATGTCCAAGATCTATTTCTTATTTGAAGCCTTAGCTCTTTTCTGTTTGAATCTTTCAACACGACCGGCAGAGTCAAGCACTTTCTCTTGTCCGGTATAGAAAGGATGGGATGAAGAAGATATTTCTATGCGGAAAAGCGGGTAGGTCTTACCATCCTTTGCCTTCTCCTCATCATTTGTAGCAACGGTTGAGGGTATAATGTACTCCATACCATTTCCGCTGTCTTTAAAGAGGACCGGCCTATAAACTTTTGCGTGTATTTCTTTCTTCATAAATGCCTGACTAATCTAGCAAGATTTTAAACATCTTGCAATATATCAATATTGGCTTGAATGGTATTAGCCCTAGACATCACACTATTACCATAACTAAGCCCTGCCCCTGCTCGACCAGATGAAGTATAACAATTTTTCCCAGAATAGTACCTACAAGCAGCCGTTCTCTCATTAACATAGTTTTGAGTTGAAGCCCCTAGATCTTCTAGAAATAACGCCATTGCCATAATTGCATCCTTTGGATCCCAAGGATCTGGAGTAATCTTCCCGGTAGCCTGAGAAACTTTGGAAACCATTAGATTCCATGTTGAGGGTATAAATTGAGCTGGTCCCATAGCTCCTCCATATCCAATAGAGAGCGGGCAAGAAACTCTGGTGACAAAGGGATCTCTACCAAGTGCCCCTAAAAGAGTCTGGAGCGGAGGAAGATCTCTGGTTGAATGAATGCCGTTAGAATAAACCCTTCCACTATTAACATTTTTCGTCTGACCAGAAGATAGGTCGGTTATGATGCACGAACCAACATTTTTTCCCAAACTAGATTCCTGCTCTAGGATACCCAAAATGAGAGCTGGTCTCACTCCTGTCTTTCGACTTGCCTCTTCTGCGTAAGAGAGCGCTGTGCCAAAAGGAATGGCTTCTGCATCTCTAAAACCGAAAAGAGCTGTCCTTATGGCACTTGCTTTAGCCTGCTTCTCTGCCACCAGGTTGGTATAGGCCTTCTCTTGTGTTTGGCTTTGAGAAAGAAGAGATTTTTGAGTTTTTTGGTCAGCTTCTACCTTCTTTTTATTTTCTTCTATCTCTGCCTTAATAGCCGCTTGTTTATCTCTCTCTTTTGCCAATTCAACCTTTTGCTCTTCGGTTTTTTGCTTAACTCCTCTAAGCTCATCTATCAAATCTTTCATGGCTAAGCGTGTGGAAGCATAGGAGTTCACATTAATGAAAAAACTTGAGAAGTCTTTGTCTGAAAATAAAGCTTCTGCTACCGAGTAAGAATCTATTTGATTGGTTTTTCTTACAAGTTCTGCTATGTGTTCCAAGTTGTTGCCAATCTGACCCTCTAGTGTATCTATCTCGTTCTCTTTTTTACTTATATTTGAATTAAGATTTGATATAGCGATAGTCTTGGACTTTATGTTCGCTTGAGCAGCGTTTATCTTAGCAGTTAACTTTGCCACCTCATTAGCATAGGAAGCTGTGTTCTTTTTGGTGTTATTTAAAACTTCCGTCCATTTTGCAATCTCTTCATTGCAAGCATCCAAATCTCTCTGAAGTTCGGCATTTGATTTGCCGTTTATACTAGTATTACAAGGATCAGTCTGAGCAGAAGAAAAATCAAAATAACCTAGATAGCTAAAAATAACTAAAGAAATGAAGAGCGCTCTTGGCATGACAAAAATCAAATTTATTTTACTTTTCGAGAGAAGCCTCTGGTGTTTCCAATTCCTCTTCCTTACCCTTCTTCTCCACCTCTATCTTAGATAGATCTATAGGGAGAGACTCTTCCTCTTTCTCTTCTCGAGGGAGAGAAACCAAAGCTACAACCTCATCTTCATTTTCAATTAAGACCACGCCAGAAGGGAAACTTAGGTCTTTGGCATGGATCTGATCCTCAAATGACTTGAGTGATGAAACATCTACTTTTATATTATGAGGTAAATCTTTTGGCATCGCTTCTATCTTTACGGCATGAAGCACTTTTACCAAGATGCCTCCAAGATCCTTCACAGCTGGAGAAACACCAATAAATTCAAGAGGAATATCAATTTTGACCTTATGACCCTTTTCAAAAACATAGAAATCAGCGTGCCTCGGATTACCAGAAACAGGGTCAAAGCTAACATCGTGTATAAGACTCTCTATATCGCCCTCTGGGGTCGAAAGCGAGACAACAGAAGACTCCCCAGCCGACTTCCAAACTTTTAAAAAGTCTGTTTGAGAGACAGAAATGGGGGTGCTTGGCTCTTTTTTGCCATAAAAGACTGCAGGGATCCTTCCCTTTTTTCTCATTTCGTTCAAATCAGCCTTTGTATCTCTTTTTTCTACCTTAAGCGAGAGCATCTGGACATCATAACCAAATATTTGGCCAAAATCAAGCCTAGTTTTAGGCTCTATTCTATAGCTATATGCGAAGCCATGTATTCTATAGACCCCCCAACTTTTTTACCCGGATTAAATATGTTTTGAGGGTCAAAAATATTTTTGGTCTTCTCAAACAACCTCAAGACTTCTTCGGAATACATATAGTTAAGATAGGGGGTGCGCACTATCCCATCGTTATGCTCTCCGGTGATAGAACCGCCAAATTCCTTAACCAAACTATATATCTCTTCGCTCACTTTCTTTATAACCTCTATATTCTCTCTCTTTTTCATATCCATAAGTGGAATTATGTGGAAATTTCCATTTCCAGCATGACCGGCAATGGTATAGACAAGCTTGTATCTATCCAAAACCTTTCTCATGCGAGGCAAGAAAGCCGGCATATCTTTGGGCAAGACCACCACATCATCGACAAAAGGAGCTGTGCGCGACCCATGCACATGTTTTCGCAAGAGGCTAAAGCTCTCTCTTCTTATAGTCCAATACTTATTCGACTCTTCTTCTGATCTGGTTTGGCGGGTAATGAATTTGAAATGTTTGATATTTTTATCCAAATTTTCCATTTTTTGATCTATCTCCTCTTCTGTCTGACCTGTATACTCAACAAGGACAATAAGTTTTGGCATCCCACCACGAAGCATCATGAGCCCCTCCGGTATGAAAGAGAAAATAAGTTTGAAGAAATTTTTAGCTTTCATACTTTTTAGCATTTCTGGAAAAAATTTAAAGGCCAGTTTCATAGTAGCGTCATCATAAGTTTCTACAGACTCTGGTGCTGTAGGCAAGACCTCGTTTATCAAATTGGCTAAATTACTTAGATCTCGCATAAAGACGACAAAAAGTTTTGACTTTGGCTCCACTGGCACAAGCTTCACTTTGGCTTGCGTCACAATACCCAAAGTTCCTTGAGAACCAGTGATTAGCTTGTTCAAATCGAAAATATTCCCATCCCAAACATTCCAAAGAAAGTAGCCAGCAGAATTTTTAGAAACTTTAGGTTTTGCATTTCTTATCAACTGCTCATTGTCTGTTATCAACTGATATATTTCTTTATACAAATTCCCTTCAAAATCACCTTGAGAAATTTTCTTATCTAATTCAGATTTATTAAGAGGTTTAACTTCATATTCATTACCGTCTGAAAAAATAACCTTTGATTCCAAAACATAATTTTCCATTTTGCCCCAACGCAGAGTCTTCTCGCCCGCACAATTGTTGCCGATCATCCCACCTAAAGCGTTCATGTTTTTTGAAGCGGTATAACAAGGCAAGATGAGACCTCTCTCAAGAGTCTTTTTCTCAAAATCTCTATAGAACATGCCAGGTTCAACCCTTACTTCCTTATCTTTTATCTCTTCAATTCCATTCATGTGCTTTGTCACATCTGCAATAATAGATTCGTTCAAGGCGCCACCAGACATACAAGAACCTGCTGCTCTAACTGTTAAAGATAGAGACTCATCAGAAGTTTTTCGTTGATTTATGTATTTTACAAGATTTGTTAAGTCTTCTGAATCTTTGGGAAAAACCACAAGTTTTGGTTTGACCTCAAAGAGAGATGCATCTTTGCTATAGACCTTAAGAGTTTGCTCATCGAGAAGCACCTCGCCTTTAAAAAATTTCTGTACCTCTTCTTTCATTACGAAATTTTGTTGAAAACTTTTAGTTTTTTTATCACCAACTTCTTCATTTCCTCCACACCTTCCGCCATAAACTTATATGGAGCAAGTTCATCGGTACTCATACCCTTCTCTATCCCCTTTTTATAAGCTTGCCGAAGTTCGGTATTTATATGCACTATCCTTATACCTGCGTCTATCGCCTCTCTAACCTCTAGATCGGTATTACCAGAAGCTCCGTGTAGAACTAGTGGCACATTAACCGCCTTAGCAATTTCTTTTATCCGCTCAATGTTCAGTTTTGGTTCTCCGGATTTTATAAGACCATGGATGTTGCCAACAGACGGTGCAAAAAGATCCACCATGGTCTCTTCTACAAACTTTTTTGCATCTTCTGAAGTGGTTTGTGTCTCTATTGAGATTCCATCGGGGATCTCATCACGAAGCACTGAACCAGAACCTATAAACCCAAGTTCTCCTTCCACAAGCATCTCTGGATGTTTTTCTCTAGCGTAATTTACAACCTCCTTGGTCATCATCACATTCTCGGAAAAGGGTTTTTCGGCTCCATCTATGATCACCGCATCAAACTTATTATCTACAGCTTCTTTGGAAGCCTCTACAGAGTAGGTGTGATCTGCATTGAGAAATACAGGCAAACCCTTATCCTTCATCACTTGGACAAGCGCTCGGATCTCCGCCACACCCAAGAAACTTCTTTCCTTCTCTGATACACCGATAATCACAGGTAGATTAAGCTCTTCCGCTCCTTGGACTACGGCATTTAATCCTTCAGAATCAGAGATGTTGAAATGACCTATAGCTACCCCTTTTTCTTCTGCCCAACTTACCCACTCTTTTAACGTCCTGTTTGTCATATTGGTTGCTATAATTGTATCATGCATGATTTTATAGCCATTGGAGATATTGTTAAGGATACGTTTATCCGTCTTAAGGAAGCGGAGATAAAGGAAATTGATAATGAGCACAGCACTCTTTGTATGGCTTTTGGAGAAAAGATACCTTTTGAGTTCGCAGAGGTAATCCACGCTGTCGGCAATAGTCCAAATGCTTCTGTATCCGCAGCACGTTTAGGACTATCATCTGCTTTAATTTCAAATTTGGGTGATGATGCCGACGGCAAGGATTCTATAGCCGTACTTGAAGCACAGAAAGTTGATACTAAATTCGTCAAAATTCATAAAGATAAAACCACCAATAGTCATTACGTGCTTTGGTACAAAGATGACCGCACCATCTTGGTCAAACATGAAAAATACGATTATAAATTTCCTGAAATAACTCCACCAAAATGGTTATACCTTTCTTCCTTAGGAGAGGACACTCTCGATTACCATAAAGAGATCACCGCATACCTTCTTATGAATCCTGGAGTATCACTCGCCTTCCAACCTGGAACCTTCCAGATGAAGCTCGGAACCACAGAACTAAAAGATATTTACAAAAGAACAACAATTTTCTTCTGCAACATTGCTGAAGCAGAAAGAATACTTGGGGTAAATACTCTTGGTACGAAAGAATTGATAAAAAGAATGCACACACTCGGACCAAAGATCGTCGTTCTTACAGATGGGCCAAAGGGTGCTTACGCTTATGCTAGAGAGAAGGTCATATTCCAGCCAACTTACCCAGACGAAAAACCTCCCTTTGAGCGCACAGGTGCTGGTGACGCCTTCGCTTCTACCACAGTCTCTGCACTTGCTCTTGGAAAAGATCTAGAAACTGCTCTCAAATGGGGTGCTGTAAACTCTGCATCAGTTGTACAACAAATAGGCGCTCAAAGAGGACTATTAACCCGAGAAGAAATAGAGGGTAAACTCAAATCTACTCCAGATAGCTTCAAGTCAAAGACTCTATAGCTTTTCTTATAGCTTTTGTACCCATACCATAGTGCTCAATGAGTTCTTCTGGGGTGCCGGATTGGCCAAATTCGTCGTCAACTCCAATAAACTTGATCGGCACAGGAAAGTTCTCTGCCAAACATTCGGCAACGGCACTACCCATACCTCCGTGCACCTGATGCTCTTCTACCGTCACTATTTTTCCCACCTTCTTAGCCAGAGCTACAATCGCTTTATCATCGAGAGGTTTGATAGTTGAAAGATTCATCACTTCAACATCAATCTTACCTTCGAGCTCTTTAGCGACTTGCAGAGCTTTGTGGAGAAGTGCGCCGGTGGCGATGATACCAACTTTAGGGTTTTTTGATTCCCAAAAAATTTCCGCCTTGCCGATTTCAAAAGGAGTTTCGTTTGTAGTCATTACCGGAGTCTTCTCTCTTGCAAGCCTTATATATACTGGTGTACCGTTTTTTGCAGCTGCAATAGTTGCTTTCCTAGCTTCTACAGCATCGCATGGAGAGATCACCACCATCCTTGATATCACACGAGTGATGGCGATATCTTCTATAGCTTGGTGTGTGCCTCCATCGGGACCCACAGATATACCTGCGTGAGAACCAGCAATCTTTACCGGTCTATTGTTGTAGGCAATAGTTGTACGAATTTGCTCCCAATTTCTTCCTGGAGAAAACATTGCGTAAGAAGTGATGAAAGGAATCTTACCCGAGGCCGCCATACCCGAAGCCACCGAAGCCAAATTTTGCTCTGCTACGCCTATCTCAACAAATCTATTAGGAAACTTTTCTTTAAAGGCTAGTGTTTGAGAAGATTCGGTAAGATCAGCACAAAGCGCAACAACTTGTGGATCTGCTTCCCCAGCTTTTACAAGACCTTCACCAAAACCTTTTCTAATAGGAATCTGTTCAACACTTGCCCCGCCCGTGGCGGGGTCCTTATCAAACATCTTCTCATTAAGTTTTAATTTTTGGTTTAGCATACTATTCGTGTTCGGATTTTATTTTTCCTCCTAGAGTGCGGAGTTCTTTGAGAGCCATTTTGGCTTCCTCTTTATTTGGTGGCTTACCATGCCAGCGATAGTCTCTTTCAAACTCCTTCACCCCCTTACCCGGTATGGTGTGAGCAATAATGACTGTCGGTTTTTCATAAATGGCTTTTGCTTTCTCAAAAGCATCGGCAATCTCTTCAATATTATGCCCATCTATCTCTATTACAAACCAATTAAAAGCTTTCCATTTATCAGAGAGAGATTCCAGAGGCATCACATCTTCGGTGTATCCATCTATTTGAATGTTATTCCTATCTATGACCGCAACCAGATTATTTAGTTTGTTTTTGCCCCCAAGCATTATTGCTTCCCAAGATTGCCCCTCATCGAGCTCACCGTCTGACATCAAACAATACACCCTTCTTTCTCCATCTTTATGATCCATTTTATCGGCTAAGGCCATACCCACAGCTTGAGAAAGCCCTGCCCCAAGTGGTCCAGAACTAGTTTCTAGTGATGGAAGGAAATCTCTATGTGGGTGACCTTGGAGCCTTGAACCAAATTTTCGCAAAGTTTTTAATTCAGAAATTGGAAAGTACCCTGCATGCGCCATAGTGGCATAAAGCACAGGGCAGATGTGTCCATTGCTTAAGACCACTCTATCTCTTTCCTCCCAATCTGGTTCTTTTGAATTGTGTTTGAGGGTGTGGAAGTATAGCGTGGTGAAGATATCTGCCATACCTAAAGGTCCTGCTGTGTGACCACTCCCAGCAACAAGTAGCATATCGATAATAGATATGCGAATATCATTCGCAATCTTTTTAAGTTCTAGTGCTCTTTCGTAAGATATGTCCATAGTTCTTTGAAGGCTGACCCAACTACAAGCCTTTTTACTCCCATTTCCCGAAGAATTTGATAATTCTTCACACTCACTCCACCATCGACGCTTATAGGTATTTGAGGAAACTTGTTTCTCACCTCTCTTATTCTATCAAAAACTTTGACCTCAAAAGGATGTCCTTGCTCTCCTATTTCTTTTATAGACATGATCTGCACAAAATCGAAATTTGGTATTTCTTTTAGAGCTTGCTCTATAGGTATATGCATCTCAATAGCAAGACCAAGCTCCACCCTACTTCTCAACTCCAAGACTTTATCTGTAAACTTATGCACTATTACCCTTCTTGCTCCTCTATCTATCCATTTTTCCACCAACTCCTCTGGAAACTCAACCATAAGATGTACCTCGAAGTCCTTATTCATTGGCACCCAGATATCAGAGTCCACGATATCTATATGTACTATCGTCACCCCCTCTGGTAAGAGATTCAGTTTCTCCATCAAATCTTGTGCATTTTTTGGAAGAATTGCTGGGATTATCTCACTCATGGGCTACTCTATCAAACTTAGCGATGCGTCTTGTGTGTCTTTCATCGTTAGAGAAAGGGA
>Ga0207952_1000767_pt1 | contig 19562 bp, 23 predicted proteins | sample SubbioR12Aug_8Ca_FD_184831 | JGI IMG/M metagenome (GOLD analysis project Ga0207952, IMG submission 184831) | Serpentinite rock and fluid subsurface biosphere microbial communities from McLaughlin Reserve, California, USA - CR12Aug_8Ca (SPAdes) | ecosystem: Environmental > Terrestrial > Deep...
GTTTGCTGGTCTTTGCTTACTTGCATGGCTACGCAAAGGTTGATCCGCATTAGTCAGCTTCCAAATTATACTAGTTAATCAACAAAGCTAAGAAATTTTTTAATATTGATTAGAATTACAGAAAAACCCAAGGTTGTGATAAAAATTACAGAATCATTTTTAGATACAATAGATATTTTGTTAAATTTGCAAGTAGGAGATTTATCAAGATTAGAGCATGTAAAAAGAATGATACAAGAAAATAAGCCTCTTTACACAAGTGATGAAAAATATGTTAAAAACCTAGCAGAAATATACATCAAAGATCATCAAATAGAAGAAATCAAATCACCAAAACTAATCAATTGTCGTAACTGTAGTACTAGTATTGCTGAAGATGCAAAATTTTGTACACTGTGTGGAACCAGACAAGAAAGAGCATTTCAAAATTATGACGTAAAAAAGATGGTAAAAAGATACAACCCATTACAATTCATATCAAGACCAAATTCGTATCAAAGTATTGCCATAATGGGAGGATTAATGGCGATGATTCCAGTGTTATTTATTATTGCAAGAATGGAGCCATTACTTGAGGCAATCAATTATGAAACAGGAATGGACTTGTCAGGACTTGCATCTGTTTTCGTATCTCTTGGGGTAGTCTCCAGCATATTGAGTTTCATTGCAATCGCAATTACATTTTTAATAAAAAACCCAAAAAAGGTTGGGAAAATGCTATTTTTCATAGCATTTGGAATTCTTGCCACATCAATTCTAATAGGGATTGTAGGTTTTGTGATTATTTTGATTTCAAGTAATGTTGCATACAAAAAAAGACATTACTAAAATCACTCATCAGGATAAAAACACGATTCTACATTTCCATTATTTATAGAATAATGCATCACTACCCCATGGGATAATCTTGTTTTTCCAATTAATTTCATTAAATTTTATTAAAAAATTTTTACTTAACAAAATGTGTGTTCAATAAAACAAACATTTTTAAAAAAATCTAGAGTTCAATATCTTTGGTTTCCCTACTAAGCAATGTAGGAATTATTAGAATTATTGAACCAATCATAATATTGATTCCTAGTGCAACTGGAACCAATTCTTTTGAAACACTTGACATAAAGTATAACGCAATTAATGGGGACCAAGAACCAAAGATCAGTCCGGCATTATATGAAAATCCAGCTGCACTGTTTCGTATTTGGGTTGGAAATCTTTCTGAGAAATATGCAGGTATTGGACCTGATGCAGTAGATATAACAATTGCATAAACTATAACATAGAAAATTAATCCATAGAAATTATTCAATATCGCACTTGCAAGCGGGATTGAAACAAGAATTGACGCAGATACAAAAACGAGTATTGATTTTTTTCTGCCAATTTTTTGAGATAACCAACCAGTTAGAATCATTCCAATCCAAGATGATGCAGTGGCATAAATCATAATTAACGCAATCTGTTCTTTTTGAAAATCACCAAATTCTCCAAGATATGTCGGGAGAATACTAATTGAGCCATGATACATGTAAACAAGCCCAGTCATTATTACAGCACAAAGTAAAAACTCTTTTCTGTGAATTTTTCCAAAAACAATACTTCTCAATGGAGTTTTAACAGGACCAGATTCTTTGTTCTTTTTAATCCATAATGGAGATTCATCCATATTTAATCGCACAAAAAGTGCGACAAATCCAGGAATTATTCCTGTAAAAAAGAGTATCCTCCATCCAATCTCCTCAAACAACTGACCAGGAAATAAAATAGTAATTATTTGAAAAGATATTGCAGCTAATAAAAAACCAAAAGAGAATCCACTTTGCAAAAATCCAGACATTACACCTCTTTTTTGTTTTGGCATACTCTCAATTGTTAGTACAGCGCCACTACCCCACTCACCTCCAGCAAATATTCCTTGGATTAGACGTATCATTATCAAAAGAACAGGAGCTAGAACTCCTACCATCAAATATGTGGGGAGTAATCCGACTGCAAAAGTTGCAATCGAAAATCCCATTATTGTAATTATCATTGCTTTTTTTCGTCCAAATTTATCACCATAAATTCCAAAAATCACAGAGCCCAAAGGTCTCATAATCAATGTGACAGTATATGATGCAAAGGTTGCAAGTATACTAAACACAGGATCAATGGATGGAAAAAATAACTGACTAATTGATGGAATAACAAGTAACATCAAAACTATATCATATCCATCTAAAGACCAACCAAGAAATGAGCCGATGGCTATTTTTTTCTGAGCTAAAGTTAGACTCATCAAGACAATTCAAATATAGTTGTATTTAGCCTTGATTTCAAAAATCAAAACATTTACCATAGTAAAAATAGAGACAATTTACCAACAAAATAGAGCATGCCAGAGATTAATGTAGAAGAATATGAAAAAAGATGTCAAGAGATTCTACAAGATAGTGAAGTAAGATTTGCCGCACTTTTAGATGAATTTGGAAAGATACTTGCTGGAGGGTATAAAGCAGATGTAGATCCAAGATTAACTGAAGAACAACATAATGAAGTTTGTAAAGAGTTAGCAGGAAGAGTTGTAAAAAGAAAAAAATTTGACGTAGAATTAGGATATGTAAAATATTCAGCATCTCGTAGAAAGCATGTTGTGATAATGAGTTTTCCAATCTTTGAAAAAGTAATAATGATAGTAGCAGAACCAAATGTCAACATTGATAGACTAGCATTTAGAATAATTGAAAAACTAGGTCGTCAATGGGGCGAATTTTTTGGTGAATAAATTTTAAATCATTTTATAATACAAAAAAATTACTTCATCACATTACTTTTGAAATCACTTATTGTTGAAATTGTACGTTTTGTTTCATGACCAATATCATGAATTGTAGCACCATTGTATTTTTTATCAAGATATCTACCAGTTAGGATCATAGGAGCAGCGATTGCATTACTAATACCAGTAGGTTCTGGTATCCAAAATATAATAAATCCAATTTTTTGAAGTTTTTTACCTGGGGCAGAGGCTCGTTGAACACATCCCAAAGAACGAGCAGTTGATTTATCATCAAACTTTGTCATGTCCATGTACAATGACGCTCGTCTCTTGGCTGAATCAGAAAATTTACGTATTTTATCTAGGCGTGCCTTTAAGTGATCAACCATGATTACCTGTTTAGAAAAAATCAGATAAGATTCAATGATCAATATCAATCACCTATGTGTCAATAAAGGATAACAAGCCTAAGAGACACCCAATTATACTAGGCTTAGTTTAATTACTAAGATACATTGAAGGATAAAAATTCCAAGAGATTAGACTCTATCAAAGCAGCTCACCAGTCAGAAAAATCAAGCTATAGTACTAGAATGGAGGATTATTTGGAGGTAATTTCTGAGCTTGTAGAGCTAAAAGGATATGCAACTACATTAGACATTTCACGATACATGAATGTAAGTGCACCAAGTGTTACAAAGATGCTACAAAGATTAGAAGAAAACAAGTTATTAGAATATGAAAAGTATCACGGGATTAATCTAACAAGTAAGGGTACTCAGATAGCAATCGAGATAAGACAAAACCATGGAATTTTACTAGAGTTTTTTGAGATTTTGGGAGTGAATCATGAAACTGCTAACAAAGATACAGAAGGAATTGAGCACCACTTGAATCCAAAAACAATCAAACAATTACGAAAGTTTATTACGTTTTTAAAAGCAAACCCAAAAATTATTGAAAGTTTTAAGAATCCATAAGACAGGTTAATCTATTGTTTCTTTAATCTTTAAGAAATATTTGAATATCATTTTGAGAGGATGCTAGTTTCATTAAAGTCCGTGATGCTTCAGAACGTTTTGGAATTGTAATCTCGCCTTTTTTCCCAATTCTAACTGAAGTCACATAGTCATCATGAACATAGATATCAGCATGCATTGAAGAATATTCTCTACCAACAGTTAAAACTAAACCGCTCTTGGATTCTGAAAAGTGAAACGATATTTCGTTAGAGGAATTTGATTCATGACGATTAGAATTAGTCTTTTCAACTACATCAATGTGGATTTTTAGTACTTTTTCAATCTCATTAATGTTAGAACCACCTTTTCCAATGATTGACGCCATTGATTGTTTATCTACTAAGACTTTGGCTCGATTATCAGATAATATCTCAACTTCTACTCTAGGGTCGTATTTCCTAAATAATTCACGTATTTTGTCTTCTGCAAGTTTCTCAATACCTACTTTTTGTACTTTTTTGGATACTGGAACTATGACGTTCTCTTCACCAAATGTATAGATTTCATGCTCAAGTACATGATCTGCAAAATTTCTAATCTCAATTACGGGTCTTGCCAAATCAGATTCGGTCATTCCAGTTGGAACCTTAACCACAAGCTCCAAATCATAGATTTTCCCTATTGTACCATCTTTAACAAAAACTACAGTGTCAATAACATTTGGAATTATTCCTAACTCAATTTTTCCAATAAAGCGTTGTATTGCATCTAAAGGAGAGTTTGCATGTACAACACCAACCATACCAACACCGGTAAGTCGTAAATCGGCAAACGTTCGAAAGTCTTCTCTTCGTCTTACCTCATCAAAGATTGTGTAATCAGGACGAACCAATAATAAAATATCAGCAGTGTTATCAAAACTACCATCTAGCTTTGTGTATTGAGTAATTCCGGGATCTACTTGCAAATCACGTGGAGATTCAAATGTTTTTACAATCTTTCCAGTATTGTGATAAAAATTAGCAAGACTAGATGCCAGAGTACTTTTTCCAGAGCCAGGAGGACCAGAAATTATTATCCCTTCGGCCCTATCAGAGAATCGCTTCATTAATTCTTCAGAGATAGCATAATCATCCAAAGTCAATTTTACAATAGGATGAACTATTGTGATTTCAAATGCCTCAGAAAAAGGAGGTTTAGTAATTGCAATTCTATAATCATTATACTGAATTACATATGCACCAGTTTTTGAGATTTCAACAGTACTAGAATCAGAAGTAATGGTCTCTAAAATTTGAGATGTAATTAGTTGCAAATATTCTCTGGTTAGAATTTCATCGTTTAGTTTTGTCAAAACAAATGACCCAGGTTTTCCTTTTTTTGCCATTGGCGGTATATGCTCTTTGAGATGTACACTCATTGTTTCAGAGTCAAAAAATTGTAAAAATTCTAAAGTAATATTTTTAGGAATTGGTTTTACAAATACAGATTCTAATCCTTCAGCTTGTGCTACTAGGTGCTGAACATTATCAGAGGTATATAGAATTGCTTGATTTTGTTTTGCAACATCTTTGATTATAGTATCAATCCTACCAGACCCAGCCATACGAATATCCTCAGACGTTGGGTGCGAGCCTGAAAGTAATACGACCAACTCAAAATCACCTGAGATTTCTTGAAGTTTTTTTATTGCTTCCAATCCAATAAAACCTTGTTCTTTTTTCTGAGATGCTTGTGATTGTAATTCATCAAAAACTGCTTGTGGTATGATAATTTCAGAATTTTTAATTTTTCCTGATTCAATTAACATGATTAGTTGTCCATTAATTATGACACTAGTATCTACAACAATCTTTGACAAATCTTCTATCAATTTTAAGTAAAGTTAGATCCTAAATTACTTTGCCAAAACATTTGAAACAATTTTCAATATGTTGTTAAAATTAAAGGGTTTTGAAATATAAGATGAGGCACCAAAATCCAAACATTGTTGAATAATTTTCTGATCATCGCTTGCAGTAACCAAAACAATCTTGGCTTTTGGATCTTTTGAGAGTATTTCTTTAACAACAGTAAATCCATCTTTTTTAGGCATTGCTAAATCTAAAAGTAACAAATCAGGATTAAATTTGAAAAAAAGATCTACACTTTCTGCACCATCTTTTGCCTCACATACAATATTATGTTCACCTATAGATAAAATATCTTTTAAGACAAGTCTAATTGCATCAGAGTCATCGGCAATCATGATGTTTCCCATTAAATCATCTTAAACGGACAGGTAATTAAAAAGGTTGATCAAATAAAAGTAGAAGATATTTGAGAAATCTTTTGTTTTATTTCATTCAAATTAATATTTGATTGAGTCATAGATTTCTTCATAGCATCAACTGAAATGATAAGAGATTCAAAGATTTCATCAGTCATAGTCTCATCTGTGATCTTTTTTAACATAGAATCAAGCATTGAAGATAGATCTCCTAATTCCTCTTTTCCCATCATTGGAGCCAATCCTTTGATTTTGTGAGTTGATTTTTGAATTTCTGAGGCATTAGCAGATACATCTATAGGAGTATGACAAGTACTCAAGATATTAGAAATTGCAAAAATTTCATCGTTTATTTCAGCAGTGGCAATCTTAAGAAATTCATCAGACATACTGGTACAAATAAAGAAATCATGCTTATTATTTTTATACCCTATGTTAAGAGTTAGACATTATGAAGATAATCAATAAGACGTATGTCTTGGTTCTAATATTAATTGTAGCCGCAATAATTAATTTGATATTGCTTTATGAATCACAACAAATAGACAGTTCACTCTCAAATTCAATTATCAACACGGGGGATCTTAAAGTAGATGTAGAACATATTTCATCTTTAGCAATATCTATAGCAAATGGAGACATCAATGATAAAAACAATCTAGATAATGCAATAAAAGATACAGATGAATTTCTATCAAAATTAGAAAATGGTGAAAATTTTAATGGACAACAACTACAAAAAATTCCAATCAAGTTAGTTGCAGAATATAATAAAATGAAGACATCTTGGGAATCATACAAAGAAAAAGTAACAAAAGTAGAAAAAACACCAGTTTTTGATCAAGATGCAACAAATGCGATGAATTATGTTCTTCAAAAAAATGGTGAACTTGTATTATCAACAAAAAATATATCCGATGAATTATCAAATTTAGATAGAGATTACAACAGACATAAAGAAATTGCTAAAGAATTAGAAAAATCAGCAATAGAGATAGGACAGTTGACATTATTAATTTCAATTGGAGAAGAGGAAAACGTACAACAAAAATTGAAAAATGAGAGAACATCATTTGAAATAGGGCTAAGGAAACTATTAGGAGTATCAACAAAAGAATTAGATGTTGAAAGTGTAGGAAAAACAAATGAAGATTTAATTCCAATTCCTAGGGAGAGTTCAAATGAATTACGAAAAATTGATCCTTTGTGGGAAGCATTACAAGCAAGAATAATTATTCTTGAAGAAAGAGCTCTGTTATCTCCAGATTTTAATTTGGCAAAAAATGAAATGATTCAACAAAAATCAATTTTGTTTTCAAGCATAGATGACATCTTATTATCGTGGAATGTTGAAATTGTAAAAAATAGTCAAGAAGGGCAATTTATCATTCAAGCATTATTGTTAATTGATGTAGGAGTATTCTTTTTGGTATTATTCATTATCCGACAATCATTGTTACCTTTAGGATTAATTACAAATGCACTTTCGGAAATAAAAGAAGGAACTTATGGAAAAAAAATAGAATACAATAAGGCGGATGAAGTTGGAATGTTAGTAGATACATTCAACATGATGTCAAATACGATTAAAGAAAAAGACGAGCAAACTAAGATAACAGATACTGCAAAAGAGGAATTCTTAGCAATGATTACTCATGAATTAAAAACACCACTAGTACCCATTCAAGGATATGCAGATATTTTACTAAGCGAGCATTTAGGAAAATTAACAGACAAACAAAAAGAAAGAATCAGCATCATAAAAACAAGTTCAGAGACATTACTATCAATTATATCAGATTTACTAGATGCTCAAAAATTAGAATTAGGTCAACTTAGAATGAAAAAAGAAACACATAATATTAAAAACACTATCGTTGAAGCGCTTGCAGATTTTGAACCTGATTTACAGAAAAAGAAAATAACAAAAATCACAGACTTGCAAGATATCCAAATTAATTATGATCCAGTTAGAATAAAACAAGTTCTTACTAATTTAATCAAAAATAGCTTAAATGCAATACAACCAGAAGTTGGAAAAATTGAAGTTACAATGAAAACTCTACCACACGATATTCAAATTAATATAAAAGACAATGGAATTGGAATCCCATTAGAAAAACAACAAGACTTGTTTAAGAAATTTTATCAGGTGGATGCAACATTAACAAGAGAAAAAGGAGGTAGCGGTTTAGGGTTAGCCATATGTAAAGGAATAGTTGAAAGTCACGATGGTACAATTTCGGTAAAAAGCGTTCCAAATCAAGGAGCAGAATTTACAATAACTCTACCGAAAAATGCACAGTCAACAAAGTCGCCAATTGAGATTAGTTAAAGAAAACAAACTCTCTTAACTAAAATCACTCACTCTCCCTAAAAAATGGATTTTTTAGAATTAAAAATAATGAATCAGGATAATCACGAAGATGAAAAAAATGGTGAATTTTACGAAAATTGTGCAACATATTTTGAATTTCTACGTAAAAAAGGACGTTCTGACTTCAATTTTGAAGATGAGTACTACTTTACCATGCCTGCGATATCAAATCATTGATTCAAAATACAAGATTAATTTTATTAATTTATTATAAAATAATTTTCAAGAACCAATATCAAAATATTTCTGCATATGAGTTTTGAAAAATAATCATCATACAAATAAAATATGCAATCAATAAGAATAACCAGCAATCAACAATATGTCAGATGATAAAAATATGAATGAAGAACTAGAAACCATAAGACAAAATGTAATTACATGTACTAAATGTGAACTTGCCACAACAAGGATAAATTCAGTACCAGGTAAGGGAAATTTCAAGTCAGATGTAATTTTTGTAGGAGAGGCACCTGGAAAAAATGAAGATCAGAGAGGGGAGCCATTTGTGGGAATAGCTGGACAAAGACTCAGTAATGCACTAGAAAATGCTGGAATTTCCAGAGAATCAATATACATAACAAACATTGTCAAATGTAGACCGCCAAAAAATAGAGTTCCTTTAATTTCTGAAAGAGATGCATGTAGTGATTATCTTCAAAAAGAAATAGAAATAATAAAACCAAAAATAATTTGTATTTTAGGAAATACTGCATTTAACTCAATTTTAGGTGGTTCTGAAATTATAAAATACCGGGGGAAAATTGTAAAAAAAGACAATCAATTTTATTTTTTGACAGTACATCCAGCTGCAACAATTTATAATCAAGAATTAATCACAGTATTAAAAGAAGACATCTTAAAATTATTTGATTTAATCAGAGAGTTAAAAAACAACAAACAAATTTCAATAGATATTGACTATACTACCTAGAACATTTTATACAAAAGATACTGTTACAGTTGCAAAAAATTTACTAGGAAAAAAAATAGTTCGAAAGATAGGCAGAAAAGAAATCTCAGGGATAATAATAGAAACTGAAGCATACAGACATAAAGATGACCCAGCTAGTCATGCATTTAGAAATATTACTGAGAGAAACAAAGCGATGTTTGGAGAAGTAGGAAAAGCATATGTCTATTTTACGTATGGGATGCATTATTGTTTTAACATCGTTGCAAGAGATTCAAAATTCGAGGCAGGAGCTGTCTTGATCAGATCAATCATGCCTGAAAACGGGATAGAAATTATGGAAAAAAATAGAGGCATAAAAGATTCAAAAAGACTAACAGATGGACCTGCAAAATTAACTCAGGCATTAAGAATTACAAAAAAACATTACGGATTAGATCTGACAATAAATTCAGAATTATTCATCACAGAGGGGATAAAAATACAAGGCAAAATCATCTCCAGCCCAAGAATTGGAATTAAAAACGCTACCGATAGATTATGGAATTTTAAAACGGTAACATAATGAATTTATTTGTCATTGTTTTCATCTAATGTCCAAGGTACAAATCGTCCCAAAATTTTTTCCCAATTTAATCTCAAAAGTAAAACAACAACAGCAGTCATCATGACTCCAAAGATTATAATTCCAACATATACAGTCGTCACATCGGTAATATCCTCAAGATATGGTTGAACTAGAGACATTCCAAGATGATGTGAAATGAATACAATAGAATAGCTAAGAACTAGTTTACCAGTAAGTGTTGCTATGAAAAATCGTTTGGGATTGTATTTTGCAAGTCCCAATGGAACATAAATCAAGTCATCAGGTATTGGAGTAGCTGCTGCAAAAAATGCAGCCCCAGCACCATATCGTTTTACTAATCTTTCAAATGGTCGCATTCTCTTTCTGGTTTTTTCACTGATAATACGACGTCCTTGATAACTCACATAAAAGATAATTTGTTTTGCAGCAGTTGCAGCTAACGCAGAAAGAATTGCCAATACATGAAGATCGAATTGTTCACCTACAGACATTGAGGCAAGAAAAATAAATCCAGGAAGAGGAATAAATGGAATTAACGAACCAAAAAAATTAACCAGTATTAATCCAAGATACCCAATTTCAGGAGCAAATGGGAAAATTGCTGAAAAATCCACTAAACAATCACCAGATATGCATTATTTATTAAAAGCGAACTGATAATTATTTTTCAAAATCCACCACAATCATTAAAATATCATCTTTTTACTACAAAACAGATGATAAAAAAAGAATATGTAAAAATTTGTGATGAAATATCAGGGATTAGCCCATTTATTAGATTTGTAGGCATAGTTGGAAAGGGAGGAGAACTTTTGGCATACAAAAGAAGACCTGATCTGACTCCACTTTTAGATGCAAAAAATACCCAGCATCAGTTTTCACATATTGCAATAAAAACAGATTTGGAGGAATTTTTTGATAAAAATCTTGGAGAAGTTGAATTTGTATGGGAGGAAAGAAAGAAAGTTCAAACGATATCATTTGCAATTAAAAAAGTTAGAGTATGGATATCAATTGACAAAAAAGTAATCCGTTCAGAGATGTTACGCATAATTGATTCGTGCTTACCAATTGTAAAAAAGTATGCAAAAGCATAGATCGTAATTAACATAAACTATATTTTAGAATACAACCATTAACTTTTTTAGAATATTTATTTTAAGAAATCTATGGAAGAAATTGATGAAATTAAAGAAATGATAAATAAAATAAACATTAGAAATTCAAATTCAAAAGATTATCAAAAAATGAAAATTGAAGAGTTAAGTGCAAACATGAGAGAGGTTATGAAATTTCAACAAGATATAATTCAAAGAATTGAAGATTTTGAGATAAAAGGGATACAGCATGATTTGACAAATTATGCAAAAACGATTTGCAAAAATACAACAGAAAGAGAAATACTAAAAATTCAAGACATTTACCTAAAAAAAATTGAAACAGAGTATCTCAAATAAGAAATTATAACTGATCATCATACAACCAGCATCGAACATAGCCAGTTTCTGTTTTAAATTTAGGTGGAACCATTTTACATTTATCTATTGCAAGTGGACACCTTTCAATAAATCTACACTGAGTTGCAGGTTCTAAAAGACTTGGGGGATTACCTCGAATGTATTTAGGAATATCTCCTTTTAATGTAGGAATCGATTCTAATAGTCCTTGAGTGTAAGGATGCTTTGGATTTTTGTAGATTTCATGAGATGAACCTAATTCAACCATTTGTCCACCATACATTATTCCAATTTTATCTGCAATCTCTGATAAAACTGCCAAATCATGTGTGATTAACATAATTGACATTCCTTCTTTTTTGAGTTTTTTTAACAGATTAATTATTTGAGCTTGAATTAACACATCAAGAGCAGTAGTTGGCTCATCGGCAATTACAAATTTTGGTTCAAGCAATAATGCCATAGCAATTATCACGCGTTGCTTCATTCCCCCACTTAGCTCATGAGGATATTTTTTTAAAATAACATCATCCAAGCTGACAGAATGTAATGCGTTTAAGATTGCATCATCAAAGTTTCCTGTAAAATTATGTTGTTTTAGAATTTCAACAAATTGTTCATGAATGGTAAACACAGGATCAAGAGAATTCATAGCTCCTTGAAATATCATTGAAATTTTTTTCCATCTAAATTTTCCAGCAAATTCAGATTCAGATATATCCAATATTGGAGTACCGTCTAAAATTATTTTTCCGTTTGCTTTACCTCCCAAAAGCATCCTGATAATAGAAAGACCTAATGTACTTTTCCCACAAGCACTTTCACCTGCAATACCTATAGATTCACCATCGGTTAAATTAAAATCAACGTCATCTACTGCATATACTGAACCCTTTGATGTATAATATTGAGCTGAAAGCCCATTGATGATTAATGCCACATATTTAGTATAAACAAACTAGAATTTCTGTCTTACACTAAATTAAGATTTAACCTTAAAAAAAATCTCACCATAATTTACCACATTTTTGTAATAATGCTTTTGCATCACCAGTTATGGTATCTAAAGTGTAAGAATCGTAATTTGCACCTGTAAAATCAGTATCTGTAAGAATTGCACCATCAAAGTTAGTATATCTTAAATTCACTCCACTAAGATTTGCATTTGTTAAATTAGTACTTCTCAAATCAGCATAGAATAAGTCAGATCCACTAAGATCAGCATCTTGAAGATCGGCACCATATAATTCGGCGTCCCAGAGTTTTGCATTTGAAAGATTTGTGTTTCTCATATTAGCACCTCGTAATTTGACATAAAACAAGATTGCACTATGAAGATTAGCCTCACTTAAATCACTGCTACTTAAATCAGCATTATGAATATCTCTATTTTTTAGATCAACCCCACACATAATAGAATCTGACAGGTTTCTTCCAATAAGATCCTCATAATCAAAATTAATGTTAGTAAGATTTCGTTTTCTAAAAACATCAGACGAATTCATAGTATACAAATTAGTAAAAGACATCACATTTGAATTTAGATAAAAATAATGTAGAGGAGTAACGTTATTTTTGAAGGCGATCAGTTTACTAGATTTGCTTATGAATAGATAAATAATTCAAAGATCAGAAATTGATTCGCTAAGGGATATAAACAACTTTACAGAAAGAAAAAAATCGATTCAGATGAAATTACCAATATGTAACTTTGATGCAAAAAATGCTGTACTTTGCCCAAAATGTGAAAACAATGTAGAAGCAGGAATAATTACAAAGGCAGATGCGGATGCATCGATTATTCTTGCAAAGCTAGCAAAATCAAATCCAACAATCGATAAATTTTCACTTTATTCATGTAAAGAATTCAATGGAAATTATGTGTTAGCGCTTGCCAAAAATGACATCATGATAATTCGGCAAAGTCGTGTACTCTACAGATTACTTCAAGATCAATTCAAAGGAAAAATATGGCTTGTAGAAGCTGATGAAGATGATAAAAAATTCATAGAAGATTTGTTTTTTCCAACGAAGATTTTGTCAATTAATTCAGTCTGGGCTCCTGGTGGAGTCCAAAAGACAAAGGCAGTTGTTTCTGGAAAATGGACTCCAAGATTTCCAATAGATACCAATAAAATAATTCAAATTGTCAAAAATGCCCGAAACCTTGACATTGAGATAGAATTTGAAGAAAAAAGACGGTGAAAATAGTTGGGATTTGTTAAAACTCACGATATTGCAGAACTGAATACTACACTTATTGGAAAAGAAATAGTGCTTGGAGGATGGGTGGAGGATCTCCGAAAATTAGGAAAGATGACATTTATCACACTAAGAGATGTTTCTGGAATTTCTCAAATCATAGTAAAAGGTGAATTAAATGATAATCTAGGAGAAATAAACCGTCAAAGTGTAATCAGTGTAAAAGGAATAGTGCAAGAAACAAAGGCAAGAGATTTTGCTTTTGAAATAAAAGCGGATGAAATAGAAGTTTTAGCAAAAGCGGTTCATCCATTGCCAGTTGATCCAATTGGAAGACTAGAAAGCAATATCGATACAAGATTGAATCATCGTGCATTAGATATGAGAAATCAGAAAACTGCATCAATTTTCAAATTACGACATTTTGTTTTAGAAACATTACGTAAAACTTTATCAGAAAAAAAATTTATCGAGATCACAACTCCAAAAATAATTGGCAGTGCAAGTGAAGGGGGGGCAAATTTATTCTCATTAGATTATTTTGGTAAAACAGCATACCTTGCACAAAGTCCACAGCTATACAAAGAACAAATGACAATAGGGTTAGAAAGAGTGTATGAGATTTCAAATTTTTATCGGGCTGAAAATTCACATACAGGTCGTCATCTTAGCGAGTTTACAAGTGTAGACATTGAAGCTGCATTTATGGATTACAATGACGTAATGGATATTTTAGAATCACTAGTGATGGAAGTTTACAAAATAACTTCCGAGAAATGTAAAAAAGAACAAGAAGAAATTGGGCACTTAATTGAAATTCCGAAATCTCCTTTTGAAAGAGTAACATACACTCAAGTTATCGAGGAGTTAAAAAAAGCAGGTGAAAAAGTAGAATTTGGAGACGACTTACTTGATTCACATCTAAGAATAATTGGAAAGAATCATCCAGGATTTTATTTCCTAACAGATTGGCCGATGAAGCTAAAACCATTTTACATTAGAGAGAAGGATGAAGACCCAAAATTGTCACGCTCATTTGATCTTCAATTTGGATATCTAGAATTATCTTCAGGCGGAACTAGACTTCATAATACCGACGTATTAAAAGCAAGACTCAAAGAACAGGGGCTTGATCCTGCTCAATTTGCTGACCATCTTCAAACATTTGATTGGGGAATGCCACCACATTCAGGTTGGGGAATGGGTTTGGACAGATTAATGACCACATTAATTGGCATAGATAATGTTAGAGAAGTTGTACTATATCCAAGAGATCCAGACAGATTGAATCCATAAATTCAGATTTTTATTATAAAACAACAACAGAAATCACATGATAGAACAAACTGATGCAAAAAAAGTAGTTGAAGTGATAGGAAATAATCTGATAGGAGTCTCACATGATTCTAATAGCTTTCAAAAACTACCAGATTCTTTTTGGGGTTATTTTGCAAGAGGGCATGATACAAAAGGGACATTTGGTGTGATAGTCACTTATTCAGAAGACGGAAAGGATGTAGATGAATTAATCAAAATGTATGAAGAGTGGGCTAATAAAAATAAAAGCAAAGAATCTAAATGAATTATTTGGTTTCTTTTAGAAGCTTTCTATACTCATGACACTCTTTACAAATTGGCTTTCCCTTGTATTTTGGATTCCCATCTGTGATTTTTAAAGTGCCTTGATTTATTTTACAAATAACACAAACAACCATCATTAGATTTTGGAATCAGCAATTTATAAAAATTGGCAATTGGTTTAATTGTAAAATAAACCACGCTTACAAAAGAAGTAGCATCTTGGAAAAGGGATAACTGAGTTAACAAAATAGGCATAAATCAATATTCAGAGTTTTTAAAAATGCCAACCAGATAATCAAATTATTTACACATTTGAGAAGTTAATTAAAAACAAGATCATCTTCTATGGATACAAATCAAGAAGCATTTTTGTGGATGGTAAAAACGCAGAAAAAAATTCATGAAGAATACATCGAGAGAATATCTAAAGCATACTAGTAATTGCTTGAGTAAATTCAGATGTAGATTTGGTACCACCTATATCTTTAGTTTTTACACCAGTTTTTACTAAATTAAAAATTGTAGATTCTAATTTTTGCCCAACTTCAAGACATTTTGAATCCTTATGTTTTGTACCAAGCCAATCAAGCATCATTTTAATAGACAAGAGAAACGATGATGGATTTGCAACATTCTTTCCAGCGATGTCAAATGCAGCTCCATGAACTGGTTCAAATAATGCAAAATTATCACCAATATTTGCTGCAGGTGCCATACCTAATCCCCCAACAACTTGAGAAGATTCATCAGATAAAATATCACCAAACAAGTTAGTAGTTACTATTACGTCGAATTGTTCAGGTTGACGAATTAGATTCATTGCACATGCATCAACATACATTTGTTCAAAGAAAATATCGGGATAGTTTTTTGAAACTTCAGTGCATGCTTTAGCAAATAATCCATCAGTAATTCGCATTACATTTGATTTATGAACACATGTAACTTTTTTCATTGAATTTCGTTGTTTTGCAGTTTCAAATGCATACTTTGCAATTCTCTTAGATGCATTTTCTGAAATTATCCTTAATGCAACAGCTGAATCCCCCAAGCTAAATTCTTTACCAGTGTAAAGATCTTCGGTGTTTTCTCTAACAATCACCATATCGATATCATCTCGCAATGCAGGCATGTGTGGATAAGATTTTGCAGGTCTGATGTTGGCATACAAATCAAGCATCCTTCGTAAAACAACAATGACGTCAGCAGCTGATTCACCAACTGGAGCCTTTAAACATGCATCGGATTTTTTTATAGTGTCAACTGTTTCATCAGGTAATGCTTTGCCTGATTCTTTAAGGGCTTTATCACCAGCGGATAATTTTGCAACATTGAATTTTAATCCAAGCTTATCATGTATGGCATTAATCACAGAGACTGCAGATTCAGATAATTCAGGACCAATTCCATCACCAGTAATTAATGAAATTTTATACATAATAGAACATTATCTCAATACAATTTTAGGATTATCTTACCTGTTTTTCCTGAAGCATTTTTTTGAGCATTATTCTATTAATCGCATCAATCACTGCCTTAACAGATGTTGTTACAATATCTTCACCGACAGATTTTGCTGAGACTTTGTTTCCAAAAGCATCCTCTACTTTTACAGTAACCTCACATAATGCACTAGAACCACCAGAAATTGATGCCAAGCCATAATCTTTAATTCTAATTTCAGAAATTTTTCCAGTAATTTTTTGGATAGCGTTTAATGCAGCATCCACTGGACCAACTCCATAATCAGTTCCAATATGATCCTGACCATCAATGTTTAATTTTACAAATGCATAAGGCATTGTTCCAATTCCAGTCGAAACCGAGAATCCAGTTAGCTGAACAATTCGTTTGAGTTCTTTTTCTCCCAACACATCACTTGCAATTGATAACAATTCAACATCAGTGATTTGTTTTCCAGCATCACCTAATGTTTTGACTTTGTCTAAGATTTGTTTGGATTGTTCTTCAGTAGGTTTTACTCCATATTCTGCAAGCATTGCATTCATTCCATGAATGCCAGCATGTTTTCCAACTTGGAGCCATCGCTTTCTTCCAACTAATTCAGGACTAATTGGCTCGTATGTAAGCGGATTACTTAGTACACCGTGTGTATGAATACCTGATTCATGACCAAATGCGTTTGTTCCAACTATTGCTTTGTTTGGTTGGACTATAATTCCCACTGTCTTTGAGATGAATCGTGATGTATCATAAATTAATTCAGATTTGATATTAGTCTCATATTTTTTCTCAAATGGAAGACATTTCAAAGCCATTGAAAATTCTTCTAAGGATGCATTTCCTGCTCTTTCTCCAATGCCATTAATCGTTACATGTGCACAAGAAGCTCCAGCATGAATTCCAGATAATGAATTTGCAACTGCCAATCCAAAGTCATTATGACAATGAACACTTACCGGAAGTTTTGTGACCTCTACCGTATCTTTTGTTAATGCTGCCATGTATTCAGGAGTGGAATATCCAACTGTATCAGGAATGTTGACTCTATCAGCTCCTGCTTTTGCAACATCAGCAAAGACTTTTTTTAAGAATTCTCTGTCAGTTCTGGTAGCATCTTCAGCTGAAAACTCTACTTGAAGACCTCTTGATTTTCCATACTCTACTGCTTCTATTGCTTTTTCAAGTGCTTGTTCTCTTGTCATTTTGAGTTTGTATTGTAAGTGAATATCAGAAGTTGCAATGAATGTGTGAATGTAATTTAATCCTGCATCAACTGCTGCATCAATATCGTTTTTAATGGTTCTAGTCAATCCAGCAATCTCACACGATAGTCCTTCAGCAGCAATCATTTTGACAGCTTTGAATTCACCTGTAGAAATTACTGGAAACCCCGCCTCAATTGCATCAACTCCTAATTCATCTAATTTTTTTGCAATTGCTAATTTTTGATCTGGCGATAAGGAAACTCCGATTGTTTGTTCTCCATCTCTTAATGTCGTATCAAAAATTCTAATTTTCATGCTCCGCTCCTCTGTAAAGCGGCAACACCAGTTCTAGCAACATCAATGATTCCAAATGGTTTTACCAATTCTTCAAATGCTCTAATTTGATCAGGGGTAGCAGTCAATTCTACCATCATGGAGTCTTTTCTAACATCATGAATTTTACCACCATATGCATTTGCTAATTTGTTTACTTCCATACTATCATTAGCATTACCAAGTTTTATCTTAAAAATACTTAGTTCGCGATATACTGTTTTGTGCTCATCTAAGTGCCTTACTTCTAATGTATCAATCATTTTATCAAGTTGCTTTACAATTTGTTCAACTTGCTTTTCATCACCATATGTGGTAATTGTCATTCTTGAATATTCAGGATTATCAGTAACGCCTACGGAAATGCTATCAATGTTGAAATTTCTGGATCTAAAAAGATGAGTAACTTTAAACAAGATTCCAGGTTTATTTTCAACTAATAAAGTAAGAATTGCCCACATGATTATCACTAAGAGGGTAAAATCATATCCGCAAGAGATGTTCCTGGAGCTACAAATGGTAACACATCTTCTTCAGGATCAATTGGAATATCAATAACAGTTGCAACATCACTTTTCAATGCTGTCTTTATTGCCTTATCTAATTCATCCATTGATTGTGCACGTATACCTTGAGCACCGTATGATTCTGCTAGTTTAACATAATCGGGACATTTTCCTTGATCAACTCCAATCATTCTTCTATTATAGAAAGTTCTTTGCCATTGTGCAACCATTCCCAATGTAAAATTATTTAATAAAAATACAATGACTGGAATATCTTCCAATACTGCAGTCGCAAGTGAATTTTCTGTCATACTAAAACTTCCATCGCCTGCAATATCCACTACAGGAACATCAGGTCTTGCAACTTTAGCACCTATTGCAGCTGGAAATCCCCATCCCATAGTTCCAAGTCCGGTAGAACTAAAGAATGTACCAGGTTGAATTACATCATAAAATAAAGATGCCCACATTTGATGTTGACCTACTTCTGTAGTTACAATGGAATCATGTGGTAAAACTTCTCTAAGTTTTCTCAATATTTTTGCAGCACCCATTTCACCTGGATGTAATTTCAAATGTTCTTTCCAGTATGCTTTGGTTTCTTTAACATGTTTAATCCAAATATTTTCTTCATTTCTTTTAACAGCTTTTTGCATAAGCATTTTAACCATGATTCTAAGTGATGCACGTACATCACCTACCACTGCAACTGATGTTGTTTGATTCTTACCAATTTCAGCTGGGTCCACATCCATATGAATAATTTTTAGTCTCTTCTCAAAGGCTTCAAATGTTCCAACAGACCTATCAGAAAATCGTGTCCCTATAGCTAAGACACAATCAGCCTCAGTCATCATTTTATTTGCTTCTGCATGACCATGCATTCCAATAGGACCCAAAGATAACGGATGATTTTCAGGAAATGCTCCTTTCCCTTTGAATGTAGTAA